>Ga0206863_1339_pt1 | contig 11750 bp, 10 predicted proteins | sample Alteio_BWOrgCont_41_FD_152634 | JGI IMG/M metagenome (GOLD analysis project Ga0206863, IMG submission 152634) | Enriched cells from forest soil in Barre Woods Harvard Forest LTER site, Petersham, Massachusetts, United States -... | ecosystem: Environmental > Terrestrial > Soil > Temperate forest >...
GCACTCCGCTGGGGAGGCGCCCTGACCGAAGCCGATATCGTCACCACGCACGGATGCCTGGAGGCCGTGAACCTCGCCCTGCGCGCCGTGACGCAGCCCGGAGATACCGTTGCCGTGGAAACCCCTACATTCTTCGGACTCCTAAAGGCCGTCCAGTCCCTGGGCCTGAACATCCTGGAAATTCCCAGCGATCCGGAAACGGGCGTAGACATCGACTTTCTCGAAAACGCTTTGGCGACGACCCCGGTCCGGGCCTGCCTTTTCGTAACCAACTTCAGCAACCCCCTGGGCGCCTGCATGCCCGACCAGCACAAGCGCCGCCTCGTCGACCTCCTCTCCGCCCGCGACATCCCCCTGATCGAGGACGATATTTATGGTGATTTGTATTTCGGGAACACGAGGCCCCTGACGTGCAAAAGCATGGATACTACGGGGAACGTCCTGCTGTGCGCCTCGGTCTCCAAGTCCCTGGCCCCCGGGTACCGCGTAGGCTGGTGCATCCCCGGGCGTCACCTCGACCGCGTCATGGAGCTCAAACGCATCCATTCCATTTCCAGCACGCACGTCACCCACGCCGCGATCGGGCAGTTCCTGGCGCACAACCGCTGGGAGCAGCACATGCGCCAACTCCGAAAGGCCCTGCATACGCAAAGCCTTGCCTACATCCAGGCCATTGCCCGTTACTTCCCCCCGGACACCCGGGTGACCCAGCCCAAGGGAGGCTATGTACTATGGGTAGAAATGAACCGCGCCGTTCACTCGGCGGCCCTTTTCCAGGCGGCAATTGAACAAAAAATCAGCATCTCACCGGGCCAGCTTTTCAGCCTGGATCAACGCTATAATCATTGCATGCGCCTGAGTTTCGCGATGCCGTATACCCCGGCTATCGATAAGGCGTTGAAGACGCTGGGTGGACTCGTGTGCGAAGCGATCTAATCCTTTTTTGAACTACCTTTGTTTGAAACAGCGTTAGAAATGAATACTGTAACCACCCGTCAAAAACATAAAGAAAATTTCGTGGTTGACGCGAGCGGCAACAAGGTGGGTGTTTTCCTTGCCATCAAAGATTATAACAAGTTGCTTGCGGAACTCGAAGACCTTCAGGATATTAAAGCCTATGATACAGCGATGAGCCGCAAACAAGAGTTCATCCCTCTCGATCAGGCCTTGAAACAGATCGCCGCTTCCCGCAAAAAGAAAAAGTGATGTATCAGGTTGTTATTGAAAAACGCGCGCAAAAGGAACTTTCCAAAATCCCTCCACCTGATTATACCAAAATAACAGTTGCCCTCAAAGGGCTTGCCTCCAATCCCAGACCGCACGGTTATAAAAAACTCAAAGGTCGCCCTGGCTATAGAATTCGGATCGGCGACTACCGCGTCATATACAGCATCCAAGACAATATCTTGACAGTTTTTATCCTGGAAATCGGCAATAGACGAGACATCTACGATTGAATGCTCCCCTATTCTGATCGCAAACTCTTCACAGGATTCACCAGCGCCGCCCTGACACTCTGATACCCCACCGTCACAAAAGCAATGGCGAATATCAGCACCAGGGTCGCCGCAAAGTAAAGGGGCCCCAGCGTTATATGGTATTTGAAATCCTGCAGCCACCGGCTCATCAGCCACCACGTCACGGGCACCGACAGCACGAATGCGATCACGATCAACCTGGCATACTCCCGGCCGAACAACCACACGATCTGCCCAACCGTACTGCCCAGCACTTTGCGAATGCCCACTTCTTTCGTTTTCTGGGCCGCCATGAACATCACCAGGCCGTACAACCCCATGCAGCCGATCCCCAGGGCGATCAGCGTGAAGACCTGGGCCAGGCGAAGCATCGTCGTTTCGGTCCGGTAAAAGGAGGCAATCTGGTCATCCAGGAACTGGTAATCGAAAATCTGGCCCGGATACAGGTTGTCCCAGACCTTTCCGATCGCGGGGATAACCGTCGACGCCTTGCGCATGTCGATCTTCACCGCGTATTCAGAATACTGCCCCCACCCCGAGCCAATGCAAACAGGATTGATATCCGAATGAAAGGACTCGTCGTGAAAGTCCCGAATCACCCCCACAATAGGAGCCGTCATGTGCCCCCCGTTTATGGATAACCTTTTCCCGAGGATCTGGTTGTCATTCGTAATGTTCAGCTTCCGAACAAAGGTTTCATTTACCAGGAATTCCTTGAGCGTATCTGAGGGATAAAGATTACGCCCTGCCAACACCTCAAGGCCGAAAGCGGACAGGTATTGGTCATCCGCGGATTTGACACTGATGAGAAAAGCCTCGTCCTCCGCATGGTTATCGAACCGTACATTGGTACTCCAGCCCCCGCGCGCCGATGGAGCCGTATAACAGGCCGTTACCTTTTCCACCCCCGGCATGACAGCCAGGCTGTTTTTGAACGCCTTGATGGGCGACCCCGTCGAATCCAATCCCATGGCCACGATCAATACCGCGTCTTTATTGAACCCTAATTCTCCCCCATTCGTATAGCGCATCTGCAGGGCAATCACCAGCATCCCCGTAATCAATACCTGGGAAATGGCGAACTGGGTAATGATCAAACCCCGCCGCATATTGAAGCCGCCGATCTGCTGCTGGGTGATCTTGCCTTTCAGGGCCGCCGTGGGTCTGAACCCCGCCATGATCAGGCCCGGGTAGGCGCCCGCCAGGAGGATCACTGTTACCCCCAGCGCCGCCAGGAATCCGACATTTACGGACGCCATAGACATATCGCTCTTGAAGAGCGTGTTTTCATAGGGCAGCAGTATGAACGCCAGCACGATCGCCAGTCCCATTCCCACCATCACAATCAGGGTCGTCTCTAAAATAAATTGCCAGAAGAGTTGCGCCGGACGACTGCCCAGCACCTTGCGCACACCCACTTCCTTTCCGCGCTTCAGCGCCTGCGCCGTGGCCAGGTTGATAAAATTCACGCACGCCGTAATCAGGATGAAGGCCCCGATCAGGGACAGCACCCAAAGGGTCTTCTTCTCCATGGCCCCACCGTAGCGTCCGTCAAAATGGACCTCCGCCAGGGGTTGCAGCTTGTAATGATGGACATTTTTACTCTTCGGCCGGAATTTCGGGACATAAGCATCCATCTCAGCCTCGATTTGCGAGAGGTTCACGCCCGGCTTCAGGCGTACAAAACACTGCATCGCACTCCCGATACCTCCCCAGGAATCGTCCTTCACAAAAAAGTCATTCGTTGCCTCAAGGGTTTGATACGCGGCAAAAACCTCCCCCTTCTGATCCGTATTGGGAGGCAGGTCTTTCAGGATACCGGTAACCGTGAGCAGGACTCCCCTGTCCAAATTCAGCGTTTTACCAATTGGATTTTCGTTACCGAAATATTTTTTGGCCACCCTTTCCGTAAGGACCACCGTATTTTTTTCCGGGCTCACCGACCCCGCCACCAATGGAAAATTGAAAATGTTGAAATAGGACGCCTCCGCGAAATTGATCCCATCCGCCTCCTTGAAGGGCTTTGCCTGCGCGCCTTGCCCCACGGTAATCGTCTGGTCACCCAGGTTGACGATCCTTGCTACCGCTTCCGCGAAAGTGTAGTCCCTGCGAATGGCGCTTCCCAATGCAGGCGGCACGCTCGATACATAAGAAATATTGTCCCGGTGGGCCTCCGTAACCAAACGGTATATCCGGTCCCCGTTCTTATGAAATTTGTCGAAGCTCAGGTTGAAACTCACGAGGATGAAAATCAGGATCCCGCAAGTCATGCTCAGCGCCAGGCCGGCAACGTTGATCGCAGTATAGGTTTTGTTCCTAAGGAGGTTTCTCCAGGAAATCTTGAGGTAATTTTTCAGCATGGCTATTCAGCAGCTAAAAGATTGCCAAATTATAAAGCATTGACCATTAACATATTGCCGATCCAACCCCGCCCCGCAGTGTTCGGTAATGTTACGACCGGTGTCCGATCCTTATACCTGCGCTATGCATTCCACCGAGATCAAAATCCCCGCAGGAAAAGGCATGACCTGGGGCGTGCTCCGTGCCGGTGGGTTTTCCGGAAAGAATTCCGTATACACCTTATTCACAATACCGAAATCATTCCCCGCGACCATGAAAACGGTCGTCTTTACGACTTTTCCTAAACTGCTTCCCGCCTCCTCCAAAATAATTTTGATATTTTGAAAGCTTTGCCTTGCCTGCGCTTCAAAATCATCGCTGATCACCTTCCCCGTTTGGAGGTCATAACCCGGAGTACCCGACAGGAAAATGAATGTATCGGCGATAACCGCCTGCGGAAATACCTGGCTCATACGCGGAGCTTTATCCGTATTGAAATTGCCCATTTGAATTTTTAATATTAATTTATGACATAATTCGTTAGCCATGACCCCCTCACTCAAAACCTTGCTCCTTATTTCCCTCTCCACCACCCTTTGCCTAGCCTCGAAAGCCCAATTGGAATTCGGACGAATGACCACCAAGAACTTTACCGGAACCGGTTTCTATCTCGAACCAAACGTAGGCTATACCTTCGGCGGCTCCGATATCATTAAGGTCGATGCCTATGGTAACCAGATCACCGATGCCAACGGGAATCCCATCGACCAAAAGGTCTCCGGCCCATCCACCGGGCTGTCCGTCGGCTATATTTTCCCAGGTTTCCCCGTCAACCTCGGGCTGCGCTACGAGCGCGTATTCTCCAATCCCGATCCGGGGGTGAACCTCTTTACTTTCCGGGCGACTTACTTCTTGTCGTTCGGGCATCGCGACGATTGATTTAACTTCCTAAAATGGAACTGGTTGGAAAAAGTACCTAAAAAGTGCAATAAAATTCGCTTTTACCTTTCCAAGTCTCCAAATCCACACTAAGTAACCAAAAACGAATTATACTTCGCTTTTAGTGAAAATCTCACTAATTTTTGATATTTTTACGCCTATAAGCAAATTATAATGCGCAATTCGCTGCTAAAATTGGGTGAGGTGATCCGCCGAAGACGGGAATTATTGGGCCTATTGCAATCCCAGCTAGCTGCTCTATCTGGTATCAGCACCCGCACCATCCAAATGGTGGAGCAGGGAACAGGAAATCCTTCATTGAGTACCCTAACAAAACTCGCCGATCCCCTTGGGTTGCGCCTGGAATGGGTATTGAAAGAACCTTCGAAAAACAGTGATGTATGAGGGCAGCCCAAGTATTGTACAATGGCCGGTTAGCCGGAATTCTCTCCAAATCTGAGAGGGCCTATCGGTTCACTTATGATAAGAACTACTTGTCAACGGCAGGAAGCAAGCCTGTTAGTCTCACATTGCCACAAAGAGAAGCACCCTATGAGAGTGAGGTCCTCTTCCCCCCCTTTGTGAATATGCTGAGCGAAGGTGCCAATAAGGCCATGCAGAACAGGCTTTTGAAAATTGATGAAAAAGACTATTTCGGCTTGTTACTCGCTACCGCTGCCAGCGAAAATATCGGACCACTGACCATAAAAGAACTTCATGAACCTTCCTGAAATTAAATATTGCCCTTCCACTCTGCAGCCCGGTTTTTCTACCTACAGCCCGTCCGCGCAGCTTGTCTTATTTGGCAACAGATCCAAGAAGGTATCGCACTTACTGCCTTTCGGGCCACCGGGCACAAACACGGAGTATAATGAAAAAAGAAAACGGATCAGCTTTAGCGGGGTCCAAGAAAAATACAGTTTGCGGCTTCAAAAAAATAGCTTGCATCTCACCGACAAGAATGGAACCCATATTCTAAAACCGGTGCCGACAGAACGACTGCAAATGGTATCCGATCTGCCGGCCAATGAGCATGTGAGTATGCAGATCGCCCGGCAGGTGTATGGCATTAAAACGGCGGCCTGCGGCATGATCTTTTTTGACGATGGTTCACCGGCTTATATCACCCGACGCTTCGATTACAAGCCGGATGGGATCAGCAAATATCAGGTTGAGGATTTTGCCTCTCTGCTGGCAAAGACACCCGAAAAGGAAGGAGAAGATTTTAAATATAATGCCTCCTACCTGGATATTGCAAAACAGATCCAACGATACGCTGCGGCTTCACCGGTGGTGCTGCTGGAATTTTTCCGTCTTATGGTCTATAATTACCTTATTGGCAATGGAGACGCGCATTTGAAGAACTTCTCACTCATGGAAACGGAACAGGGGGATTTCCTGCTTTCACCGGCTTATGATCTTTTATGCACGGCCCTGCACATAGACGACAGCCTGCTAGCTCTTCATGGAGGACTTTATGAAGGCGACTGCAATGAAAAAACCTTTTCGCTTTTTGGAACCTATACGCGCTCATCCTTCTTGACCTTTGCGGAAATGGCCGGAATCAATCCGAACTTGGCGGGATCCGTGATGAACGACATCCTGAATGGAATACCGAAAGCCATGGAACTTGTACTGCATAGCTTTTTGAGTGATGAGGCTAAGAAAAAGTATAAACAAGTGCTGGAAGACCGGCTCAAAAATCTTGTATTGGGTTGAATCATGGTATCACGGAAGCTCGTAGTGAAGAATCTCCAGGCGCCCCCACCGACTTCAATTCCCCGGGGATGAGTGCTCCGAACCAATGTGGATCCTCCCTTTGCACCCACGTAGCCAACAACAGTCCCGAATGAGATGGATAAGGCCGCCCCGACCGGGCCGCAGCGACAGCGACGCTATCCCCATAAAGGGTAGACATCGTCCCGGCCCTGGAATCTATAAACGAACTAACCAGGGACCACCCGGAGGGCGCCACGCTGCGCACCGGAATAGTAAACACGAAGTCGTGCGCTTTCATGGGGGCATGACAGCGCACGCACTCGGAGGAAGAACCGGTATAGGGCGTGAGCTGCAAACCGTGGACCCATCGGGCAAAGCCCCACCCGTCGGTAGCCCTATACGCGCGATGGTCCTTGATCATGAATTCGACCTGCAAAAAAGCCCCGGAATGGATCACCCCGGATGCGCTATCCCCCATCGAAGCCCAGGCCGCTTTTGCGAAAATGGTTCCGTCAGGCCAGGGGTTGGTATGACCATCCCGAATTGCCTGAAGCGCCACCGGGTTCCCGAAAATGACGCGCATCGTCCCATTATCCGTCCGGTCGGTGGTACTGACGATACCCCATCGATCGAAACCGGAAGGAAAAGGAATACCACTCAAAGCGGGCAAAACAGCGCCAAAAAAAGGCCATGCAAGCCTCTGCCTTTCCAAAGCCCCCCGCCGCGCAGTATCGAAAATAGTAACAGGAGGCAACGACCGCAAATACGCCTTGAAAACCGCAATATCACTATCGCTGATCGCCGCATCCCTATGTACAAATCGGTAAGACGCCAGCGGCATCACCCCAAACGTCATTTGATTCAATGATTCGTACAGCAACCCGCGCTGGTGTGGATCCCAATTGGAAAAATTCAACACAGCCCGACCCAGACGCACATCCGAGGCCACCTGCCAATAAGCAGGAACGATCTTGTCAAACCAGGGAAGTTTGGTTTCATTGGAATGGCAATTGTAACAGGAGCGGCGCAACAGATGCGAAATAGCCGGAGGCCCGCTAAAAGAAGCAACAACCGGCGGGTTGTCCAACGAAGGCCTGAAAAATTGCAGGGCCCCGAAGACACAAACGACAACTGCAATAAGGATTTTTACACGCATGCCCCAAGGTAGCAACCCCAAAATAAAAAAGCAATAGGAGAATCAACGAATGAGTACGACATTTCCCTTCTTCAGGGTGGGCCTGGATTGTCCCGAGTTGGTGTACATCACCTGCCAGACGTAGTTCCCCGGCGTCGCCGCAATCCCCAGGCAATTCCCGTCCCAGCCCGTTTCGGGATCCTCCGAGTGGTACACCAGGGTTCCATACCGATTGTATATCTGCAAGGTATACTGGCTCATCTTGCAGAAATTCAGGGGCTTGAAAATGTCGTTGATGCCATCCCCATTGGGCGTAAAGGCGTCCGGCAGGAGAAGGTTGCAGGCGCATTCCCCAAAAGTGACCACGGAGGCTAACGTATCCGCTCCGCATCCGTTCTTGGCGATGGCTGTATACGTCCCTCCCGGTTGGGGAACCGCATGGGAAAAAGCCTCAAGGCCATCCTGCCAGGTCACGGTGTCGGGATTCCCCAGCACCGTCAGGGTAAAATCACTCCCGTTGCAGGCGGAAGTATCCGCCGGCAGGTGTACGCGCAAGCTATCGTCGAAGGTTACCGTAATCGAATCCTTATAGATGCACTGCCCGATCTGCGCCGTCACCGTGAAGGTGCCCGGATCATACACGAAATAAGAAGCCTGGTTGGTCGAGTTCTGGTCGTTCCGCTGGGCCGGCCTGGCGGTCCAGGTATACGTCCCCGTTCCGAAGTCGGCGGCTACCACCAGGGTGCTGCCCTGGCAAATGGCCGTGTCGTGGAAATCCAACTGCGGGGTGGGGTAAATGTTGACCAGCATCGTATCCGTGATCTGGCATTGGTTGTTGTACGTTACGAAAACCCAATACGTACCCGCAGCGGAAACGAAAATCATCGAGTCGGCGGACCCGGTCGACCAGTTGTAGGCCGTGGCCCCCGTCAAAGACGCATTAATGGTATCGATCTGTCCCGGACACAAGTTGGTATCCGGTTCCAGGTTCAGAACGGGACCGAGGGGTGAATTATAGGTGATATTGGCGGAATCGGCAAAGACCCCGCATCCCGGAACCGTGGCCACCACCTTATATTCCCCACCCGGATAATGCGTAAGGAACTGCCCCATCGTATCGGGCTGCACTGCACCGTTCAACGTCCAGACGTAATGCCCGTTCATGGTCGTCGCATTCAGGGTCAGGTTGGCGCTGTCGCACATGATGTGGTTCGCGCCCAGGTTGAGGTTGGGCGAGTCGCTGATGAACACCCCGATCGAATCGGACACCCAGCACCCGTTGATGCTCACGGTATACACCCCCGATTGGGTGACCAACAAGGTATTGGTTGTATCGGGCGCACCCGTGGTATTGTTCCACAAGTACTTGGCTCCGGCCACCACAGGCGCCGTGAGTGTGTACGTTGCATTCCCGCACAAATATTGATCGGGACCCCAACTATACGCCAGGGGCACCCCGACGGTGATGCTGTCCTTGAGCACGAGGGTGTCCGTCGTCCCCGCATTGACCACCGTGAGCGAAATATAATACTTACCTGCTAAAGGATAATTCATGGTCGGGTTCTGCACCCCCGCAGTATTATAAATACCCGCCGCGGGATACCCGAAGTTCCACATGATATAGGAAGGAAAAGGAAGGCTATCGAAAAGGGTCGAACTAAAAGTAATCGTCGACCCCGTACAACTGGAGCTCCAGAAAATGCTATCATAGTTCTCCCCAAACACAGGCGCGACAGGCAAAGCCGCCCCGCCGGCACGCGCCGCCGCCCCGTCAAGCCATCCGCCCGGCGCCACCGCCGAAAGCGAAGCCGCCGCAGGCCCGCCGGCAAGCCGAGGAACCCCCGCCCGGGCCGGACCCCAAAAGCCCGCCAGGAAAAGAAAAATAGATAGATAGTGAAAGCGCCTCATAAAATACGTACGGAAAAACCCTATTGATTAATATTCACCTTCAACATCGTCTTCACCTGCGCCACCGACCCATTCTGCAACCGCGCATAATATATCCCCGAAGCAAGCGCAGTAGTCGTAAACGTTACCGTATACGTCCCCGGCCCCGGATACACCTGGTCCACCAACACATTGATCAAATGCCCCGCCACATCGAACACCTGCACGAGGGTATGCCCCCCTGAAGTAGTATAAGTGATATTGGTGGAGTCCGTAAATGGATTGGGATAATTCAGGATCAGATTGGACCCGATATTATTCAAATCGTCTATCGTGTTTTCGCAGGCCGTACCCTTGACAAACGGCAGGTACTGATAGTTGTTCAACAGCATGGTCGACACATCGGCCGCAGGCACGCAAAGCCAGTCACGCAAAATGGTACTGTACACCGACCGGAAGTCGTATTGCATAGGCACGATGGCCTCGTCATCCGAAGTAGCCGGCAGCACAGGGCTGGTGCCCAGGATACCCCCATTGACTGATAGCCCAAACACGAACACCGGTTGTCCCGCCCCGTGGTCGGTACCGAGACTTCCGTTGGAAACGATGCGGCGACCAAACTCGGAAAAGGTCATCCCCATGACACGCTTATCCGTCCCCAGGAATTTCAAATCCGCCTGGAAAGCAGCAATGGCAGCAGACAAATCCCCCAGCAGTTGAGCGTGATAGCCGGAAGTAGTATCCCCCCCGTTCACCTGTCCCCCGTGCGTGTCGAAGCCCCCCGTGTTGACCATGTATACTTTGGTCTTCAGCCCCCCCGCAATCAGGCGGGAAACGGTCTTCAACTGCGCCGCCAGGTCGTTGTTGGCCGGGTACCCCGCGTATTGCTGGGTCACCTTATTATAGGCCGCGGTGACGACCGCGGCGTATTTGTTCGTTTGACGCGCGATGGTGCGCAGGTACGTCACCTCGGTGCCCATCGGCGTATTCGGCTCGGAGCTGGTGACGCCGTTGATCAACCCGTAGAAGTCCGCGTCCTCGGGTACCACCATAGCGGTGGGTCCTGAGGTCGCCATGAAAGTAGGACTCAGGACCGAGCCGATCTGGATGGCCAGGGGATCGGGCATCGTGGGGTTGGGGTATCCGATGGGATAGTTGGTATAGGTATCCTGAAGGACGCGGCCCACCCAACCCGTATTCAGGTATTGGTCGGAGTCCGAACCCGTCAGCCAGATATCCGTCGCACGGAAGTGCGAAAGGTCCGGGTTGGGATAGCAAACGGATTGGATGATGGACAGCTCTTCGTTTTGGTACATGGACTGCATCCCCGTCATGGCCGGGTGCAACCCGCTTTTGTCATTTATACCCAACTTCAGGATGGAGCCCTCCGGGATGGCGATGTTCGTGCGCAGGCTGTTGTATTGGCTGTATTCGTCGAAAGGGATGACGGTATTCAACCCGTCGTTACCCCCGAACATCTGGATCAGTACCAGCACGTGGTCATTGTCCGCAGCCCCTTCCCCGGACCAGCCCCCGAAAAAGGGCAGGGACCGGTAGGCCTTCACGTGCAATCCGCTCAACAATGAGGGCAGGATGGTGGCCACCGGGGCCGCTATTTTGAGAAAGTTACTTCTTTGCATGGTACAGGGATTATGACAGTTGGTATTCCGGGAGGTCCATGATGTATTTGTAGAAAGCCTGGAGACGGTTGAATACCGTCGTATAGGCCGTCATGTCCGAGGGGTTGGCCACATACGCCTGCCAGGCCTGCGTCCAGTACGCGTTGTTCGTCTGGTTGCTCAACAGGATGGTGCGCATGATCAACTGCTGCGTGCTCGGGTCGATGGGCACGGACATCAAAATATTCAGCGCGTCCGAAGTCAACTGCACGGGGTCGCTGGGATTGGGTAGCGTATTGGTGAACGCCATCGGATCGATGATCAGGGGCGTCCCGTTCATCATATCCCCCGTGGTCATCAGCAAATCCGTATAATAATTGCGTTGAGGATAGGTGACCGAGTTGATCCAAAGCTCGTGATAGCTGGGGGACTCGTAATAAGGATACCAGCCCGCCACCACGGGGATGGCCAGGACCTCCTGTTGCAGGAAGGTCGCCTGGTTCAGGATCATCGTCCAGAAGCTGTAGGAACCCTGCGCGTCGCTGGAGGCCGGCTGAACGACATTGTATTCGCGGATCAGGCCGATCAGGAAATCGAGAGGACTCTTGATCAGGCAGGCGCCCGCATACGTCA
>Ga0206863_1340_pt1 | contig 11650 bp, 10 predicted proteins | sample Alteio_BWOrgCont_41_FD_152634 | JGI IMG/M metagenome (GOLD analysis project Ga0206863, IMG submission 152634) | Enriched cells from forest soil in Barre Woods Harvard Forest LTER site, Petersham, Massachusetts, United States -... | ecosystem: Environmental > Terrestrial > Soil > Temperate forest >...
TCCGCTCCCGGTCGAATGGCCCCCCCGGCGCCAGCCGGATCAGCAAAAACGTAATCGTCACCACGCAAAACAGCACGAACACCAGCGACACCATTCGGCGCAGGATGAAGGTAATCATCGCCCGCCCTCTGCCAGCCAACAGGGAAGCGGCGATTCAATGCTATGGCAGTCCTCAGCTTTCAAAATTCAAAGTCGGTTTTGGTTGATTTAAAGAAAACCACAGCTAGAACCAGCGGAAATTTTCCGGCTCCTCCGCGCTTCCGCCCCGCGCGACCCCGGAGCTGGCCCAATTCCAGCTATAAATGTAGCCACATAACACCCCATGCTTCCCGGCCGTACCCTCCTCCTCGCACTCGTTTTTCTAGCCGCAGCCGCCTCCGCCCGCGCCCAGCTTTACTACACCTACTACCAGCAGCCCGTCCGCTCCTACGCCAGCCGCGCCGCCGCCGATGAGGACAACTATTCCGCGTCCACAGAGGTCGTCCAGGCCGGCAGCCACCCCGAGGTCCGCGGCACCCGCGCCGTAGTCCGCCGCGGCGTCGCCTACGCCCCCTCAGCTGCTCCAGAGCCCGTCAAGCACGCCATCTGGGCCACCAACTCACTCCGCCGCATGCCCTACAAGTGGGGCGGCGGTCACGGCTCCTTCTACGACACCGGCTACGACTGCTCCGGCACCGTCAGCTTCGCCCTTCACAACGCCGGCGTCCTCAGCGTCCCGGCTCAATCCTCCGAGTTTCGCAATTACGGCCGGCAGGGCAGGGGACGCTGGATCACCATCTACTCCCGCCGCGGCCACACCTTCGCCGTCATCGCCGGCCTCCGACTCGACACCACCGGCTGCTACGGCACAGAAGGCCCCCGCTGGCACGCCGATGGCCGCGACACCTGGGGCTACGAAGCCCGCCACCCCGCCGGCCTCTAGCCGGTCCCAAAGCGGCGATCTCCGCCGCGCTGAATTGTTTCCTCCCTTTCAATCCAGCAAAAATCGGTTTCATCACCAGCCGTCGGATGCGGCCAATAACCCGCCGTCCTTTGTGCGAATCGGGGATTATGTTCAGATGCTTCACTATTTCATGATTCTCCTCCTCCCCTTTTGCGTTCTTTGCGGTTAAATCCCCTCCCGTAAAATTCGTTTCGAAATCCCGGCTCTGTCTGCGTAAGTTCCCCTCGTGCAGTTCAAGGACTACTACGAGACCCTCGGCGTCGCAAAGGACGCCACCCAGGCCGACATCAAAAAAGCCTTCCGCAAACTCGCCCGCGTCCATCACCCAGACGTCAACAAAGAGCGCGACAAAAAAACCGCCGAGGCCAAATTCAAGGAAATCAACGAGGCCTACGAAGTCCTCAGCGACCCCGAGAAGCGCAAGAAATACGACACCCTCGGCGCAGACTGGGAGCGCGGCGGCGCACAGCAGCCCCCGCCCAATTGGCAGGACTTCGCCCAGCGCGGCGCAGGCCGGGCTGGCGGCCCGGGTGGTGGCGAGTTCCACTTCGGCGGCACCGGCTTCAGCGACTTCTTCGAGACCTTCTTCGGCGGCCGCGGCGGCGGGGGCGGGCGCAGCCCCTTCACTCAGTTCGACCCCGATGACGGCACCAGCGGCTTCGGCACCCCCTCCCGCGGCCAGGACGTCGAGGCCGACATCATGGTCACCCTCGACGAGGCCATCAACGGCTCCAAGCGCCAGGTCTCCCTCCGCCGCTCAGAGGCCGGCAGGCTCGAGACCTACAACGTCACCATCCCCGCCGGCGTCCACGAGGGCCAGCGCATCCGCCTTGCGGGCCAGGGTGGCAAATCCGGCCGCGGCGGCAAAGCCGGCGACCTCTACCTCAATGTCCGCTTCGCCCAGCACCCCGACTTCCGCGTGGAAGGCCACGATCTCCTCCACGAGCACGACCTCTCCCCCTGGACCGCCGTCCTCGGCGGCGAAGTCCGCGTCCCCACCCTTGAGGGCCACGCAAAACTCAAAATCCCCCCCGGCACCCAAAACGGCCAGCGCTTCCGCCTCAAGCAGCGCGGCCTCCACCAGACCGGCGGCACCCGCGGCGACCTCTACGTAGTAGTCAGCATCGACGTGCCCGCCACCATCAACGACGAGCAGCGCAAACTCTGGGAAAAACTCGCCGAGCTGGGATAAAAAACCGCCTCATTTGAGTCAATTCGTCCGCCAAATAGACACACTCTGGCAGATTGACTTCAAACCGCAAAAAGTGCATCATAACCGCACCATTGGATGACGATACCCGCCCCCAAAAAACCTCTAAAAAGCCTGCGGGAAATTCGCCAGAGTCAGCCGCCCACTACGTTGGCGGAAGTGCGTGCACAGCACCAACGCATGATGAAAGCTACTCCGAGCGGCAAACACGCAACATCCGGGAGCAAGCCGCGCTAAGACATTGGGCCGAGCAGCACGGTTTACTCAGTGGGTTCATCCCCAAGAATCGTTTTGACGGCGGTGAGCACAGCGTAGACTACGATCAGCGAAAGGATCGCTTCATCAAGGCTACGCTCGAAAGCATAGGCTTCGGATACGGTACCTATCTTTCGAGTTCCGGGCAGCAAGCCACGGCGGGCGAGTATCTCGACCGGCTCGCATTGCATAACCGCATTTTCCATGACGACATCCGTATCGAATGCGTGGTCCCGCGCGGCGCCTCCGGCATGTTGTCTGTTGTGACTTCACAACAACGCATTTCGGGCGAGCCCGCTGCGGTCGATCAAATCGACGAGACCATGCTCGCATACGGCTTCGAGCCTTTCGGCGACGGAATTTACTTCAATTCCCATGAAAGCCTTTTGATTCATGATATGCACCCTCGCAACGCAGTCTTCAGCCAGGGCCGTGCCGTCCCTATCGATACCTCCATCCAGCGCGTAACTCCGGCCTTCGCCGCATGGGTCAGAGCGAACAAACAAATCCTCAGGAATCAGGGAATGCTTCGCTGATTAAGAAAAACTGTGGCCGAATTGCAAACAACAGCTCCTGTATCACGACCACCGCGTTATATTAAAGTATAGTGTAGCCATTCCGCCCGATCGTACAAAACCTCCCGGACAAACCCATTGCAAGGTGCCACCCCACTCGCTATAGTAAAGTAAGTGGATGCCATGCTCAATGGCACACGCGGCAGTTCAAGCCGCCGAATACTTACGGAAGTAAGCACTTTTTCCACATTTTTAAACAATCTCTCCGCTAAAAAAACTGACCGGGTCAGTTATTCCCCACCCGCCCGATCAGCTCCGCCAGCACCACCCGCTCATCCAGGCCGCTGGTCACCAGACGTACATTCGCCGCAAGGCAGGCTTCCAGCAGATCCCGCAGTTCGCCCACCGTGAACTTTCGCGCATGCACCGCCGCCAGCCCCAGCGCGAAGGCGTTGATCGTCCCATCCTTCTTCCGCGGCAGATGTTCCGTCGCCTCCGCCGGCAGCCGCTCCAGCGTCTTGCTGAAGAACCATGGCGCCTGCGGCGGTGAGAGCCGGTGCCGCTCCATCAGGTCCTTCACAAGCAGCAGGCTCCTCACGGTCGGCACGATCGCCACCAGCAATATCCCCACTGCGTTCTCCCCTTGCTTCAGCAATTGCTCCACCAGCCCAAAACACTTTCGCGTCTCCCGCGCAGCCAGCGCGTTCCCTAGCTCGAATATTACCCCCGCCCGCGTCAGCGGCACCAGCGTTCGCACATCCTCCGCCGTCACCTCCCGCCGCCCTTCGCCGAGGTAGAGATCGATCTTCTCCAACTCACTATCCACCTGCCGCGATTCCCCACCCGTCAGCAGCGCCAGCAGCTCGATCGCATCCCCCCGCATCCGCAGGTTCTTTGCCCGCGCACGCCCCTCGATCAACGCCCCCGCGTTCTCCTCCCACCCTCCGCGCGACGAGTCCACTTTGTCGAAAATCTCCATCTCACCCAGCTTCCCCAGTCCCTTGTAAAACGTCCGCCGCTTGTCCGGCTCTATCGCGCTCATCAGGAACTTCACCCCGTCCGGCAGTCCTCCCTCCAGCGTCTCCTTGAGTTGATCCAGCGCCTCCGTCACGGACGCCGCCCGCCCCAGCACCGTGTCCGCCAGGAAATTCGCGCTTTTCAGCCACACCAGCTTATCCCCGCCGAAGAAGGGCAGCGTCAGCAGCGCCTGCCGCGTCTCGTGGATTTTCCTTACCGCCCCGTCCGCGTTATCCGCGGTCCCGTCGATCACATCCTTCCCGAACTCCCCTGCGTCCGGCCCCGCCATTTCCGCCGCCAGCTCGCTCGCGCGCCGCTTCACCTCCGCCTCGTCGGAGCCTGCCACTACGCGGATCGCTCCACTCCTCTTCGCCGCCGGCGTGGCTGCCTTTGTTTTCTTTGCAACGGGCATCGGTGGTTACTTGCTGAATCGCGCGAACTTTTTCTCAAAGTCATCGTAGGAAGCGAGCTTATCCGGATAAACCTCCATCAGCGCATCCTGGAGCGATTTTCCTCCGAGCACCGCATCGATGAATTTCGTGAAGCGGTCCTTCGGCAGCTCGGTCATGATGAAACGGATCAGTTTCTCTCCCGTCTCGTAGAGCTGCGAGATTTTCACCGGGTCATCCGGGTACGCCTGCAGCTTCTGCATCTCATCCAGTGACATCGAGGCAAACCTCAGGGCATGCTCGTGTCGCTTTATCGTCTGGTGCGTCCGTGCTGCCACGCTCGCCCCGGCCATGTACTCCGCCACACCCTCGTTCAGCCAGACCGGCCACTCCTTGCCCGGGTACAGCCGCGCCACCACTGCATGCGTCGTCTCGTGCGCCAGTGTGTCGGAGTTAAACCCCTCGGTCCCATCGTCCGTATCGCGCAGGTTCAGGAAAAGATTGTCCACATCCGTAAAACTCATCGCCCATGGCACCGTATTCGTCTGCGCGAGGAAATCGCGCCACTCCTTCTCATCCTCAAAGATAAATACGTGCGACTTCCCCTTGTACCGGTCCTTCCCCGCGCCGAACTGCCCCGCCACGAACTTGATGTCAAACTCCACCTCCCGCGCCACTTTCTTCGCTTCCGTCACCCGCCGGTAATGGAGCACAAAATTCTCCGTCTCCGCGTGCTTCCACGCCTCTGGCCGGATCGACAGCGCCTTCTTCCCAAGATCATCGAATTTCTGGTTCGATAGCTGGCTGAGCGGCTTCTCCTCCAGCGCCACATCCTGCTCCCCTTCACTCGCCTGCGCATCCCCAAATCCCGCAAATGGCGTTGCTGAAGCCCCCGCTGCACCCGCCGGCGACGGCGACCCGAACGGCCACTCCGCCCCGCAGCGCGGCGCCAGCCACAGGAGCACGGCGCCTGCCACGATCATCGCCTGCCTCGTCTTCCGCATCGCCGCGGCGGCTTTGGATATTCCCGGTGCATCCATGTCTATTTGCCAAACTGTTCGTACTTTTTTTCAAAGTCATCGTAGGAGGCGAGCTTGTCCGGATAAACATCCAGCAGCGCATCCTTCAAGCTGCGTCCCTTCAGCACATCGTCGATGAACTTCGACATCCGCTCCTTCGGCAGCTCGGTCATCAAAAATCGCACCACCTTCTCCGCCGTCTCGGATAACTGCCGCTCCTGGGCCAGGTCCTTCAGGTAATCGGTCGCCTTTTGCATCTCGTCCAGCGGCATCACCGCATTCCTGAGGTTCTTCTCCTCCCGCTCGACCGGCTCGTTCTTTCGCGCGGCGATACTCGCGCCCGCCATATATCCCGCGAATCCCGAGTCCAGCCACGGCGGCCAATCCTTGTTCGGGTACAGCCGCGACTCAATCACCTCTGTGGCCGTGTACGCCACGTTGGTGGAGTCAAAGGGCCCGCCGCCTCCGCTGTCGCGCACGTTCAGGTAGAGATTGTCACCGTCCGCAAAGCTCACCGCCCACTGCACTTCATCCGTTTTGCTGTTAAAGGTGCGCCATTCATTCGCATCCTGGAAAATGAAAACATGCGATTTCCCCGCGTACTGCTGCTTCGTCGCGCCCAGCGTCGCCGCGACAAACTTGAGATCGTACTCCACCTCGCGCGCCACCCTCGTCGCGTCCGTCAAGCGCCGGTAATGCAGCACAAAGTTTTCTGTCTCCGCGTGCTTCCACGCCTGCGGCCTTATCGCCAGCGCCTTGCGCCCTGTGTCATCGAGCTTCTGGTTCGATAACTGGTCAAACGGCTTCTCCACCAGCGCCACATCCGCATTCCCGCTCTTCGCTTCATCCCCGAACCCCGCAAACGGCGTAGCCGAGGCCCCCGGCGATGGCGACCCAAACGGCCACTCCGCAAAACAAGTCGCCACTCCAATCCAAAAAATCCCCACCGCTGCCACGACGCCCAATCCACAAAAGCTACCTTTCCTTATCTCTATCTTTCCGGTCTTCGCGTCCTTCTGAAGAAAACCCTCCCCCTCAGTTGCCAGCCATCGAGTGAAGCGTCTTCTGCGCAAACTCAGAGAACTCCTTGTCCAGGACGTCCATGCTCGAGAACCGCGTCCCAAATCCCTTCTCCAGCGCCGTCTGCATCGTGCTTCCATGCGAAAGCGCATCCAGGAATGCCACAAACCCATCCGCGCTCTGCTCGCGCAGAAAGGCCACCAGCCGCTCGCTCTCCGTGTAAAATGCCGCCACCTTCGTAACATCATCGGGATAAGTCAGCGCGGAGGTCAGCGCCGCCACCGGCACATAATTCGCCGGCGTCAGCATCCCCGCTCGCGGCAGCATAGCGTACCCGCGCTGCCGCTCCAGCCCGGAGTAAAACCGGATCGACGAATTCTCCGCATACCCCTCGTTCAGCCAGAGCGGGATCGCCGCCCCAAAGAACCGGTAGAGCACCAGGTGCGCCGTCTCATGCCCCAGCGACCGCCCCTCGAATTTGAACGCCGGATTCCGGATGATATACAAGTTCCCCTCCGAGTGGATCCCGCCCGTCCACGGGTCCAGTTGCGCCTTTTGCTGAAAGGCATGCCAGTCATCACTGTTCTCAAAGATATAGACGTGCGATTTCCGCTCCCACCCGCTCGTGTCGCTGTGCATCTCCGTCGAGATCGCGTGGTAATAAAACTCCAGCTCCGCTGCAGCCTGCGCCGCGACAAAGTTATGGAAAAAGTGCAGGATAAAATGCGGCGTCTCCGCGTGCTTCCACTCCCCCGCGCGCACCGCCAGCGCCGCCTGTCCCAGCGCCGTATTCCCCGGGTCGCTCAGTTGCGTCAGCGGCACCTCCGTCAGCGCATTGATCCCCTTCACATCCTCATCCGCGCAAATCTGCACCGGGCTGGCGAAGGCCAGCAAAACCGCCAATATACTTAGGACCCAGCCACGCATAAAATACCGAAAAGACGCAGGAATCGCGCCACGGGCTCCCGCCCCCCGGCGATAGTTTTCCTCCAGTAAAGAATGGTGATGCACCCGCGATTCCCACGGACTATTCTCGGCCCGCGAGGATGCGACCCCAGCCATGAAGAGATATTTGGTACCCATTGGAGCCCTCGTCTTTCTGGTCGTCATTTTCGTGACCTGGGCGCTTGTCGAAGGCCTTTTCCTAAGGCGGGCGGAAACCGCGACCGCCGCCGGCGATCACGACGCGGCCATCGCGCAATACGACATAGTCATCGCGCTTTTTCCCGCATACACGGACGCTTACGACCATCGCGCCGATCAAAAAGCAGCCAAGGGCGACTACAAAGGCGCGCTCGCGGATTATACCAAGGCAATATCCCTCTCTCCCGGCGAATACCTTGCCTACGCCGGACGCGCAGATGTCCGCAGGCGGATGGGCGACCTCGACGGAGCGCTCGCCGACTACGACCGCACCATCTCACTCTACCCCAACTGGTGGAGCTACTACCGCTGGCGCGGCATCGTAAGGAGGGAGAAGGGTGACATGGACGGATCCCTCGCCGACGTCAATAAGGCCATCAGCCTCCGCCCCGATGCCCCTGTCTGTTACCTTAATCGCGCCTACCTCGAACGTGGCAAAGGTGACACGAGCTCGGCCCTGGCCGACTGCAACAAGGCCGTAAAGCTCAACTCTCGATACTCATTTGCCTATTCCGAGCGCGGCCGGGTCGAGTCCGTCAGGGGCGACTTTACCGCCGCGCTCGCGGACTTCGATACCGCCATCTCGTTGGATGCAGGCGACGCCGAAACCTACTGCGGCCGTGGCCAGGCTCTTCGAGGCATGAACGATCTCCCCGGCGCATTCGACGCGTACAACACTGCCATTTCGATCAGCCCGGGCTTCTCGGAAGGCTATGTCGGCCGCGCCTCCATCGAGCGCTCCCGCGGCGATCTCAACGCCGCGAGGGCCGATTACGCCAAGGCAATCGCCATCTCTCCAAAATATGCCGCTGCCATCTGCGGCCTCGGAGAGATTCACTACGACAAGGAAGAATTCCCGGAGGCCATCGCCGACTACAACCGCGCCATCGCGGCCAATTCATCCCTGGCCTATCCGTATTATCAACTTACCTACGCAGAGTTGAGGATGGGTAATCTCGCCCGGGCCAGGGACTACGCGGAGAAAACCATCGCCCGCGAGCCGAAAGGCCCCGACGGTTACGTCGCGCGTGGAGCCGTTGAGGAGTTCAATCAGGACACCTTTGACCAGGCCATCGCGGACTTTGGCAAAGCCATCGCTCTCGACCCGAAAACCCCCGGCGCATTTACCGGCCGGGGTTGGGTCGCGTTGATGCGCGGCAACATGCAAGCCGCAATGGCGGACTACAATCAAGCCGTCGCCGTTGGGCCTCGTTTCGCGTCCGCATTCGATCGCCGTGGCAACGCATTCAACGTCTCCCGCGACTGGACCTCCGCCCTCGCTGACTATCGCCGCTACTTTCAACTCTCCCCCGTCCGGCAGGATTACCCCCGCATCTATACATTCCTTATCCGCTCCCGCATCGGGGAGGCCGAGGCCGCCCAATCCGAACTGGCCGGCTACCTCCTCCATCGCAAGCGCACGGCCCGGCGCCCATGGTCGGTGGACCTCGCCCACTACCTCCTGGGCGACATGGACGAGTCCACGCTCCTCTCTCACGCCTTCTCTCTTGAGCCCTGGCTATGCCATGGCAATCTCAGCGAGGCCTGGTACTTCATCGGCATGCACAACCTCCTCGCCGGCAACAAGCTCATCGCCATAACCGCCTTCCAGAAGTGCCTCGACGAAAAACGCCAAAACTACGTCGAATACCAACTCGCCAAATCCGAGCTGAATGCCTTGGGCCAATAGTTCCCCGCCCTCCCTTTTCGTTTCACCCTTTGCGTTCTTCGCGATCTTCGCGCCCTTCTGTAAAAATCCTCCCCTGAATCTGCGCAAATCTGCGTAATCTGTGACTAAAAAAAGGCGCCCCTAGGATTTCCACGCACGTACCATCATCAGTTTTCCCATTTGCGCCATACCTGCCACCCCGCTAATCTGCCCATCAGAGCCCATTCCAGCCATAAATTCCATGCCGTTTCAGCCAGCCCTTATCCCGCCCCCTCTCAGAGACATCGCCGCCAAGGTCGAGGCCGGGGAGCGCATCACCGACGCTGAAGCCGTCACGCTCTACAAGTCCAACGAGCTCAACGCCCTCGGCGCAATCGCCAATATCGTCCGCGAGCGCAAAAACGGCAACGTGGCGACCTACATCCTCAACCGCTACATCAACTACTCGAACATCTGCATCCTCTCCTGCCAGTTCTGCGCCTTCGGCGCACGCAAGCGCGATCCGCACGCCTTCGAGTACGCGCTGCCGGAGATCGTCCAGGCCGTGCGCGATGGCCTTGAGGAGGGCATCACCGAGGTCCACATGGTCGGCGGCCTGCACCCCACCCTGCCCAAGGAGTGGTACCTGGAATTGCTCACGACGCTCCGCGCGCTCGATCCCGCGCTGAAAATCAAGGCCTTCACCGCCATCGAGATCCGCCACCTCGCAGACCGTGTCTTCAAGCTCCCGATCCGCGACACGCTTGAAATTCTCCGCGAGGCCGGCCTCAACGCCATCACCGGCGGCGGCGCTGAGATCTTCGACCAGGGTGTCCGCGACAAGATCTGCCGCGGCAAGGAAAACGCCGACGAGTGGCTCGATGTCCATCGCACCTGGCATCAAATGGGCCAGCGCAGCACCTGCACCATGCTCTTCGGCCACGTGGAGACACTCGAGCAGCGCGTCGATCACCTCCGCCGGCTGCGCGAGCTCCAGGACGAGACTGGCGGCTTTACCGGCTTCGTCCCTTTCGCTTTCGTCCCGGAGACCACCGAGATGGCCCACATCAAGCCCGCCTCCGCCTTTGAGGAACTCAAGAACCTCGCCGTCTCCCGTATCTACCTCGATAACATCGACCACATCACCGGCTACTGGGTGGCCCTCGGCCTCCCGCTCGCAGCCATCGCGCTCAATTACGGTGTCGATGACCTCCACGGCACCATCGTCGTCGAGAAGATATTCCACATGGCCGGCGCCACGACCCCGCAGCGCCAATACATCGCGACCCTCGAGAACGCCATCCGCGAGGCCGGCCGCGAGCCCATGCAGCGCAATACCTACTACCAGCGCGTCCAGCCCGGCACCCACACCATCGTCCCGCCCGCCCCGGCGCGCGAGCTCGCCTGCGCGTGAGACCAATTGCGTGACTCCATTTGCTGCCCTTCATGGGCTGCGCGTCGGTTGCGTGCAGTACCTCAACGCAAAGCCCCTCATCGTTCCGTACGATGGCGAGGTCGCCTTTGAGCATCCCGCCTGCCTCGCGGACATGCTCGCCGCCGGCGCCCTCGATGTCGCGCTGGTCCCGGTTTTCGAAGCACTGCGGCATCCCGATTTCCCGATAGCCGACGGCATGGCCATCGCCTCCCGCGGCCCTGTTTACTCCGTAATCCTCGCGCACTGCTGCCCCCTTGAGGAAATCGAGACCGTCACCCTCGACCCCGCCTCCCGCACCTCCAACAATCTCACCCAAGTTCTATTGGAGCACTTCCACAGCGCCAAACCCGCTTACGAAAAGAGCGACGCGCCCGCCGCCGGCACCCGCGCTCAGATCTTCATAGGCAACCAGGCCATCCGCGCCCGCGAAACCTCCACCCCCGGCCTCCAATATCTCGACCTCGGCCAGGAGTGGCTCGAGCAAACGTCGCTCCCCTTCGTCTATGCCGTCTGGCAATTCCGCCCCGAGGCTCCCGACAAACCGGCCGCTGCGCACGCCCTCCGCGCCATCAAGGCCGCGGGCCTCAAGCGCATCCACGAGATCGCCCACCTCCAGCGCGACTTCCCGCCGGAATTCGCCGGGCATTACCTCACCGCCCACATCAAATTCGACCTAGCCGCCGAAGAAAAATCCGGCCTCACCCTCTTCCGCACGCTACTTCAGAATCAATCTCTCATTCCCGCCTCCGACACCCCATTGACTTTCCTATAGTTCCCAATCTCCACATCCCCATTCCACAAAATGGTGGTGTCCTGGTTTGAAATGAAATTTGACCCCAAAGACGTCACGGTAGAAAAGGCATGGTTAGGGTTCGGGAAAGGGAATTCTTTGAGAGCGGTTCACGAGCCTACAAAAATTACGGTGTCTCGTCACGTTCCTGTTGAAGTGCCTCTTCCAGAAGCCATGCAAGAATTGATTCAAGAACTGAAGGAAGCTTTGGATAAAATTGAAAATCCAAGTTAGGACAATGCCCGCCAAATTCTCCCCTTTCATAA
>Ga0206863_1313_pt2 | contig 11614 bp, 3 predicted proteins | sample Alteio_BWOrgCont_41_FD_152634 | JGI IMG/M metagenome (GOLD analysis project Ga0206863, IMG submission 152634) | Enriched cells from forest soil in Barre Woods Harvard Forest LTER site, Petersham, Massachusetts, United States -... | ecosystem: Environmental > Terrestrial > Soil > Temperate forest > O...
TTTTACCACTTTTAATGGTGTTCTCGCTCCAGCTTTAGCTAATAAAAGCCCAGTGCTAGTCGTTTGTGCAGCTGATGCTCTTGAAGTCTTTGCTATATCCATTGTACCACCAGTTATATATTGACCAATTTTCATTGCTGCAAATTTATTAAATTTTACTAATAAAAATCCACATAACAATAAGATAAAGAGATTATTTATTGGAGCGAAATCACCATTCCAAAAAGAACTTAACATTGACATATCCGTTGGATCATTTGGATTTAAATATGGAAAACTAGGATATCTCATACCAGTACATTGGTATTGCTCACAAAAAGTGTATGTATCTGTTGAAGTGGTCATATTAAGATATGACCCAAGTGAAACTTGGTTTCCACTTGAATCTTGATAATGCGCCTCTGGAAGGTACATTTCTACCATTTCTTCGCCGCATGTACCTGAAGCCGGTGTAACTCCAGCAGGACATCCAATAGAATATTCAGGCGTCCAATAGAATAAACCTACTGCAGATCTACTTTCAGTACCAGAGACACTTGAAAGAGCATTTTCTTGCGATTCTGAAAGATAATAATATTTGCAAACTCTAAATCCCAATGTTTGATATATTTGATGACGAATTAGTAAAGTCATCAACGTTAGTCCAGCTACTATAATAACAGGTTGTATAGCATATGATATAAGTTCTTTTAGCCACCCATCAAATAATGTTCTAGTCTTTTCAAATAGCATAAAACAAAGAAATATAGGTGCCAAAGTAATAACAAGCCCTAACATTACTAAACATGTAACTTGAATAATAGCTGCATACAACATACCAAGAAGCATTAATATTAATGCAATAAAATAAATTATTATATACAAGATTGACCACCCGAACGTTATCCAACTCATCAGAGGTAAAGAGATTAATTTGATCATGGTGTGTGGAGATAACATAAAACTAATAATATTATTAGAACCTGCTCCAGACCCTCCAGCATCTCCAATTATTGCCATCAAGTATTTTGAGCCCTGTAAAGCATAAAAAAATAGATTATTGTAAAAGAAATCCCATGAATATGGTGAAATTAACTGAGATACAATAAGGATTTTTATTATTTTAAAAAGAAGCTCATGATGGGTCATTTCAACATTACCCATAAGAAAATTTGCTGCATAGAATATAATTGATAAAGCAAGAAGTGAAGATACAACGAGCTTATAACCTGTACTATTTACTACACCGAAGAATAATATTGGAATGACTCCAGTTGCCTCAACATCGATTGATGAATTACTGTCAACAACAACACCATTAATTGTAGTACTATTATTGGGAGCGGAATTATTACCAAAGAAAAAAGTGTAAACCATCGATGGTATAAAATTCATTGGATCCCAGCTATTTTTTGTAACACCTGTCTTAATGTTGACAATATACTGACCACTATTATCGTTATAGTATTTATCTAAAATTTTAAAGTATAATTTTCCATTATTATAAACATTTGCATCTGAGACATCGAACGCCATATTCATGCCGCCTGTAGGAACATATGAACTGGTGTTGCTAGAATTGTTTGATGGAGATACCTGCAGATCCCAATAAATATTTTTATTATTAGTAGCGCTATTGGTATAACCACTATTTAGAGGCTCACCAAGATGAGTCACCACACCTTTGGATGGGGACTGACTCTCACTTGACGAAACGTTTGGGTTATATCCAGGAGGAGCAACCAATACGTACAATCCCATTCCTCCATGCATTAAGCAAGGTGCATTTAGTATATCAGCATCGCCGTTTGCCCTTGCCGAACATGAATTATTATTATTAAAGGAACAAGTATCAAAAAATATACAAACATTTTGTAAACTTGGTGGAGTTGAAGATGGTCCAAGCCATGGACACCATGCAGATAGTTCATCTTGGTTATTTACATTTTTCTCAAAATTCCAGCTTTTTACAGTCATATAAATAGATGAACCATTCAAAGTAAGCCCACTATCAATCCAATCAGCGTACTGGCTTTGAGTAGATCCATGTATTTGACTAGACGAATAATATGATGGAACATTTACTGTAGGATAACCAAAATCATCAGCATCAAGACAGAATGAATCCGTACAACCACTTAGCCCAAACATCAATATTGTTAAAATTAATTTTCTCAAATTTAATTTCACTTCAATTTTCCTTTATTAAAATTTAAATCTATTTTCCTCGTGCAAATCATGGAGTAGGCTCAGTTCCTCCACTACCTCCATTACCTTGCTGAGTTACACTTGTGCTACCTTTGCCAGTTATATGAACATCGGGCGCTATTTTACTACTTGCAACGACTTGATCTCCATCCGCAGTATGTACATTCGGATCAGCAATTTTACTATCAGTTGTATCATGGAGAGATTTTGTATTAAATGTTCCAAGTGAAGTTGGTGATTTTGTTTTCTCTCCTTCAGCCATAGCACCTTTATCTTGTATATCAGTTTGCATTGCAGTAGTGCTTTCACTATTACTATCATCTTTTTTTCGCTTATATGAAGCTACTTTTTTTACACGTTTCATTACTGGCCTAACCATATATTCTTTAATTGATCCTTGAATTGCAGGCACATCATACTTCAAAAAGCTCTCTGTCATATCAGTCATCCCACTGCTTTTTATTGGCCCCTGCTGGCTTCCAGCCATAGCTATCATGTCTACCACTGAGTTTGATAGTTTAACTATTTCTTTAGCCAGTTTCATTAATAGAAAAAATAAAGCTGAGACACCTATTAATTGCGCAACCGGCGTGCTCAATGGATAAGGTGCATAAGCTGCTACAGTATATATTGTATAAGAACCAAATATGCCAAGATTCAACTCAATTGGCCACCAACTAGGGTCATAACATACAGGTTTTAAACCACTAGCAAGCATTGCTGAAGTAACTTGATCTAAAAATAGTACAAATATTAGTACAAAAGTTGGCTGCAATACAAAACTAAACATCATATTGATCCAATTATCAAATAATTGTTTCGTTCTTTCAAATAAGATTGCCGTAATAAATAGTGGTGCAAGCGAAATCAACACGCACATACACGTAAATGCCATTAAATATCCTATGAATACTTCTAAAATAGCTTTCATAAAGTACATAATTCCTACCATTACCAAAACAGCAGGAATTACGTATCCGTATGGAAAATTTTGTATATATATTCCTATAATACTCCACAAATCAGAACTAGTATATTTATCAATTATTGGATCAATAAAACCAAATGGATTTCCCACTGTTGATGTAGCAGCAGTCACAATATTCATCATTTCATCAACTGAATTTAAAAAGAAAGTAAACAAATATTCATTAAAAAACGACCAACTTGTAGTTGAAAATAATGTTGAAACAACCAGTATCTTAATTACTCTGCTTACTATATCTTGAACCGTGATTTTTGTAGACCCAAGCGCAAAAACTACTCCATAAAAAAATAAATATAAAACAAGAGCTGCGCTAACCAAATTTATAAAATTTCCATCTTGAGTAATCTGGCCATATAAAATTGAAGAAACGTACAATAAGTTCTCTTTTAATGGGATTACTAGATTGTTATATAAAAAGCTAGAAGTTGAATTTGATCCATTATAAGTTTGAGACATAAAAACCGCATTACCAGCCAAATCATCGTATGGATCAAGTACTCCAACATATAAAGCTCCATCCCCGCTTGCATTAAATTTGATAACATAATCTCCTGCTGTATCTGGCGATATTGTTCCTTGGTCCAAAATGGTACTTTTTCCGTCAGTTGATACTACTTGATACATATATTGAACAGTAGATATTTTTTTCTGCAAAACTTCTCCTGTACTACTTCCTATTTCAACAGCAAATAGATATCTACCTCCAATAAATAGCTGAGGTGAATAATTAGCTAATAAATTTAATATACCAGCCGATGAACTGTAACCAGTAGTATAATTACTAATTTTATTATTAAACACGCCACCTTCACTATTAGCAAATAATCCACTCATAGAATATAAAGATTGGAAATTAATATAACCGTTACTATTAGATAAAAAGTAATAAACGTAATTCGAACCATTATTTAAAAATGGATCGTTAAAATCTTTAACCACAGCTCCATTAACATTTATTTGTAAGCCGAGTCCATGCGTATATTGGCAAGGGGGTTTAGGGTTATAAGCTTGATTATATATGGGATTATATCCATTTGCACACATCCCAGCTTCTGTAACAATATTTTTATTTCCAGAGGCTACATTGTATTCTCCAACGGAATACATTGGCTGCCCTAAACCACATACATTATTGTAGATAGGCGTTATACTAGAAGTAGGAGGGCATATTGCATAATTTAGACCAGGACTAGTACCAGGAGGATCAATACACGCCGGAGCTGGAGCAATTGAGGTTTGTGACATACTTGGTGTTAATGCAGCGCATTGTGCATTTCCTGATAAATTTCCAAAAACATTCACACCAGCCCATACTGCAGAAATTACTGCCTGATTTCCTTGTAAATTATAGGTAGTACCAGACATACATACTGCAGCGCCATTACAAGCACCTTCTATACTGTTTGAATAAATTAGACTATTATCAAGGCCTCCAGATGTAGTAATATACGTACTCAAGTCAATAATACCTGAAGTTGCGCCAAAATCTGAAGAAATTCTATTATTATTAATATCGTAAATATAATATGGAGTTGCCATACCTGATGTAATATAATTATAAAATTCTGAAGAAGTTATAATTTCCATATTTACAGCATCGCCAGCGTTTACTGCTATACCGTTTCTTGCCGAGTAAGCTACAAGTTGTGATAAATTATTTGTTAAAGCTGCTGAAGAAGTTGCAGGATTCATATTAGTCCAATCAGCTACATATTTACCCTGGGCTGAAGGAGCTGCTGGAGGCACATATTGCGCAATATACATAACAGGCTGTGAAAATCGTGGGTCAAGTTTTACTATCATTAAATATTTTTGAGTCTGCTGATATATTCCTCCAACTAAAACTGAAATATTTACGGCTTTTCCATTTGAGGCGTTAAGACCTGTATTTATCCAATTTACCTCAGGACTACTTATTAATGGTACATTTGTGGTTGAACTTCTAAGGCTTTCCCCACTAAATGTTATACATGACCCACAAGTACACCAATATTGGTCACATGTTACTGGGCATCCAGAAGGAGCGAAACTTGAATTGCATGGGGCATACCCTGTACCTGTAGAACAAGCTTGAATTGCATATCCTTTACTATCATTACAAGAAACAAGCAAAAACATAATTAAGATAGTTAAAATACAGTGAGTAAATGAATTTTGCAAAAATGATCTAGTTTTCTGAAAATCAAAATATTTTCTGCTATACGAATCAAAATTGCTTCGCATCACCCAGGCGCATGACTTGTTATAATAATTTGCACATTTTTTAAACATTATTTTATTTCTCACGAGGAAGTTTTACAACTTTGTCTGTAACTCCACCTTTCGTTTCGGCGCCCTTACCTGTTTGACTTTTTTGTGATTCTTTAGCTGCTTTTCTTTTAGCATATTTGCTCCTTATCTTCCCTGCACCTTTTACCACTCCTTTTTTTACTCCACCAGCTGCTGCTCTAACTCCTCTAGCAACTCTTGGTACAACCTTTTTTGCTAACCACATACTGCCGCCAGCTGCTGCTCTAACTCCTCCAGCAATTCTACTTCCAGCAGATGCCCCCATCCCTCCAGCACTTACTCCTGCTCCAGCAGAATTTGTTAGCGCAGATGTAATACTTGGGGCAATCCCACCAACAAAAGTACAACATATAAATCCGATAAGACCTAAACCTATAGCATCAGGTATAGAAATACTAGCTAGCCCCGTACTGTGATCAATACCCCATGCACCAAACCAATAAAAACAAAATAGGTAGAGACTCTTTAATTCTGCAGGCATAGAACTTATACCTGCAAATGCCAAATTTGGAACTTGAAACGGAATAGCACATTTAAAGCATACACTGTAAGAGAGTACATGATCTAAATAATATGCATAAAGATTTGTTAAAATAGCTAAACCTATTAGAGCTACAGTAGGTTCAAGCATATATCTAAAAATACTATTGCACCATTTTTGAAACATTGACTTTGTGCTCTCAAATAACATAAAGACTAGAAAAAATGGTGTAAGACCAAGTAAAAACGCAACTATCATCAAAGCAAAAATGTAAGTACATATTCCTTGTAGCGCTGCCATAAGAAACAGAAATATAGACATACAACATATCAAAAACATCGCAACACCTGTAATACCGAAAGAAAGTAAGGCTAGAAGTTGGAATACTGTAACTTTATTCAATAATATTTTGTCCAGCACATCATCCAAAAAAGAAAATGGATCACTTGGAGCAAAACCATTAAAATTAGATATCATTTGGGCAGGGAAATTTAGTATAGCTGGGATAATATTCGCTTGCATAAACTCAAAAGTACTACCATTAATTAAACCAGCAATAAATATTATCTTTATCATGCGATTTAAAATATCTTCCTTATTGAATTCTGTTTTGCCAAGTAGGAATAATGCTCCAAATACAAATATATATAGAGTTAACAAAGCTTTTATATATGTAAAAAAATCAAAACACGCACTTTTGTCATCCTGACCATAGCAAGTTAATTTTGCAAATATTTGACTCCCAACATTATTTAATATGGTGACTGCACTGTTAATTAAAGGAGTAATAACTGTACTAGTAAACTCTCCCACTGGTTCATTCGTGTTAAATTGTACATTATAACTACCTGTACTATCCGCAGCATCACTAGGATTATTATTTATAATTAACCACAAATTTGCTGTACTTGAATCAGAAAATATAGAAGAATCAACTGTGATACTTGCTTTATTTGTAGTATTAAAATCTAAATTTCCAGATTGGTACGATGATAATATAGAAGCCTGTGTAGTATTTGGGTTATATTCGCTTGGAAGAATGTAATATTGTATTTGTCCTCTTGCACTCACCACATCATCCTGTGATTGGCCATTTGTTCTTTTACATTTTGTATGATTAATATATAAAACATACCCTCCTGTATTTTGTGAGCTTAAAGATGGAAGCCCATAATCTAAGTACATAAATTGTAGTAGCATATTATTTGCGTTAGTCATATCACTCGACGCATATGTCTTAGTATAGATTATGCTCCCATTTGGAGCTGCTACATTTGGAGTTGCAGCATATGCAGCGGTGTCTGACGCTGCTATAGTGTCGGTTTGAGTGGGAGTTGTCAAAGCAGGTACTAATGGTGTATAATTTGAACCTAAAGTTGTTTGACTCGTTGGGGGTACCGCTGACCAAGAAGCAGAACTTCCACCATTTGAAACATAATCAGTATCGAGTCGTGCAACGAGACCATTACCATTTATAAGCCAGAAATAATAGCTATTAACAATTGCCTGTATTCCATTTGGCCCTATCTCAGTCCTTGTAGTAGCACCTGTATAATTAGGATTATAAGTACTGCAAGTTGGAATAGCACCTGGCCCCTGAGGTCCGTTATAGTAATTATAATAGTTACCAAAATTAGATGCAGTAATCTCAACTGTTCCACTTGATTCAGGTGCAGGAAATATATTTCCTATTGCCGATGCAGTATATAGAGCAGCTGGGTTATAAGCTTCAGGAGCTGCAGCAAATGTAGCTGTAGTTTTCGTAGGTCCCCAAGTAACTGCATTTGCAATTAAATACGCATTTATACTGTTTGTATCTGTGAATGGATAAGGACAAATACCTGTAGGTGCACAACCATATTCTCCAATATTATGCCCACAAGTACACGAACCTCCACCAATACCGTTAAGTAAATAATTTTTTACAGTTTCCACATCTGATGTAGACGAACCACCCCGGTCACCATCATCGTAATAACACCCAGCATATGCTGGAGTACCTAAATTAGTACTAGAAGTAGCAGCAGTACCATTTTTCCATTGAAAATGGTCTTCTTTATCACAAATCCCAGCATTCCTCTCATCACAACCACATCCACCTGTAGGAAATGTTGCAGTAGCGGGACCACACCCATTAGCATATTGATAATTTCCTGCAAAAGGAGTAAATCTACCACAAATTGGGTCGACTGGGTTAACTGTTGGCGCACAGCTTACAGAGGGAGTTAAATTGTTGGTAAAAGCATCTGGCATTTGCATATTTGTAAGCTGAGTTGTATTTGTTGAGTCATATGCTGGACCGGCAATTACCTGAATTTCATCGCCTAAAAATACTTCAGCAATGTTTCTCCATTGCATTGAATTTGCAGGGAATTTTAAAGCAAGTGTTTGTGTGTCTTCTATCCTTGGTATTGGAATATTCATATTATAAGCTGCACGTGCAGAAGTACCTAAACTTCCTGGCGTAGTATTATTTTGTACATCATAAAAAGGAAGATAAGATTTACACAAGCTAATATTTCCAGTAATCGTTAGAGTGATTGTATTAGTATTATTTGTACCAACATTTCCTACAGATCCAAGATTAAGCCACTGATTATATCCGCTGGGATCTGGGGTATAAGTCATAGTACCAGATGACTGCACGGTAGTAATTGAGCTATAATTTCCATTTGCGTTCAATGCTATTGATTTTGAAGAAACAACTGACGAGGACGTTAATGTACCAGAAGTGGGGTCAGTAGCGTAGCGTAGTATACACATACCATTCAGGCTATTATAACCATTGACGATCATCATAATAATTGACATAGCGACCATAACAAAGAAAGCATAATAGACAATTCGGGAAATAATCCTTAATTTTGTCTTCGTCATTCCATCAGAAGACCCATCTTGATCATCGTCATCGCCACTCATTGCACACCATGTATTTTATAATTTTTTTTTATTTTTTAAAAATCGTATATATTTTAATTTAAAAATGAAATTTTATTATTTATCCATTTTCATTTCTCATCCCTTTCCTTTAATAGGTGGCCTTTTGCCTCCTCCCTTTCCACCACCACCTTTTTTAGCAGATTGCAGCTTCTTTGCGCCTTTTGTAAGAAGATTAAGAGCTGCTTTCGCAGCATCTAAAGCCGCAGTTGGCTTCATAACCACAGAGTCTAAACCAACGCCCCCACTTAGATCTGCAGTAAGAGCATATACTTGATCTAATAGATATTTCATAAAGAAGCACATAACAAGTCCAGTCCACATACTTCCTTGCAAATTCCACACATCAGAAAGTTGGATAATACTAAAGAATAGATATGAATTATTTTCCCATCCTGCTGAAGATTCAAAGAACTGCAGTAATTTATACCCCATACTTCCAGTGCACGCATCCTTCGCGCTCATTGATGGATTAAGAACGGAATTTCCGCTTCCTGGTATCATTAATTGATAGACATATTTCATTCTTCCAGATCCATCAGGATTTATATATTGGTCGAACCCACATGAATCAAACATAAATGAGTCAATCAAACAAATTATAAATGCTCCAAAACCCATAATTAAAATTGGTTGTACAGCAGAGGCCAAACATAAATTCATCCACGCAGTAAAATAACCTTTTGTTCTCTCGAAAAGACTCATGGGAACGAATATTGGAGCAACATAGCCAAAAATATATAAAAGTACTATAGAAACAAGAAAGCTCATAAATATACTATATACTAATCCAATAATCGTAAGCATTACAATAAGAAGAACGATAAAAATCAAAATTCCACCTCCCAATAAAAAAGCCATTGAAGCTACAATAAAAGCAACCCCTTCAGAAGCATTCGTTATATTTTCAGCGGTATCACTTACCTGAGTGAGCATTGGTACTGGAGAAGTACTGAAAGAAGAAAATGCTATTGGCATATTCTGAGCTACAGGAGATGTATATCCAGATAAAGAATAAACTGATTGTCCAGGAGGCCCACCACTATTAAGCCAAAATAATTTTACATTACCAAGATATGCATTAAGCCTACAGTCCAAAGAATCCCACAAGGCATAATAAGTATATTCTGCTGGATAAGTTGATGGTGCTCCTGTTGGAAAATAACATAATCCATTTGATGCAGCATTCTCAAATATATAAGTAGACATACTATTAGTAAAACTAATAAGTAATGGAAGAACAATGGCAGTAATCCCATTAGAATTAGTAGTTTTACCGGAGAACCAATCTAGAGACGTTAGTCCCACAGAAAAATACATAACCGCTATAACTTTAATAATAGCTATAAAAATTTCATTTACAGTCATTTCACCGGGATTTAGGGACATTTTTATTCCAAAAAACATTAGGTATAAAGCAAGAGCCGAGACTACTGTAAGGCTCATTGCACTATAAAACTCAGCAAAAGGAGTAACAGTTGTTTGCTCGTTTGAAGTGCTAAAATTTGTAATTGTTGTTTGATTACAAGTAGCTGGGTTTAAAAAAATTGTATTGAGAGATTCATATACACATTGTATTGCTGACCCAAAAAAATTGTAATGAGACATACTTGGGTTATTAGCATAGCCAAGTAGATCACAAGCCTGGGACACCTGAGAACAAGACGACATATCTAATGCCGCAAGCCCAGCGGCTGAGTTAGATTGAACTGGTAAAGATCTGCACATAATAGGTGCGTTTCCGTAAACTGACGGCATTGTCATACATAGATTCCCTCCAACAACACCAACAGTAATGTTGATAGAAGCAAGAGTTGGGTTATTCACAATATCTGGATTTGTTGTAAGAGAGCCAAGGGGCACAGGAGATGGTGGATTTGTTACGCTTATTATTGTAGCCTGACTATTAGTTGATGTTGCAATGCGCGAAGTGTCAGATGTAGAATTTTTTATGCATACTGTCATTGTGCTAATGCTTGGATCATTACAACCATTACCATTTGTATAAGTAGCGCCACAATTTTGTATATCAATCAGATTAACCAAAAAGCCTAATATAGAGTTTTGTTGCAAATCTGTAGATTGAGTAGTTGAAAAATAACTTCCGCTCAAAGAGCTACATTGATAGCCAAAATTTGCACTTGCTATATTACCGAAAAACATAACAAAAACTGCTATTATAACCCTAAACATATACTTCGCTAATCTCTTTTTCATCAAAATTATTTCTTTATTGATTTCATAACAGAATCTCCGGAACCGCCTTTTCCACCCCTTGCCCCTCCTTTTCCTCTGGCACTCTTAGCTTTTCCGCCTCCCCCTGAGTCATTACCTTTTTTCTCTTGTCCGCCATTTTGTGAACTTTGTTGAGAAGATTTTTTTATTAGCCTAAATTCAGATGATTATTCTGGACAATCTGATATAGATACTTGCACAATGAGTCTAGGATATTTTCTTAATAATCCTGTTAGGGGTCTTCTGGGTTCAGTGAGTAATCCTGCAATATCGACGCTTGGACAAGCTACTGGTGTAAGTACAAATTCAACATTAAGCGTATCTCAAGAAGATGCGGCACAAATAGCTGCTGCTAAACCTACTACTGAATCTGGGTATTTACAGGGGCAAAATTCTCCAAGATTTCAATGGAATAATGGTTTATTTACTCAAAGTCCAAAAATGTTTTGGGAGGACTTGGTAAATATTATAGAAAATTTAATTATGTGCTTTATTTT
>Ga0206863_1341_pt1 | contig 11594 bp, 10 predicted proteins | sample Alteio_BWOrgCont_41_FD_152634 | JGI IMG/M metagenome (GOLD analysis project Ga0206863, IMG submission 152634) | Enriched cells from forest soil in Barre Woods Harvard Forest LTER site, Petersham, Massachusetts, United States -... | ecosystem: Environmental > Terrestrial > Soil > Temperate forest >...
TAAGTCTTTTGCTATTACAAATTCTATTGATTATTATCGCGTCCCGTATATTTAGTTTGCTTCTTACTTTTATAGGGCAACCCAGTGTGGTTGGTGAAATACTGGCAGGCATATTTTTAGGACCTTCCGTAATGGGGCTTTTATTCCCCGGTTTTTTTCATTTCATTTTTCCTGCAAACTCCTTGGGTACATTGCAATTTTTAAGCCAAATAGGCTTAGCCTTTTTTATGTTTATTATTGGTATGGAACTCGATCTTAGTGTTATAAGAGGTAAGGCCCGAGATGTTTTGTTTGTCAGTAATGTTAGCATAGCCATACCATTTCTTCTTGGCGTTTTGTTGGCATATTATCTCTACGGTGTATATGCCCCATCGGGAGTAACGTTTCTTGCATTTTGTCTTTTCATAGGTATTTCCGTAAGTATTACAGCATTTCCGGTACTTGCCCGAATATTACAAGAGAGAGGGATGACCAAAACTCCCGTGGGGGCATTGGCTATAGTGTGTGCCGCCACCAATGATATTATCGGATGGTGTATTCTTGCCGCCGTAATTGCCATAGCCAAGGCAGGAGCTATTGCAAGCGCTTTATTTACCATATTACTTGCTATGCTTTTTGTCGCGATAATGTTACTTCTTGTAAAGCCCTTTTTAGAAAGAATATACCGCAAACAACTTGGCAAAGATGATCTAGGAAAACTTACCGTGGCATTTTCATTTCTTACACTGCTTTGTTCCGCATATATAGCTGAACTAATAGGTATTCATGCACTGTTTGGCGCATTTATTGCCGGTGTAATAATGCCTCAAAATACTGCTTTCAAGCAAAAAATCACTGAAAAATTAGAGGATGTCAGTGTACTTGTATTGCTTCCTATATTTTTTGAGTTTACAGGATTACGGACTCAAATAGGATTATTAAATGATCCGGAATCATGGACAGCCTTAGGCGTTATTTTAGTAGTTGCTATTAGCGGTAAATTTGGCGGCAGTGCTTTGGCTGCCAAAATAACGGGACAAGATTGGAAAAATTCAATAATAATAGGTTCTTTAATGAATACAAGGGGACTGATGGAACTTATTGTATTGAATATAGGGTATGACTTGGGTATTCTATCGCCTCAAATTTTTGCCATGATGGTTCTAATGGCCCTTGCAACTACATTTATTACGGGGCCAAGTCTTAATCTTATTGAATGGATTAGCCGAAGGACAGAAACTTCAAAAAGATAAATATTTATAAATCACAAAATAATATGGGGAAAGATAAGGTCCGCTGCGCATGGTGCATGAAAGATGCACTTTATATGGATTATCATGACAAAGAGTGGGGGACAGCCCTACATGATGATCAAAAACTCTTTGAGTTCCTGGTGTTGGAAAGCTTTCAGGCAGGGTTAAGTTGGTATACGGTATTGAAAAAGCGAGATAACTTCCGCAAGGCCTTTGCCAATTTTGATGCCAAAAGGGTTGCCAAATTTGACCAAAAAAAGTTTGACAGCCTGATGCAGGATGCAGGTATTATTCGCAACAGATTGAAAATAGAAGCAGCTATAAATAATGCCCGCTGTTTTATGGAAATCCAAAAGGAATTTGGTTCATTTGATAAATATGTATGGGGATTTGTAGATGGTGCCCCCGTTATTAATAAACGGAAAACGATGCAGGATATTCCCGCTAAGACTTCTGTAAGTGATGCTATGAGTAAAGATATGGGAAAACGTGGTTTTAAGTTCAGGGGTTCTACTATATGTTACGCGTTTATGCAGGCTGTCGGAATGGTTGACGACCATGTAGAGGGATGTTGGAAGAAGACCCCCAAAAAAGGTTGATATACTCAATCTCTTTGAATATATTAGATCATTTTAACTTTTACTTAAGTAGTAATAAGGTATGTCTGATTTGGGATATTTGAGCAAAAATTCTTACATTAGTACCCAACATTTGCTGCTATCGATACGTTTCTACACGAAATACCATGCTGATAGGAGAATAGTTACATGAAGGTTGAGACAGAGATAATAACTGCCTGCATCCGTAAAGACGGGCGGGCCGAATACGAGCTATATCGCTTAACGTACGGCTATCTTATGTCTATATGCCTTAGGTATACATTGAATAGGGAAGAGGCAAAGGAAATGTTGAATCTCGGTTTTTTTAAGATTTTGACCAATCTTAAAAAATACCAATTGGAAACCTCGTTCACGGCATGGATACATAGAGTAATGATGAATACATTAATAGATGAATACCGAAAGAAAAAAGTACATAAGGACCATATAAAGTATGTGGAAGATTATGAGGAAATACATGAAAGCACGGATGTTAATAACGCACTAATCAAGATGGATGTGGAACAAATACATGCATTGATTGTAAAATTACCACCTGTGAGCCAAAAAGTATTTAACATGTATGCCATTGATGGTTTTTCACATAAAGAAATTGCGGGGGCACTGGATATTTCAGAAGGCACATCCAGGTGGCATCTTAACTTTTCAAGAAAAAAATTACAAGAAATGATTATTCAACTCAATCCGAACGTATTAAAACTTGTGGCAGGATGAAAAACGAAAAAAAATTTTACGATATTTTGAACTCCAAATTTTACGAAAGGGAAATCCCTTTTGATGAAGATAACTGGAAGGCAATGAGAGGAATTATTGATGATTCAAGAGCCTCTAAAAAGCGTGTGTTGTGGCTTCTTGCATCGCTATTCTTGTTGCTTTGCGCAGGTGGAGAACTCTTCATTCCTAAATGGAGTGGTCGGGATGGAAAATCTGCTAATGGGTATACGAATACGTCTATCGGGGTCTCTTCAAAAAAGAAAGAGACTGGCAATGATACCCATTCTAATCCAAAATTATCTTTGAATCATGCAGGAACTTCTCTTTCATCAGCTAGCATTAATACACCAGTAGATTCCAATAATAATACCCCACTGAATACAAGTTCAGCTTCTCTTAAGGCTGCCAATAATATCGTTATAAACGGAAATGTGTCGGGGCAAAATACAAAAGATGTTTCCCTTTATGAAAAGAATAGTCATAGCCGCCACCATGTTAAATCGGAGAATGGAATAGGTGTAGCTACCAATCCAGCCTCTGTTCAAGCTTCTCTTCCGGTATCTTTTAATCAAAAAGGTAATACAGTCGATAATAAATCAAACGATATAGTCAAAAACGCCAATCAGAACAAGCTATTAGCAGATAAAAAGGATCAGGTAAGCCCGGTTCCATCTACCTCAAAAACAACGCAGGCAACGAGTATGCTATCAATAAAAGCTGCTACTTCATCAGGCGCCGCTAAGTCTACGGTTCATGGTACCGATAGCGTTATAGCTGGTTCCGAACCGCTTCCTCAACGTTTCTCCAATGAACCTCGTGTTTTTCAGGGAAAGACTAATTTTGTCTCTGTTGATATAGGAACCGAATATAGTGGAGGCTGGCAAATTGGTTCGGTAGTACAGGCTAAAGGTTTTAATTTTGTTGTCGGGGCAGGATATACTCATTACTTGGGCTCGAAATGGTTTCTTAAAACCGGTTTACAGTTTAATACTTTTGGCAATATGAGTCCGCTCACCTATAATTATCAACATAGCGTGGGACACGTAATTTATGATTCGGTAATAACTACTCAAAGGCTGTACTTTTTGCGCCTCCCTGTACAAGTTGAATATTTTGTGGGACGCAATAAGAAAAGCAGTATAGGTGTAGGTGGCGCCGTTTGGTATCTGGTGGGTAGTTCCGGATACGCAACGACTTACCAACAAACTGATAATAACCCACCCATGGATGTTCAAAAATATACTCAAAATACCCTATTAGATGGCTATAGCAAGGTAAATGTATCAGCGTATGGCTTCTACAGGTACGTTTTTTCGAGAAAATTTTCCATGTATATCATGCTTTATTCAGAACTCACCAACATGAAGGATAATACATTTTTTGGGGATAAGATTATAGAAAAAACCAGCGGCTTTCAATATATGCTTTCATATAACCTTAATTGAACCATCTGAGAATATAAATGCTTTTGTTTAGAAAAAATGGTATTTAAAATAATTGAGCATCCTCCAATCGTATAAACAATTATATTTGCAGCCCTGAAATTTATGGTGGATGTAGCTCAGTTGGTTAGAGCATCAGATTGTGGTTCTGAGGGTCGGGGGTTCGAGCCCCCTCTTCCACCCTATAATGAGGGAAGCATTAAGATTAGAAACTGAAAGTATTTATACTTCCTGGTTATTTTTATGTAACTTTGTGATTCAATACCTTTATTAAGATATGAAATTAAACACCCGCTTTTTAGTAATCTCGTTTTTAATTGCAGTAGCAATAATAAGCCGCATTGTTCCGCATGTTCCTAATTTCACAGCGGTATCGGCTATCGCTTTATTCGGGGCAGCACAATATGACAAAAAAATTATGGCGTTTTTAGTTCCCATTACAGTCTTATTTCTCAGCGATGCAATTCTTGGGTTCTACTCCGGTATGGAATGGATTTATATCACATTTATCCTTATTACACTAAGCGGCTTTACTTTACGTAATAGAGTAACCATTCCCCGTGTTATAGCATTATCAATTATCTCTTCTCTCTTGGTCTTTATCATAACTGATTTTGGCGTGTGGCTTGGTGGTGGAATGTATCCCCATACATGGGCAGGTTTCATTGCTTGTTACGTAGCTGCTTTACCTTTCCTCCGTAATGAAATTTTCGGGGATTTATTTTACAGCGGATTATTGTTCGGTGCTTTCTACCTGGCACAACTCAAATTCCCGACCCTTTTAAAGCAACGTGTAAAGTAACGTACTATTGCCTATTTCTTACGCTGGTTTTTCTTTTGTAAGCGATACAATAAGTTTTGCCTATGCGCATTAAAATAGTTTCCATTATTCTTCTATCGGGATTATTTTTAATGAATCCCTGCAAGAGCTTCGCAGCTTTTTCGGCTGATTCTTCATTTATGCTTAAAGTATACGAAGACTCTATGAAGTCTTTGCAATATGTAAGGATATATGCCCGTACCGATAGGGAAAAAGATACAGCCAACGAGAAGTTGTTTAATTGGATGAAGAAAGCTCTTTTGTTGCCGGGGTCTTTTATTTACCCTTTCGATTCACTTAAAACCATTGGAATCATTATATCGCCCGATAAGCAATTTCGCATTATAACATGGGATGTTCCTAAGTCAGGTTGTGCATTTGGCTATTATGGTTTTGTACAATCATATAACACAGCAAAGAAAAAATATGATTTATTTGTATTGGAAGACCATACAGCAGATATTGCCAACCCAAAAACGGCAATTTGTACACCTAATAAATGGCTTGGTATGCTATATTACAAAATTATAAAAGAGAAAGGCAGTAAGTTTTATACTCTTCTCGCCTGGCAGGGCTATAATAAGATGATTACCTGCAAAGTTATAGACGCATTAACCTTCAATACACAAGGGATACCTTCTTTTGGTAAAGCTATATATTCAAAATTGCCTGCAACCTTTAAAGGTAACCCCAAGCGGGTGATTTTTGAATATTCGGCACAGGTCGCCATGTCATTGCGATATGATGAGGCTAAAAACAGGATAATATTTGACCATTTAGGCCCTATGGAGGATGGACTTGAAGGTCAATATCAGTATTATGGCCCTAGTTTCCAGCTAGATGCGCTACAGTGGATAAACGGGACCTGGAGTTATGTAGAAAATGTGGAAGAACGTAATCCTAGCGATAAAGAAGATCCTTTATTTAACGACCCGAAACATCCTACAACTAACCAAAATAATAAGACTATCTATACACCCCATTAACATGGTTTTTGTAACTTTGCCGTACCAAATTTTTTAATTTATTTATGAAAGGGAAACACAATTTTAGCGCAGGACCTGCCATACTTCCTGCAGAGGTTATTAAAGAAGCTGCAGCCGGAGTTCTTGATATCAATAATATAGGATTATCCATACTGGAAGTTTCGCATCGCGATAAAGATTTTATGGCTATTATGGAAGAAGCCCGTTCGCTTGTGAAGGAGCTTATGGGATTGGGTGCCGATTACCAAGTTTTATTTTTAGGTGGAGGTGCAAGTCTTCAGTTTGCCATGGTTCCCAGCAACCTGCTTTTAAGTAATGGAACTGCCGCATATGTAAACACAGGGGTATGGGCAAGTAAGGCCATTAAAGAGGCTAAGATGCTTGGTAACATCAATGTTATAGCATCTTCGGAAGATAAAAAGTTTAACTATGTACCGAAGGGGTACACCATTCCGACTGATGCAAATTATTTGCACATCACTTCGAATAACACAATATACGGTACGCAAATACACCACTTTCCTGATTCTCCGATTCCGGTGGTATGTGATATGTCGTCTGATATTTTTAGCCGGAGAATGGATTTTAATAAGTTTTCATTAATATATGCCGGAGCGCAGAAAAATATGGGCGCCGCCGGTGCTACTATGGTAATTGTTAAGGAGAGTCTCCTTGGAAAAACGGGCCGGAAAATGTTCTCTATGCTCGATTACCAAGTGCATATTAAGGGAGAATCTATGTACAATACTCCTCCTGTCTTTTCAGTTTACGTTTCTTTACTTACTATGCGCTGGCTTAAAAAGAATGGTGGATTAGCATGGATAGAAGAAATAAACCGCAAGAAAGCGGAACTTATGTACTCGGAAATAGACCGTAATTCACTCTTTACCGGAACCGTTGTAAAAGAAGACCGTTCCTGGATGAATATTACCTTCCTGCTTACGAAACCTGAACTGGAAGAAACATTTAACAAGATGTGGAAAGAGGCCGGAATAGTAGGAATAAAAGGCCACAGAGATGTGGGTGGATATCGTGCTTCGCTTTATAACGCACTTACAATTGAAGACGTGCAGGCTTTGGTAAATGTAATGAAAGAATTTGAAAAGAAAAACGTCTAATACCTTATAATTTCCCCTAAGACATATAGTAAGATGAAAAAAATACTGGCTAACGACGGAATGGAAGATGAAGGAATCCGTATGTTGGAAAAAGAAGGCTTTATGGTGGTTACTGAAAAAGTGCCCCAGGATGAACTGGTAGAAGTGATTAATGTCGAAAATTTTGTTGCGTTGGTAGTTCGAAGTGCTACCCGTGTTGACAAAAGCCTTATTGATGCTTGTCCTTCTCTGCGCCTTATTGCTCGTGGCGGCGTAGGTATGGATAACATTGATGTAGAACATGCTAAATCAAAAAATATACAAGTTGTAAATACCCCGGCCGCCTCTTCTTTATCCGTTGCAGAATTGGTGATGGGACATATTTTTACCATGGCTCGTTCGCTTGACGACTCTAACCGCTCCATGCCTGTGAAAGGCCATTCTGATTTTGCCCAGCTAAAGAAAAAATATTCCAAAGGAACGGAAGTAGGAGGGAAGACCTTAGGTATTATAGGTTTTGGCAGAATCGGCCAATGCCTTGGGAAACTTGGGCTTGGAGTAGGTATGAATATATTAGCATTTGACCCTTATATTCCTGAAGCAACACTTGAAATGAGTCTGAATGGTTCTCAAAAAGTGAATGTAAATATAAAGACCGGCCCTATTGATAAACTACTTGCTGAAAGCGATTTTATCTCTCTTCATGTACCGGGCGGAAAGGTCATTACACATAAAGAAATCAAGCAGATGAAAAAAGGTGTAATGTTAGTGAATGCTTCGCGTGGTGGAGTTATTGAAGAACAAGCCTTACTTGATGGATTGAACTCAGGGCATATTGCACATGCTGCCTTGGATGTTTTTGAAGATGAAAAATCACCAAGAGAAGAAATATTGCACCACCACAAAATATCTATGACTCCTCATATTGCAGGCTCTACCGAAGAAGCCCAGCAGCGTATTGGTAAAGAATTAGCGGAAAAGATTATTCACTTTTTGAAGTAAGAAACTAAGACCGCTTAGCTTCAATCAGTGCTTTTGTAAAATCAGAAATTAATTCTTTGATTTTATTCAATGTTGCTGGATCTGTAATTTCACCCGTGCTATTTATTTTGGACTTTCCTCCGGATATTAATAACTGAGATTGAGGGCTAAGTTTAGCCTCAATCGTTTTCATAATTAGAAGTAATGACTCATGTGCCTTTTCTCCGGAAGCTGCTGCAGTTATTATGGCAACCGGTTTATGGGAGAATAGGGTAGTAGATACCGTCCATTCAATAGCATTTTTGAGGCTTCCGGGCAAACTGAAAACATATTCAGGTGTACAGATTAATACACTATCGGCTTCATGAATTTTATCTCTAAAATCTTGAATACTATTGGGCAAGATTCCATCTTTATCAATATCCGGATTGAAATGTGGTAACTGAGCCAAATCGTTATATATCTCAACTTCAAATTGAGCATGTGCCAGATTAGCTATGGCTTTTATTATTTGTAAGTTAGAAGAATCCTTTCATGTACTTCCTGAGATTGCTAAAACCTTTCTTTTCATCACAACAAAAATAAATAAATTTCATTGCTTGACGTCTCCTTACTATAGAGCATTTTCCTTCTCGCAGAAAATGTACTCATAAGCATATAACTCATCTCTATTTCCTACCTTTGCAACTATGGAATTTCAACTTGAATCACCTTTTAAACCCACCGGCGACCAGCCTCAAGCTATAGAGCAACTTACCAAAGGTGTTTTAAATGGCGCGGAAGACCAGGTTTTGCTGGGTGTAACCGGCTCCGGTAAAACATTTACTATTGCCAATGTTATTGCCAATACCAAGAAGCCGACGCTTATATTAAGCCATAACAAAACCCTTGCGGCGCAGCTTTATGGGGAGTTTAAACAATTTTTCCCCAATAATGCGGTAGAGTATTTTGTTTCGTATTATGATTATTACCAGCCCGAAGCCTATCTGCCTACTACTAACACTTACATAGAGAAAGACTTATCCATTAATGAAGAAATAGAAAAGTTGCGTTTGGCAACTACTTCTGCCTTGCTTTCCGGAAGACGAGATATAATTGTAGTTTCATCGGTATCGTGTATATATGGTATAGGCAACCCGGTTGAATTTGAAAAGAATGTTATTCCCATAAATGCAGGACAAAAAATTAGCCGTACCAAATTCCTTAATCTGCTTGTAACCGCTCTTTATTCCCGTACCGAAGCCGATTTTGAAAGAGGCAATTTCAGGGTAAAAGGCGATACCGTTGATATTTTCCTTGCTTATGCCGATTACGCTTTACGGGTGCAGTTTTTCGGTAATTCCATTGAAGCAATAGAAACATTTGAACCACATACAGGTAAGAAAATTGAAATCTTGGAGGCTATTAGAATTTATCCGGCCAATATATTTGTTACTTCTCCCGATACGCTCAACAAATCGGTTAAGGAGATTGCTGAAGATTTAGTAAAGCAAGTTGATTTCTTAAAAGAGATAGGAAAGGATGAAGAAGCTGAACGCCTGCAAAAGCGCGTGAATTACGATCTTGAAATGATGCGGGAATTAGGCTACTGCTCCGGCATTGAAAACTATTCCCGCTATTTTGATGGCCGGCTTCCTGGCGCACGGCCTTATTGCCTCTTAGATTATTTCCCGGAAGATTACATGCTTGTAATTGATGAGAGCCATGTAACCATTGGACAGATAAATGGGATGTATGGAGGCGACCGTTCCCGGAAAACTACCTTGGTTGATTATGGCTTTCGCCTGCCTGCCGCGTTAGATAACAGGCCGTTGAAGTTTGATGAATTTGAGTCGCTCCAAAACCAGGTTGTTTATATGAGTGCTACTCCTGCTGATTATGAATTAAAGAAAACAGAAGGTGTGGTAGTGGAACAATTAATACGTCCCACCGGATTATTAGATCCTATAATAGAAGTGCGCCCAACGCTTAACCAGATAGATAATTTGTTGGAAGAAATCCGTAAAAACGTAGAAAAGGAAGAAAGAGTTATTATTACTACACTTACTAAGCGGATGGCGGAGGAACTTGCTAAGTACCTTAGTAAAGTAGATGTACGCTGCCGTTACGTGCACTCTGATATTGATACATTGGAAAGGGTTGAAATCCTCCATGATTTAAGAATGGGTTTGTTCGATGTATTGATTGGAGTGAATCTTTTAAGGGAAGGTATTGACTTGCCTGAAGTATCATTACTTGCTATTTTAGATGCGGATAAAGAAGGGTTTTTACGTTCAGAGCGTTCACTTACTCAGATTGTGGGCAGGGTTGCCCGTAATTCTAACGGCAGGGCAATTATGTATGCAGACAGGATTACCGGTTCCATGCAGAGAACGATGGATGAAACCCAGCGCAGGCGCAAACGGCAGATAGCTTATAATTTTGAACATAACATTACGCCTACTACCATTATAAAATCGAAGGAAAGTATTATGGAGCAATCGGGTCTGGGAGATTCGCGAAGCACGAAAGCAAAGATGTACTTAACTAATACAGAAGCTCAAAATGCCAGTATTGCAGCAGAATCTGCGGCAGAATATAAAACCGTTTCTAAACTGGAAGAAGAGATAAAGCGGGTGAAAAAAGCCATGGAAAAAGCTGCCAAAGAGATGGACTTTATAGAAGCGGCAAGACTAAGAGACCATTTGCAGGCTTTACAAAAGACGCTGGAAGGTAAGAAATAAGCTATTTAGTTTATAAAGTTTTAAAGTAGAAAGTATGGTACTGGACTTTACAAACTTTTACCTTTATGGACTGAGTTACTTCCCTGTTTTTTGCGATGCGTTATAATCTGCCAAAAATTTTTCCAATCCAATATCCGTTAGCGGATGCTTTAATAAAGCCAATATGGAGCTTAAGGGGCAGGTTGCCACATCGGCGCCATATTCTGCACATTTAACAATATGTACAGGATGCCTGATAGATGCGGCAAGAATTTCACACTTGTAATCATAATTATCAAAAATCAGGCGTATTTGCTCTATCAATTCCATCCCATCCACAGAAATATCGTCTAACCTGCCGATAAATGGCGAAACGTAAGCGGCTCCTGCCTTAGCAGCCAATAAAGCCTGCCCCGCAGAAAAAATAAGGGTACAGTTTACTTTTATACCTTTCCCGTGTAAATATTTTATGGCTTTTACACCATCTTTAATCATCGGTATCTTTACTACAATGCGTGGGTGAATCTTTACAAGCGCATCAGCTTCTTTTAACATGCCTTCATAATCGGTTGATATGACTTCCGCACTCACGTCGCCGGTTGTTATTTCACATATTTTGCGGTAATGCTCATATATATTCTCTTTTCCTACAATGCCTTCCTTCGCCATAAGCGATGGATTGGTTGTTACACCATCAAGCACACCCAAATCCTGGGCTTCTTTTATCTGGGCTAAATTAGCCGTATCTATAAAAAATTTCATGTTTCTCTATTTGTTTGCAAACATACAAATTTAAATTTTGGGCAGAGGAAAGTATTTGTTGTGAAAAGATAATAGCAGCGAATAAGTTAATTTTTCTATATATAATTCATTTTATTAGTTATAATTTTGATTCTTGAAAATAACAATAAAATGGCAATGGAAAAACAATGAAATAACAATAAACAGCGGCAATCTGGTGTTTCATAATATTCTGATTGTCAATAATTTCAAGTCCTGC
>Ga0206863_1342_pt1 | contig 11588 bp, 11 predicted proteins | sample Alteio_BWOrgCont_41_FD_152634 | JGI IMG/M metagenome (GOLD analysis project Ga0206863, IMG submission 152634) | Enriched cells from forest soil in Barre Woods Harvard Forest LTER site, Petersham, Massachusetts, United States -... | ecosystem: Environmental > Terrestrial > Soil > Temperate forest >...
AGCATGTCAATATATTTATTCACGAGTTGCTCTATTTTTTGTTGTATACTCGTTTTTTCATCGTTAATCACTTGTATAATGGAGACAAAAAATTGCTGCATATTTTCCTGCATCACTATTTCGAATAGTTTTTCTTTACTGCGGAAATAGTAATTGAGCAAGGCTAAATTAATACCGGCTTCTTTTGCAATGTCCCGGGTTTTAACCGCATCATATCCCTTTTTGGTAAATAATATGTGTGCAGCTTGTTTTAGTCTTTCTTCAGCGCCTACAAGCGTATCCATTCCTCTTTTTCGGAGGGAGTCCCTTCTTGCCCGTGCCTCTAATCTTGCTCGTGCTTCGGGAGTAATGCGTCCTCGTGGATGTTGTTTTTTTATGCTCATTTTTTCAAAGACTTTGCAAACCTACAGTATCTATTTTACAGGGACTTAATATAATTAGGCAGACGGTATTCATAAATAGGCGAATAGCGGAAATTTGTCGGTGAGTATGGCGTTGTTCTCTTCTCATTTTACAAAATGACGCGGCAAAAGTATGATTAATATTTTGATTTAAACAAATGATTAAAACAGAATATTAATTCATTTGACTAATCTGCCTGAAGCAGAGCTAAATAATTTTTTTGAGATGCCATAGTTTAATATGGGTGGATAAGCCGTTTTGTGTTGTTTTCCTCAGCCGCTGCTACGATCAGCTTGTTTTCTCCTTCAAAAATGTATATTTGCCTTGTGGAATACGAAATCAAACCGCATCAGAAACTCAACCTGGGCTTAAAGGAGATTTGGCTATACCGGGAAATGCTTTTTTTCTTTACCTGGCGCGATATAAAGGTAAAATATAAACAAACAGCCTTAGGTTTTGCTTGGGCTATTATTCAACCTTTGGTGTTAATGGTATTGTTTTCATTGGCAGGAGCTGCATTAAATATTCCCTCTGAATCCTTGCCGCATCCTTTATTTACTTATTCTGCCCTTACCCTTTGGATGATATTTTCCACCAGCCTTAGCAATGCGGGCAATAGTATGCTTTCTAATGCCAATATTATACGCAAAATATATTTTCCCCGTCTTATTATTCCTATTTCATCCGTTTTGACTTCCCTCTTTGATTTCCTGATGGCTTTTGTCATATTAATAGGGATGCTAATATTTTACCACGACCGTATTACATTTGAACTGGGTAAATTTTTATTATTATTTCCTATAAGCATCATTATTACCATCATATCTACTTTTGGCTTGGGGTCTTTGCTTGCAGCGCTCACTATTAAATATCGCGATTTTCGTTATGTAACCCCTTACCTGGTGCAGGTACTTATGTTTATCACACCAGTCATTTATCCTATATCTATATTCCATTTTACAGGAGCCAGGTATATACTTGCCATTAATCCTATGTATAGTGCCGTAGAATTATTCCGGTCCGGTTTTAATGGGCAGGTGCTTGAATTAAGACTGGTTGGTATCAGCCTGTTTTTTGCATTGTTATTTTTTATTATCGGAATATATTATTTCCGCAAAACAGAATCTTATTTTGCCGATTTAGCCTGATGAAGCCCGTACTTGAAATAAAAAATGTGTCCAAAAGATTCCAGATACAGCATAATGGACAGGGACAGGTATATATGAGTATGCGCGAGTCTATTTCTTCCATTTTTAAACAAAGTTCATCCGTAAAAGAAGATTTTTATGCGCTGAAAGACGTTAGTTTTAATGTTGATCAGGGCGAATGTATTGGTATAATTGGCAAGAACGGGGCAGGAAAATCTACGCTGTTAAAAGTACTTTCACGTATCACTCCGCCTACTACAGGCAGTATTATTTCCCGTGGCCGGATGGCCAGTTTACTGGAAGTAGGAACAGGTTTTCATCCGGAGCTTACGGGCAGGGAAAATGTATTTCTTAATGGCTCTATTCTTGGAATGACAAATAAAGAAATCCAATCTAAGTTTGATGAGATAATAGATTTTAGCGGGACGGAGAAGTTTTTGGATACGCCGTTAAAGTACTACAGCAGCGGAATGCAATTGCGACTGGCTTTTTCCGTAGCTGCTTTTTTAGAACCGGAAATTATGGTTATTGACGAAGTACTTGCGGTAGGTGATGCCGAGTTTCAGAAAAAGTGCATAGGCAAGATGGAAGATGTAAACAAACATGGTCGTACTATTCTATTTGTAAGCCATGATTTGAATGCTGTAAAGAATCTTTGTAAATCGACTGTTTTATTGAAGGACGGACAAGTTTCAATGATAGGAGATTCTACCGAAGTTATTAATCATTATCTTCACTCTGGTTCAATGGTTACTACGGAATGGATTCAAAAGGCGGATATTAGTCATCCTCATTTCCATAAAATAGATGTAAAAGTGGAGGGGAAGCAACCGTATTTGAAATTAGTTATCAATTCTGCCATTAAATGTTTTCCAGAAATGGCCGCTTCCTTTATTTCATACGATATATTTAGTAAAATGGGAAATCCAATTGGACAGGCAATACCTAATCTTGAACCATTTATTAAGCCATCTAACGATACCATAAATTTAACTACGGAGATAGAATTGAATGGATTTATACCCGGCGATTATTATATAGACGCATGGCTTGGTCCACATTATAACGAGACCTATGATTGGCCCAAAGAATGTATCGAATTCTCTATTGTGGAAAGTCCTCAAAAAGATAGAACGTTTCCACATACAGCCAACCATGGTTTTTTTGTCCCTAATTCAAAAATCATATAATGTCTACAGGGCCCGAAAATTACCAGGATAATTTTTTTGAATATCATCTGAAGGGTGCAATAAGTTCGGCAGAAGCTGTTATTCCAGTCGTTAAAGAATATATTAATCCGGCATCCGTAATTGATGTTGGTTGCGGTATAGGCGCTTGGTTATCGGTATGGAAAAAGGGCGGCGCAAAAGAAATCATGGGCATAGATGGTGAGTATGTAGATACATCAAAACTGTTGATTGAAAAAGCTGAATTTAAGGCACAAGACCTTGAAAAAAGTTTTACATCCGATAAAAAATATGAGCTTGTTACATGCCTTGAAGTGGCCGAACATCTTCATGAACAATATGCTGAATTATTTATTCATAATTTGTGCATGTTGGGAGATGTAATTGTATTTTCGGCTGCCATTCCCGGCCAGGGTGGTACGCAGCACTGGAATGAACAATATTCCGCATATTGGGCAAAACTGTTTAGGTCAAATGGATTTATTCCGGTTGATTGTATACGCTTAAAGATTTGGGATAACCCTGATGTTATGTGGTGGTACCGACAGAATATTATCATTTTTGTAAAAGCAGATAAATTGAATACGTATCCTCTCTTAGCTGCTATATCAAAAGATGATGGAGAGGTACGGACACTGATACATCCCCAATTATATAAACATATAAGAGCGGAGCTTAATGAACATAAAGAATTATCGAAACAATATCAAAAGGCGTTTAAATCACCTTATTTAATGTTGAAACAGATTGCTAAAAATATTTTTCGCCGTAATGAATAATAGAAGGTAAGATGGAACCTCATATTTCCATAATTATTCCATGCTATAATCAAGGCTTCTACTTGGATGATGCCTTGCAAAGTATTGCCCAATGTGAGGATAAAAGCCTGTATGAAATAATAATTATAAATGATGGTTCAACAGGGCAAGATACGCTGGATATATTAAAGGAGCTGGAGGAAAAAGGATATCATGTAATTCATCAGCCTAATAAAGGATTAGGTGCAGCGAGAAATACAGGTATAAAAGCCGCCAAAGGGAAATATATTTTACCACTTGATTGTGATAATAAAATCAAACCTGAATACATGTATGAAGGTATAAACTTATTAGACAGAGATGCCTCGTTGGATGTTGTATATGGTAATGCTGAATATTTTGGTGAAAAGGAAGGGGTATGGGAAAGTGGGGAATTTAATCTACAGCGGTTAATGATAGAAAACTATATTGATGCCTGTGCCGTATTCCGCAAAGCTACATGGGAAAAAATGGGCGGCTATGATGAAAAAATGCCGGTAATGGGTTATGAAGATTGGGATTTTTGGCTTCGTATCGCATTCTGCGGTGGAAAATTCAAGTATATAAACAAAGTGCTTTTTTATTACCGGTATTCTGCTAAATCAATGATACATACGGTGCAAAAAAATAAACTGGCTACTATATTTGAATATATGGAAAATAAACACAGTCAATATTTGAACCGTTTGTATCTGAATAGGCTGATTCTTTTCAAGGCTTCTAAACATAAAGGGCTTGCATTGCATCTCACTTTCAAGGCCTATTTCCCGAGGGTTAGTAATCTTTTAAGGAAAATAGGCATAATTAAAAATAAGGATATAATTTAAAATTGATGAATTCCCCTATTGAAATATCCTTTTGCGACAAATAACCTACATAATCTGTTTTTAATTCTAAGCTATGGATGTATCAATAATCATAGTAAATTATAATACATTTCAACTGACTTGTTCTTGCATTGATTCCGTTGTAAAATATACAAAGGATATCAGCTATGAAATTATTTTGGTGGATAATGCATCTTTGGAGTGTTCACCCGATTTATTTTCGCAAAAATTTCCTTTTGTGAAACTAATTAAGAATCCTGTTAATGCAGGGTTTACAGGTGGAAATAACTTGGGCATACAAATAGCAAAGGGAGACACGGTATTATTACTAAATAGCGATGTGGTTTTAACGGAAGACTCAATTTCTAAATGTTTTAATGTTTTAAGTGGTAATGATAAGCTGGGTGTGGTAACCTGTATGCTCAAATTTCCGGATGGTTCTGTTCAAAAACAGTGCCAGCGATTTCCTTCCATAGCGCTTACGCTTATTGAATCCTTCAGGATTCATAAGCTGATTCTGCAACCAAGGCGTGGCGTATTAATGCAAAATGGTTTTTTTGACCATTTAACCAGCATATATGGTGAATCAGTTTGGGGAGCTTTTTTTATGTTTCCACGTAGGGTTCTTGAGAGGTTTGAGGGTAATAAATTACCCGGACAATTTTTTATGTACGCCGAAGATATAATGTGGTGCTACCTGATTAAAAAGATGGGATATAAAATATACTACAATGCCGATACTTCAGTTGTCCACCATCTTGGCGCCTCCTCTTCGCAATCGGTTTTAAAATTTAAACATCAGAATGAATATGATTTTGTCAGCAAGTATTATGGCCGCGCATATGCCCGGTTATATGTATTATTGCGCTCCGCATTATATGCTACCGCTTCTGACAGGAAGTATGCTCCTGAGGTAAGCGCCATTTATTTTAGATTATTTTTAACCGGGAAAGTGAGGCGATGAAAACAAGCGTTATTATCCCCAGTTACAATCCGACATTAAAGCTGACGGAAACACTTGATAAATTAGTGCTCCAGTCTGCATTTATTGATGAACTCATTATCATTATTGATAATAATAATTACAGTGATTTTGCGAAATCATTAGTAGGGAAATACACAAATACATTAAAAATAAAAATATTTCCCCAGCCCAATTCGGGGCGGGCTATATCAAGAAACAGGGGCGTAGGGTATAGCACCGGTGACATTATAGTTTTCTTGGATGATGACATGCTTGCTGAAAATAATTTAATAGAGAAACATATACAATATCACCTGAAAAATCCGGGCATTATTGTTTCAGGAAACGGATACCGAAATCCGGAAGATGCAAAATATGATTTTGGAAAATTTCTGATAACAATGGAAAAGGGATGGAGAAAACATGACACTGAAACCCGTGAAATTACCTTGCAAAAATTTGATTTTACAGCATGTAATATGTCCTTACCTAAAAGTATATTTCGACAATTAGGCGGCTTTGATACTCGTTTTTCCGATGGCGAAGATTTTGATTTCGCGGTTCGTGCCATTCAGCAAAATATTAAGATTATATATGACAGAACACTCCTTGCCTGGCATAATGATTGGCCTGAAATAGACAAATACGTTAAACGGCAAAATGAATACATATCAGCAAGGATGGAAATACTAAAAATTAGCCCGGATTATATACAGTATTTTCCTAATATGAATATTGGACAGGGAAATAGAATTAATAGGGTGATTTCCAGAATTATCCGTAAAACAATTGGAAAATGGGTTATTTCAAAGAATGTTATGTTTAATCTCTGTCCTATCAATTTGAAGTTTTTCCTATACAGGATTGTGATTTTTGCCTATTCAGATATTAATAAATCGTAAAGAATGGGAAGAAATAATATGTATCTTGCTCGCATAATGACATACCCCTGAATATTTAAAAAAACAGAAGAATAAATTAACATTAGCTTTTTTAGATTCGAATGGCAGGAGTAAAACCAACAATTAAACACGTATTAGCTACCAAATTATTCATTCGAATATTAAAGGGAAACCGTTTTATTTTCGTATTCCACGATGTTTCTAATTCAAATGAATCGCATTATTCAAAAGAATATTCTACTTCTATTGCACGCTTCCGGGAACAATTGGATTTATTCCAGGATATTTTTGAAATTATTTCCCTGGAACAAATTGTAACAGATTCGCATCTGGATAAGAATAAAAATTATGCCGCCATAACATTTGATGACGGATTTTATTCCGTATTAAAAAATGCAAGGCCAATTCTTAAAGATAGAGGTATTCCCTATGCTATTTTTCTTAATGGCGCTGCTATAAAAGATAACCAGCTTTGGTTTTCCAATATTGAAATTGCAGGAAAAAGCTACGAAGAAAAAATATTGAATATTTCCCAAACAGAATTACTGGAAGGGGAAAACCCTATTTCAGCTATCTATTCAAGAGGTAAATTCAATAAATATTTCCGTGAAAACTATAAACTTACTGACAAAGGGAAAAAGATATACCTGGATTATGAAGATATTCTTTTACTAAAGGAAGAAGGCGTTTTAATAGGCAGTCATAGCTACGATCATTTTGCACTTGGTTTTTGTGATGAAGAAACTGCCCGTGCCCAAATTGATGATAACCATGAACTGCTGAAAGAAATAGCCCAAAAAACAATCCAACATTTTGCTATTCCGTTTGGCAAAAAAGAACATTATAATGAAAACACTATTTCAGCTTTGAAGCGGACCGGACACACCTATATTTATAGTGCAAACCCCAATAAATTTACAGTAAAGGATTTGACTAACAACGATTTCTTTTTTCCGAGAATAGGCATTACAGAACAAAGTCCTAAAGAAATATTATTCATGATAAACCGTACACTATTTAAAAAATATGACCTCTAATTCCCCTACCCCTGATATTATTTTTAAACAGTATGATTTTGAAAACCTGGATAATCTTATAGAGATATACCAGCGCTGTTTTGGAACGAAGCCCTCTCCCGGATATTTCAAATGGAAATATTTGGATAATCCTGCCGGGAAAGCTATTGCCTTTGTTGCCATATATAATGGCAAAATTGCAGGCTTTTATGGAGTTATTCCTGAGTTTTACGTGATTAATGGTAAAACCCAGATCATATATCAGTCCATGGATACTATGACAGATCCTAATTACAGGCGATTGGGATTGTTCGCAAAATTGGCCAACATGACCTATGATTATTTGAGGCAGAAGGATGGGGAAATACATCTTATAGGGTTTCCGGGTGAAATGTCTTTTAGAGGGTTTGTTGATAAATTGCATTGGAATGCCATCATCCGTTTAAGATATTTGTTTATCCATCCGCTGTTATTTAGGTCTTTAAAATTGCTGCGTACTTTCCCTGAATATGAGATAGAACCAATTAGCAGTTTTGGTGAAGACTTTGATGACTATTTCGCCCGGAAAGGACCAAGCCTGAAACCCATTTCAAAATATTTGAACCGCGATATTCTTAATTGGCGTTTGGCAGAACATCCTGATATACATTATAAAATTGCTAAAATTCTTGCTGACGGACAAATGGTAGGATATTTTAGCTACCGGTTGCATGAAAAAAGAGGGGCATTTATTCTCAATATGGACGTTATTAAAAATGATGTATTGTTGAATAGCCTTAATTGTGTATGCAGGTATTTGTTTTCGATGGAAAAAGTAAGAACTATTTATACTTTTCAGTCAGGAAGCGGTCTGCAACCGATATATCGCCAATTGGGTTTTTTTGCCAATCCTTTTTCCAAAGGACCATTTTCTTACAGAACCCCTTTCATAGTATATGGAGATAAGAAAATATCAGGGATAGACTGGTATGATTCTGATAATTTTGATATTCAACCTATAGTAAGAGATTATTAAGCTACCTATTCTTCAAGGAAAATAATGCACGTTGTACATATAATAGCGAATAATTCAAGCGTACCATATCTTACGTGGTTTGCAGAAAGATTGGGGAAATATCCTGATGTGAATTTTTCATTTATTGTGCTGTATCCTGAAAGGCCCCGCATGATAGATGAGATGAAAGCTTATGGCTGCGATGCGTATTGGATAAAGTTTGACCAGGAAGCGAGAAAGTGGGGTATGGTTTATGCTTTTTTCAAATTGTATAAAATTTTTAAAAGATTAAAGCCCGATGTTATTAATGCACACCTTTTTGATGACTCAGTGCCTGCTTTGCTGGCTGCCCGTTTGGCAGGAGTAAAGAAAAGAGTAGTGCGCAAACAGGAAACAGCATATCATTGGTATTTTACTCCATTTTGGGTTTGGGCTGACCGGTTTAATAATTTCAATTCTACCGATATCATTGCTATTAGTAAAGATTCCGAAAAATTTCTTATTGAAAAAGAAAAAGTTTCAGTAAAAAAACTCCGCATGATTTACAATGGTATCCCTATTCAGGTTTTTACTGCGCAGGTGGATGCCGATAAGGAGTTTTTGATTAAAAAATATGATCTGCAAGGCAAAATTGTATTAGGAACCATATCCCGTTATATTGAATGGAAAGGTTATCGATATATTATTGAAGCAGCAAGGACACTCGTCCGGAAATATAAAAATTTAAAATTTCTTTTTGTCGGATACGGCGAGCAACAGCAGGAACTACAGGAATTAGTTGATAAATACGGGCTCTCTGAATATATTGTTTTCACAGGCTGGATAGAAAGGAAATATATCCCATCACTATATGGTATTATGGATTTGTATATTCATGCAGCCATTATGGAGCCGTTTGGTTTTGTATTGGTTGAGGCAATGGCTAATGGAGTTCCTATTGTTACCTCAAAAACAGGTGTTGCCGCGGATGCTCTTGAACATAAAATAAGCTGTTACTTCACCGGAGATAAAGACCCTCAGGGAATTGCGGATGGAGTAGAGTGGATGCTAGAGAACCCTAATGAAAGAGATGCAATGAGGGAGCGGATAAAAAAGATAGCTGCTAAAGAATTTAGCGTGGAGCACATGCTTGACCAACATATTAAAGTGTACGGAGGAAAGGGATAAACCTTTTTTGCTTACCGGCTGGCTAATGCCACTCCTTTTTTTAATAATTTAAAACAGACAAAGGGGTCGGTATATAAAGCCTTTAATGCAAATTTTATAGCCCTGCCGGTTTTTTCCCCATCTTTATACCAGCTTCCTGAAAGTATCAAGTATACTTTGGCAAAAACCTTTCTTCTTTCCTGGCCTGCCGGAATAATATTTTGTTCCTTTATCTTCTCCAGTATATAGAGTTCATCGTGTTCTAGAAGAGATACCTTTTTGCTCATACTGCCCGGTGTATTCCTGTATTTTGCCAGCGCCTGGGGTATATAGGCACCTTTACTACGGCTTGTTAAAAGAATTTTGTAATAGCGGTCTGCACAGTTTGAAAGATGGCTGTCAAAATAAATTTCCTTATTTTTAATAGTAGCATATTTTACCATAATATTGGATGAAAAACCGGGTATACTTTCAGCCTGCCAGGTAAGCGAAGCAGTAAGTACCTCATTAGCCGGGACGCCTTTTTCAATAAAATTATCTTTCAAATTGGCATTACATAACATAATGTCGCTATATACATAGCCTATTTCCGGTTCTGCATTGATAGCTATATATTTGGTTTTTAAATTTTCTGGCAAAAAGGCATCATCAGCATCCAGAAAAGCAACATATTTTCCTTTCGCGGTATTAATTCCCACATTGCGTGCTGCCGATACGCCTTTATTAGTCTGGCTGATAAGCGTTATTCTTGGATCAGCTAAAAAAGGTTTTACTATTTCCGCTGTATTATCGGTTGAGCCATCATCAATTACCAGAAGTTCCCAATAAGTAAATGACTGATTTAATACCGAATGAATAGCTTCAGTAATATAAAGCGCTGCATTATAGGCAGGCATTACAACACTTATTTCGGGTGTATTCATAGGGTTTTTAAAATACAAAATTATGAATTCGATAACGTATATTCAATATAATCAATGATATTTGCATTGTTAAAGTAAAGAATATCCGTTGAAAACCAATCCCAATAGAATATTATTTATTACGCAGTGGCAATTTGAAGATCCTTTAATTCAAACGTATACATTGCCCTATGTCCGCATTATTCAAAAAATTACCCCCTGTTATCCCTATCTGGTTGTTACTGGTAATAAAAGCGATAGAACTTTAATAAGAAGGAGAAGTGGAGTCATTTCCATAGAATTGCCTTCTGGCAAACGCTTTCTATTTCTCGGTTGGGCGCTAAATATTTTAAGCCTCCGAAGAATCCTGGAAAAACACAAGGTTAAAACAGTTCATACAATATGTACTCCTGCAGGAGCAGTGGGCGCTGTTTTGAAAATCTTCAATAAAAAATTAAGGCTTATTGTCGACAGTTTCGAGCCTCATGCTGAATCGATGGTAGAGAACGGAACATGGAATAAAACCGGGTTGAAATATAAAGTACTATTTTATTTTGAAAAGATGGAAGCAAGATTAGCTGACCATTTAATTTTTGCAGCCCCTGGAATGGATAAATATATTCGGGAAAAGTACAATACCATAATTACGGACTATTTTGTAAAACCTGCCTGTACTGATTTGAATGCTTTTTCTGCAAAGTTTATAGGAAATGAGGAGTTTATAAGTGAATATAAGCTGGAAGGTAAAATTATATGTGTATATGCCGGAAAGTTTGGTGGGATTTATTTAGAGGATGAGGTTTTTGAATTTATAAAAGTCTGTGAGGGTTTTTGGGGTAAAGATAAATTCAGGTTTCTACTATTAAGCAGCACTACTGATAAATACTTGGAAGAAAAAAATTCCATGTACGGTATTGATTCAGTTACCACTATCAAGTTATTTGTAAAGCATAGTGAAATTCCTTTTTATATGGGACTGGCCAGTTTTGCCATATCTCCCTATAAACCCGTTCCGTCAAAAAGATATTGCACTCCAATTAAAGATGGAGAATATTGGGCTATGGGCTTACCTGTGGTTATTACACCTGATATTTCTATTGATTCTGATATAGTAAAGGAGAATAATGCAGGAGCTATACTATTAAGTTTTGATAAGAAAGGATACACAGATGCTATTATACAAATAGATTCTATCATAAAAGGGAAAAGCCGGGGTGAAATTTATAATCAAATACGCCCTTTGGCTGAAAAATATAGAAATTTCGCCATTGCGGAAGATGTATACCGGAGGATTTACGGTTGA
>Ga0206863_1228_pt1 | contig 11551 bp, 6 predicted proteins | sample Alteio_BWOrgCont_41_FD_152634 | JGI IMG/M metagenome (GOLD analysis project Ga0206863, IMG submission 152634) | Enriched cells from forest soil in Barre Woods Harvard Forest LTER site, Petersham, Massachusetts, United States -... | ecosystem: Environmental > Terrestrial > Soil > Temperate forest > O...
GTACACGAATGAGAGCCATCCGGACCAACCGAACGATTCCATAACGGGAGAAGTAGCGTTGGATAAAGGGCGATGCCGGTACGTCATGGATGGTATTGAAACCCTGGTCACAGGAAATCATACCATACAGATCATGCGGGAGAACCAGTCGATATACCTCTCGGCTTCCGGTCACTCTTCGGTCGTAGATCCCATTTATTTAATCGACAGCGTACTTCAGCATATGAATGGGGTGCATTCCAATCTTTCAAAACGGGGCAGTATGGACGTACTCGCCATCAGTTTTCCGGAGGGCCTCCAATTTACCCGGATCGAAATGGGTGTGGACGAAAAGACCGGGTTCCTGAAGGAAATGACCTATTTCCTTCATACCGCGGGATTCGTGGATAAGACGGACCAGGGATATGATCCCGAGGGAAGGGTGTTGGTGCGCTTCAACCATTACACCCAAGGCGCCTTTGGAGACGCGCTGTTCGACGAAAATGCAATCATTACGAAAACGGCGGGACGATACCAGCCCGTCGGAAAATATAGGGCTTATCAATTGTATTTGGCAACACCCAACCTTTAATCCCGCTTTATGCTACGCATTAGGACATATTCCGTATTGACTTTGTTACTCCTGCTGTCTTCCCCATTCGCCAAGGCAGGCGGTCCGGGCGGGAAAGGGATTGTCGCACTGGCCGTGCTGGATGGCAGTATAAACCAGATCAGCGCTGACTCCAGCGTTACCGTGGAAGACTCCGCTTTCTTCAACCCCACCTATGTAGGCAACATCGATACACCCTATTCCGTGCAGAATATTATTACCTTGGAAATCAACGAATCTTCCAATGTTTTCCTCCGGGATTCCTTTACCGTCAGCGTCAATATAAGGATATACTACCTCGATCCCTCCGGGGCGACCGATTCGGTCGATCAGGTGTTGTCCGTACACTATGATTCCGCGCAAGCCTACAATGCCAGGAATAATTTCGTATTCAAAAATTCTCATAAAGTAACCGTTAAGATCCTGTCGGTCACGAAGAGCGTGACTTCCTGGGACCCCACGACCGCCCTGCTTCTGGAAAATCAACTGACTGCGTGGCCGGCCTTCATTTTCAGTTGCAGCAGTACCGTGACCAACATTACCATCAATCCGGCGGACAGCCCCGTTTATGACGAGCTACCCGTTGTCTGGACCAATGTATTGGGAGCGGATGAATACGACCTTGAATGGACCTATATCGACTCCAGTGCCCTGGCTAACGGCCGGTACAACGACACGGTAAGCCACCTCCTGTCTTCCGACCTGATCTTCAAGAACAATGCTTCAAGGGTCACTACATGCGCCACGACGTACAACATCCCCCTGATCTTCGTGGACGCGGGAACCGTGTTCATCCGCGTGCGACCCGTCCGGCTCCTCGCGGGGAATGCCGTACTGGCGGCGGAATGGAGCTCGGACGCGGCTACTCCTGTATTGGGCGAATATGTTTTCCGGGGGCACGACACGACCCTAAACTGGCAGTCCAGTACGAGCTTTGCAGAGGAAGGGAAGAGAAAGGTCGTCGTCCAGTACTATGACGGCTCCCTCAGGGACCGGCAAACCGTGACCAAAGACAATACCACCAATACCACCATCGTCGCAGAAACCTATTACGATTACCAGGGCAGGCCGGTGGTTCAGGTCATGCCCGCGCCGACCCTGAGCCATATCATCCAATACACACCCAATTTTACCCAGTCGGCGCTCAACTACGACGCGGCTTACAGCCAGTCCGATTATGATACGCTGCCTAATCCGGGTGTGTCCTGCACCATTCATGCGGGTCCGATGGATTCGACTTCGGGCGCCAGTTGGTATTATTCCTCCAACAATACGCTGAAAACGGCGGGATTGAACCAGTTCATCCCCGATGCCGGGGCTTATCCTTTCACTGAAACCGAATATACCCCGGACAATACGGGTCGGATACAACGGCAGGGTGGGGTAGGACCACAGTTCCAGTTGGGCTCGGGCCACGAAACAAAATACTTCTATGGGACGCCCAGCCAACTGGAGCTGGATGCTTTGTTCGGAACAGAAGTAGGACAATTTTCGCACTATTTTAAAAACATGGTCCAGGACGCCAATGGCCAATTCAGCATCAGCTATGTGGACATGCATGGACGGACCATCGCCACCGCCCTGGCTGGGGCGGCACCCACGGATATGGGCGCCCTTCCTTCCAATACAGGTGGGGCTACCAGGACCGAAAATCTGTTGGATTCCAGTTCCGTTTTCTTCCAGGGCCTGAGCATGACCTCCCAAAAGTCCCTGGAGGTTTCCACGCCGGGTACTTACACTTTCAATTACACGCTGAACCCGGGGATTGACAGCCAATACAATTGCAGCAATACGAAGATCTGTTACACCTGCCTCTACGACCTGGAGATCACCATAACCGATAATTGCAATAACCAGAATCTTCCGAATGGAAAACGGTATGATACGACGATACGCAACTATAAGTTGTTTGATTCCATCCCTACCAATTGCAGTCCCGGGAACCTGACAGCCGCTATTTCGCTTCCATTGACGGTAGGCAGCTACCTGATCACCAAAAAACTGACGGTAGACCACAATGCTTACGTTTATTACCTGGATAGCATCTACCTGCCCAACAATACTTGCCAGTCCCTCCCTCAATTCATTAGTGCGCAGGGCGCCCTGGTCGCCGCCGCGGACACCCAATGCGCGCCCAGTTGTTCAGCCTGCCTAGCCCAGGTAGGGACGTGGCAACAGTTTTGGGCAAACTTCAAATCCCAGACCGGGATCTCTCCCGCCGATACATCCGCTTACCTCGCGGAAGCCCAAACGGCCTATCAAAATGCATTGGGGGCCTGTTCCGCGCTGTGCCAGGACAGCTCCTCCGACGATGTCGACATTGAAAACGCCATGCTGGCCGATATGACGCCGCCTTACGGGCAATATGCCGATACCAGCCTGAACGGCTTGCAAAGCGGTTATAACATCTTCTATATACCAAGATCGGATTCGACAAGTGATGACTTTACCCAGGTATTCAAGCTCCCCGCTATTACCTACCTGAACGCCAGCGGGAACCCCGATTCCGTGTACAACCAGGCGTCCAACCTGATGGTTACACCCAATTCCCTGTCCATGACCCAGTACGTTCAGCATTTCCAAACCTCCTGGGCCAACCAACTGTTACCTTACCATCCGGAGTATTGCAAGCTCGTAGCCTACCAGGCCCAAAGGCCCAGCAATCTGTACGACCGCCAGATGGAAAGCACCGACACCTATGAATCCGCCTTCATTGCGGGCTACCTGAACCCGACGGGTAATACCAGCGGGAGCTGGCCGGGGGCCAAATACCAGCCTTCCGGCACCATCCTGGAAGATCCATTGAGTACCGAAATGTCGGGCGCCTATAAATCCTCCCTGGAAAGTAAGCTCCAAATCTATGTCGCCAGTGTAGGCGAGAACCCCACCCTCACCATGTGGGCCATGGCTTGCGTGCTGGCCAAATGTTCCCCCAGCGACCAGGGCTGTGCCGTCTACTATTCCGCAGCGGCCCACGACTTCGACACGACGACCTGGTGCCAGGGAGACCTGGATGCAGCCTGGAAAAATTTCAGGGAACTTTACCTACAGGCGAAAAAAGAAATCGTCAACAATCAAATCATCTCACTGGTAAAATCGGTTGGGGCGCCCTGCAATGCCTATAGTAATCCGGCATGGCCTTCCCCGGGCCCGGGTAAAGTCCCCGACGAAATCACCTTGTTTACCGCTCATTTACACCCCGAGTTTAACGATAAGCTCCTCGATACCAAAAATGGCGTCACCGATCAAAACGGCCTGACCTATATCCAGCAGGTCAACAACAAGCCCACCTCCACGGCCGCACTCCAGTCGGTCGTAAATGCCGCAAGCGATAGCATATCCGTTGCCAATACGACAAATATGAACGGCATTACCCAGCAATGGATCCAAGAGCTATCGCCCTGTGTTTCCTATACCGACGCTGAACTCCAGGACAGCATCATTCCCCGTTTGCGGGCATTGGACAGCACGGCCATGGACGCCAATCATCCATTCGGCGCCAGCAGCCTTCCAACGGGGGTAACGTATACACCCGCAGGGACATCTTATCACTTTACCAGCTTCCAGGATATTATCAACGCCTTCAACTTCGCCCACAGTATTACGACCAGCCCAACCTGTAATGCCGAGCTAATCACCTTCCCACAGCCCTATAACAATCAGCCCATTTACAGCAACAAGCCCGTATACACCACTCCCAGCACGTGCGAATGCGGGCAAATCCGGAAGTATTATATCTCCTATATCCTGTCATCGCATATAGATGCGTCCTTTGCCGCTTTCCTGTCCCGTACCCAGCAGATCAATATGAGCAATTCGGACCTGACCCAGCTACTGAACATGTGTAACGGCGGTGGTTCAGGCAATAATTGCGTCAACCTGTCCCAAGCCATTCTCCTGCCTCCGGCTTTCCAATGCAGCAGCGGTTCCACCTGTGTTCCCTGCCAGGTCGTGGACTCCATGTATACCAGTTATCTGAGCCAATACCCGCTGGATACCCCCAGAGCTGTCCCCAACGACTCGACCATGCTGGACACCAACCAGGTCAAAGTCAACAACCTGTTCCAGAATTACATGAACAACCGCCTGGGCTTCAACCTTCAGACCTGGGAGTACCTGAACTTCATGGATTCCTGCGTCGTGCATAGTTCCACGCTCACCGATTCGCTGAAGTGCTCCGCACAACCTATCGCGCAAGCCTATCAATTGACATCCACCACCAGTCAATTCTACTGGATGGTGCCCACTTCCGACAACGGGTATGTCATGGCGGGCTTTATCAATGGAACCGGTGCGGGCGGACAGGATGCGTATATTGTCAAGACCGATCACTTCGGAAACCAGGTTTGGGCCAAAGCGTACGGGGGAACCGGCAATGAGTTCTTCTTCCGTGTCAAGGGCACTTCCGACAACGGTTATATTGCTATAGGAACCACTTCTTCGGGAAGATATGCTTCCACCGAGGAACTCCTGGTCAAGTTCGACCCTTCCGGAAATGTTCAATGGACCCGCACCATCGGGTTCAACACCGAATACGGGGAAATGGGCTCGGACGTTATCCAAACCAGCGACAACGGGTTCGCCGTCCTGGGCACTTACAATACCCACGGAGGTACCGCGGACCTTCTTTTGTCCAAGTTGGATACCGGGGGGAACATCCTTTGGTCCAAACACTTCGGCACCAATACGAGCGATAATGCCAACAGCGTTCAGGAGAAATCGGATACTCTTATGGTCACGGGATCGACCTTTGTATCCGATCACTACCAGGGTACCCTGTTCCGGATCGGCGAGGATTCAGGGACCATATACAAGCAGACCAACTTCAACGATGACGATGATACCAGTACCTGGTTCAGTTACCCTTATCCTTTGGCCAACGGTGGTTACCGCGTCTTCATGAACAATACTGCCGGGTTCACCAGCGCGGGTCAGCATTTTGCCTTCATGGATATCTTACCAGACGACTCGGTGGCGGCCTATGTGCGCAGTAATGTGCCCGCGGGGAACACCATCAATACATTTGGTTCTATCGTGCCCACACCGGACGGGGGAACCCTCTTTGCGGAGGTGGGGGATGTGACGCCGCATGTGTATTGGCAGCGGCTTACTTCTACAGGGTCCTTGGTTTGGTCTTCGGTGACGAACCTGGCAGGAACTCAGCAGGTCTTTGGACTCACCGCCAATCCGGACACTACCTTCACGGTTACGGGGGATGATAACAGCAACGGGTTGTTCATGATGCTCAACTCCTCCGGGAAAACGGGATGCTATGACAGTACGGTTTCTCTCGGAGTTTCATTTCCAACGGTTACCGTGCTCGCGGGGACGCTACAGGTCGATGACCTTATCACGGCTGCCAATGTGGATACTACGCTCACTTTGACTTCTCTTACGCCCGTGGACAGTACGATTTCCTGCTCAGGGAGCGATAGTTGTTATAACATTTACTCACCTCCCTTCCTTTGCGGGCGCGCTGCGCCAATTTTGCCGCCTTTGGCGGTCGATTCGACGACGACTTGTACGGATAGTACGTTCTTCTCGACCACCAAGGGGACGGTGTTGTTTTCCAACTATACCGATTCTTTGACGGGGGCGTTCGAGAATTCCTACAACAATGTCTGTTTGCAGGCGATTAAGAATGAGCAATTCACGGTGACGTATGTGAACAATGAGTACCACTATACGCTATATTATTATGACCAGGCGGGGAATTTGGTGAAGACGGTGCCGCCGGCGGGGGTGGTGGTTAATTTTGACACGGCCTGGATGGATAGTGTGGAGATGGCGAAGGCGGTGGGGACTTTGCTCGTGCCTTCGCATACCATGCCGACGAATTATAGGTATAATACCATTAATCAAGTCGTGGCAGAGAAGTCGCCGGATGGGGGGGAGTCTAACTTCTGGTATGATCGGTTGGGTCGTCTTGCTATATCCCAAAACGCGAAGCAATTGTCCAATTCTGAATATAGTTATACCGAGTATGATTCTATTGGACGGATTATAGAAGTTGGGGAGCTGACCAGCAGTAATCCCATGGTGGATACAACTGCGCGCAATGCGTCTGATCTATTGACCTGGATCACGGCGTCGGCGTCTACCAAGGAGCAAATAACACAGACTTCATATGATTCCGCATATAGTCCCTTGCAGCCTGAGATGTTTGCACAAAATCTTCGAAATCGGGTGGCTTACACTGCCTTTTATGGGACGGAGTCGGATGTGGGGAATATGACACCCACTCAGGCCACGGCCTCCTATTTCAGCTACGATATCCTGGGGAATGTGGATACCCTTGTGCAGGATTATCATAGCGGGATCATGAATTCCACCAACAACCGTTTCAAAAAGATCGTTTACGACTATGATTTGCAATCGGGAAAGGTGGATAAAGTCGCCTACCAGCACGGGTATGCCGATGATTTTTACCATAGTTACCTTTACGACGCCGAGAACCGCATTACCAATGTCCTGACCAGCGCGGATAGTATCAATTGGGATAATGACGCCTTTTATTCCTATTACCTGCACGGCCCCTTGTCCAGGACGGTGATCGGGGACCAACAGGTCCAGGGGATAAACTATGGCTATACACTACAAGGGTTGATGAAGTCTGTCAATCCACCTATTTATACCGGGTCTGGTTATACCCTTCAGGCCGACGGGGCCTCTGGAAGCCAGGTCGCTACGAACGCTTATAACCTGCAGCTCAATTATTTTGATGGGGATTTTGCGCCTATTAGTGACAATACGATGCCTGCTGCCAATAGCAGTACCTTGAGCTCTGGCTATCGACCTCTCTATAATGGAAATATTTCCTCGATGGGAGTCAGTATTGGTGCCTTGGGGCATCCGTTGCTTTATGACTACCAGTATGACCAACTCAACAGGTTGATCCACATGGATTCATATCGTACGACCGATTCGCTATGGACAAGTCCCAGCATATTACAGGACTTCCAGGAAAATGTAGCATATGATCCAAATGGAAATATTCTGAAGTATAAACGTAATGGGAATAACACTTTTGCTGGGCAGCCTATAGGGATGGATAGTTTGACTTATTTCTATACTGCTGGAACCAATAAGCTCGATCACATTGTGGATTCGGTTCCTTCTACCAATTATACTACGGACCTCGATAGCCAAGGTGTAGGGAACTATGGGTATGATGCTATTGGGGAGTTGACGAAGGACAGTACAAACGGGATCAGCAATGTGACCTGGACGGTGTATGGAAAGATCAATACGATTACCAAGTCGGATGGGAGTAGTATTTCTTTTACCTATGACCCGGCGGGGAACAGGATCAGCAAGACCTATGATTCTGCTGGTGGACCCACCATTATAACTTGGTATGTGAGGGATGCGCAAGGGAATATACTCAGTATTTATACTTCGGGTAACCCCTCTATAAATTCTGGGGATTTAACACGCACCGAGGCGGATTTGTATGGAAGCAGCAGGTTGGGTCTTAAAAAAGATACGGTAGATATGGCTAATTTAGCTCCTCAGCCAAAGGCTGCCTTGACGTTGCTGGATTCCGCCGATATCCTTACTTTTATTCGTGGTAGGAAGCTCTTTGAGTTGAATAACCATTTAGGAAATGTGTTAGCGACGATCACGGATAAGAAACTGGGGGTTTCGTTGAACAATACTACAGTCGACCATTTTAGTTCACAAGTGGTCACTACCAATGACTACTATCCGTTTGGATCTCTTGAGCCCGGAAGAACCTATGCTAAAGTCGCTATAGGAAATTATAGGTATGGGTTCGGCGGTCAAGAAAAAGATGATGAGGTAAAAGGGAGCGGGACAAGTTATAGTGCCGAATTTTGGGAATACGATCCAAGGGTCGGAAGGAGATGGAATGAAGATCCTGTTGCATTAGGAAATTCAAGTCCTTATACCTCTCTTGCTGATAATCCGATTCTTTTCAGTGACCCGATAGGGTTGGATACCGTCAAAAACGCAGGTAAAGCTAAAGTTGGTGACGTATTTGTTCATCAGCACGGGAATAGCAATTTTTATTGGGACAAGACTGGAAAAGGAAAAAAAGGGTTTGAAGGAGGTGGAGAATCGGGAAATTTAGAGGATATTGTAATTATCGGTACTGCAAAGCCAAAGAAAAATTATGGCAATTTTATGTACTGGCCAAAATCGGATGGGGTGGACCAAAACTATTGGAACTATGTTTTGCAGCAAAACATACAAAGAATTAAGGATAATAAACCTCTATTGGTTGGTCCAGAAACACCCGCATTTTATAGAAACTATGCGCAAGCACAGCATGATGCAGACATACTTGATTATGGGGCGATTGGAATGTTAGCCTTACCCTTAACCTTAACATTCGCAGCAGATGTTGGTGCAATGCCATATTTAGTCCAGGGTACCAAATGGCTTCTTAGACCTAGAATAGGATTTCACGGGTCAGCAGCCGCTGCCGATTTAACTATTCAGGCTATACAACACAAAGGGAATCTTTTGAAAATCAATTACTATTCAGTAGCTGGAAATGCCGTTTTTGGAAATCCAATTTATTCAGGTTTTATTACTACATATACGGATCCAAACTCAAGTGGAGGAAACTTTTTCCTAAATTGGGGAATAAATACGGGGGCTAATGCTCTAGGAAATTCACCTGGACTTTTATTGGAAAGTCAAGGAGTCAAAATGGGGTATTTAACAGGAGGAGCGATTGACTTCAGAGCTGGATATGTATCAACTGTTATGGGTATGGGAATTGCAAAGACAATTGAAGCAAATCAAAATGGAAATAAGTAAACTTACTAGAACGCAAAAATGGATTGGGATTATTATTGTGAGTTCTCTTTTGATTGCGGGGCTCAGCCAGACAATCTATAGATTTCTTTATTTAAAAGAACTCAAAATTTGTAAAAAACAAATAGGAACGTGTACTATCTACAATACAAATTACATGTATATAAAAACCTCTGGCTTGTGGGTCTCCTATTGGTTTAATGTCAATGGGCAGATATTCAAAGATAGAAGCAACTTGGGCTTAATTTATAAAGACACGTTAAAGGATATCTTAATCGGAAAACAGTTTCCAGTTGTGTATTGCAGGCAAGACCCCAGTAAAAGCGAGGTACTTATTAGTCCTGAATTCTTCCAAAAATTTGGATACCCTTTTCCTGACAGCCTATTGTGGCTTCATAATTATTTGAAATAAAAACTTCACAATAATATGCAAATCCACTTTGCCGGAGGAGGGCAAGGATGGAAACATAATCCCGGGCAATTTGGTTTAAGAATTGTTCTTCCAAATTTTAATTATTGGGATTATGGAGCGACCAAATCCTATAATTGGTACCCCTGAAGGATTCTTGTAAGTACCTCTTTTCGCAAACAGTTTTTGTTTAGAGTTTCTCCATTTTTAGGATCTCATTTTCCCCATTCTTCCGGGGTCTTATTGTTCAGGGATTCGTGGGGTCGTCGTAGATAATACTCTTCGATCCATTCAGAAGTGAGTTGCCTGACCTGGTCGAGGTCGAAGTGCATACGCCGGTCATATTTACCGTATAAGGCCGGAGCAAATTGACCACCTACTCATGGTGCAGGTTTTGATTTCATGTTTGATTAAGCGGTTCACATATTTGGTTGTTATATTGGTGCTTGTTAAGAATATATTGAGATTATCCTCTTGGGCCTGAGGTGATCGATGTCAACCGGCACACCTTGGTCAGGACAAACCGGCATGGGGTAAGCAATTGCACCGTTTTTTGCATCTAATGTCGGACAGACAGCTTGCAGAAGAGATAGGTGTTGCAAATCCTAATATGACATGGGAACAGGTCATAGACAAATACACCAAGGAGGGCTTTAAAGGCGACGATTTATGGAGAGCGATTATTGGCGCCTCGCAAAAAAGTAGAACTTCAGTGAATGAATCCTTGGGCGTTACCCCTCCCAAGAAATAATAATAATAATATATGATATTATGAGCACTGTTGGATTAGTAGAAGACGAAAAATATGTGTTTGCGCACATCTATGTTCTGGAGAACTATGGGGACATTGAAAAAATAGCTTCGATACTTGAAAACGAATTTGAAATGACGATAGGTAAAAAACTAGATGGGCCAGACACCAGAATTTGGCATTTAAATACGGAGGGGGGGGAAATATTGTTGATCAATGATGATCCTTTTGGCAATTTCTTACGAGCGGAATCAGAATCAGGTAAATCCTTTTTAAAACGGTTACTACCAAAACTGGAAGCGAGATTTGGCGAAATTTAATATACCAAGCACCCTATAGATGGATAGCTTACCAGGGATTACATATTGCAGTAATAAGTTAGGAATTTAGAATGTCTCAAGTATGGGGGCTTTACCATTTAAAGGAATGCTGTTTTACTGAGCCAGTTGTTGAACCTGTCGTTTGGTAATGAGGGCATCGATAACCGTTTTGATAACGGACTTATCCTCGTTATTCATCTTCTCCACAGAACGGAACAAGCTGAGCAGTTCGTTATCGGTGATCTGGGCGGATGCCTTATCCTGAAGGGAGCCGTGCATCAAAAAGTCGGTGGTGGTGTGGAGGGCATCGGCCAGTTTGGATAATACGTCCGCCGAAGGCACGGCACCTCGTTTTTCATAGCGCCCAATCTGCACATACGTAAGCCCCACCCTGGCCGCCAGGTCACTTTGGGTCAGCCCTGCGTGGACACGGAGGCTTTTAATACGTTCTCCTATGGTGTTCATGTGCATACGCCGGTCATATTTACCGTATAAGGCCGGAGCAAATTGACCACCTACTCATGGTGCAGGTTTTGATTTCATGTTTGATTAGGCGGTTCACATATTTGGTTGTTATATTGGTGCTTGTTAAGAATATATTGAGATTATCCTCTTGGGCCTGAGGTGATCGATGTCAACCGGCACACCTTGGTCAGGACAAACCGGCATGGGGTAAGCAATTGCACCGTTTTTTGCAT
>Ga0206863_1343_pt1 | contig 11519 bp, 9 predicted proteins | sample Alteio_BWOrgCont_41_FD_152634 | JGI IMG/M metagenome (GOLD analysis project Ga0206863, IMG submission 152634) | Enriched cells from forest soil in Barre Woods Harvard Forest LTER site, Petersham, Massachusetts, United States -... | ecosystem: Environmental > Terrestrial > Soil > Temperate forest > O...
TTACTGGTCTCGTAAAAGCAGAATGGCACAAGGGAAAGAGGTGTTTAAAGGAGAGGAAAATGAATTTTTGATTTCTTTTATAAAAGATAAACTGAAAACTGAATATTTCGATTATTTTATATTTGGGCACCGTCATCTTCCACTAAAAATTCAGATAGGTAATTCGCTGTATATCAACCTTGGTGAATGGGTTAATTTTTCAACATATGCTGTTTTTGACGGCACAAATTTAGAGTTGAAGGAGTACGGTAAATAAGAGGCTTGTTAGGAGAGGCTTTTCATCCCTCTGCTTTCTTAATATTTTCTTAACAAACAAGTGTGCTTTATTTTACATTAAAAATGGTGATATGTTCCATTAATTTTTTCTAATTTTGCAGCCGCTAATTATTAATGGATAAAACAATCATAATAATCAAGTAATGAAGGTGGGCTTCTTTCTTTTTATTTTGGGTACTTTATACAAGTGCATGCCTGTAAGGGCAAATGTTGTGATGTTTTCAAATTGGTGGCTACAGCTTACCCCCAAGCCTCTTTTTTATTCCAGGCGTTGATCATTCTGTTTTGTCAGTCCCCCTGTGTACCATTCCCCTTTTATTTCCAATATAATTATTATCCGTTTTTAATTTATACATGTCAGAACAATTTGTAGTAGAGGTTGCAAGTGAAAAGCATTTTCATTATGCAGAAACTATATGTACCGAAATGGAATCGTCGGCAAAAGCAAGAGGTACAGGTATTGCCAAAAGGTCGCCCGATTACGTTAGGCAAAAAATGGAGGAAGGCAAAGCCGTGATAGCAACTTCTAAAAGCGGCGAATGGGCAGGCTTTTGCTATATAGAATCATGGAGTCATGGCAATTACGTGGCCAACTCGGGGCTTATTGTATCTCCTAATTTCAGGAAGAGTGGCTTAGCAAAGCTTATTAAGCAAAGGATTTTTAGTCTTTCGAGGACAAAGTATCCCGACGCGAAGATATTTGGTCTTACTACCGGGTTAGCTGTTATGAAGATAAATTCAGACTTGGGTTATGAGCCTGTAACGTATTCAGAACTTACACAGGACGATCAATTTTGGAAAGGATGCCAAAGCTGCGTGAATTACGAGATACTGATGAGTAAGGAACGGAAGAACTGTCTTTGCACTGCTATGTTATATGACCCTGCAGATAAGAAGCCTGAGAATAAAAAAAGTATTTTTGATTTTGCCAAAAACTCTAAAATTCTGGAGCGTTTAACCCGAATTAAGCAGGTAGCGTTTCTTGGGCTTGGAAGAGAAAAAAAAGATAAATAATCTGCATAAACAGAACAAACTAAAATAATGAATAATAAAGTAGTACTTGCGTTTAGCGGCGGATTAGATACGTCTTTTTGCGCTGTTCATCTTACGAAAGATAAAAGCATGGAAGTACATGCTCTTACTATCAATACCGGCGGCTTTAGTGATGAAGATGTTAAGCGATTGGAAAAGCATGCTCAAGCATTGGGCGTAGCTTCTTATAAGTGTATTGATGCCACCAATGACTATTATGAAAAGATATTAAAGTATCTTGTCTTCGGTAATGTGTTAAAGAATAATACCTATCCGCTTTCTGTAAGTGCTGAAAGAGTAAGCCAGGCTGTTATAACGGCTGAATATGTGAAAGAAATTGGTGCTGGTTATGTGGCGCATGGTAGCACAGGCGCAGGCAATGACCAGGTGCGGTTCGATATGATATTTAATATTCTTTTGCCTAATATTAGAATTATTACCCCCATACGGGACTTGAAATTATCAAGGGAAGAAGAAATTGCTTTCTTGAAAAAGCACAATGTCGCGATGGATTTCGAAAAAGCTAAATACAGCATCAATAAAGGAATTTGGGGCACATCAGTAGGAGGGAAGGAAACCCTCACGTCTAATTTACCATTGCCTGAAAGCGCCTGGCCAACGAAAGTATCTGCTGAGAAAACAGAAAAACTAACGCTGTTATTTGAACAGGGTGAATTAAAAGGAATAAATGAAATCAAGTTCAAGCACCCTGTAGATGCTATAAAAAAACTAAACGAGATAGCTGCGCCTTATGGCATTGGCAGGGATATACATGTCGGCGATACCATTATCGGTATTAAAGGGAGGGTCGGATTTGAAGCTGCTGCCCCGCTTCTTATTATCAAAGCTCATCATGCGCTTGAAAAGCACGTGCTTACTAAATGGCAGATATATTGGAAAGATAATATGTCTACCTGGTATGGAAACTGGCTTCACGAAGGCCAATTTCTTGACCCCGTTATGCGTAATATCGAGGTTTTTCTGCAAAGCACACAAGAGTTGGTAAGTGGTAAAGTACATATTGAATTGCATCCATATCGCTTTATGATAGAAGGTATTGAATCTGTTCATGACCTAATGTCATCTAAGTATGGCACGTATGGAGAAATGAATAAATCATGGACAGGGGAAGACGTAAAAGGCTTTACAAAAATATTCGGCAACCAAGCTTCTATATACTACCAGGTAAATAACTTGAAGATTGAAAGCGGGCATGACAAGCAGTAAAATAAGGGTTGGAATAATAGGCGGAGCCGGATATACCGGAGGTGAAACGCTTCGTCTGTTGCTATTGCACCCGCAGGTAGAAGTCGTTTTTTCGCAAAGCAAAAGCCAATCTGGTAAGCCTGTTTACACTATACATAAAGATTGTTTCGGGCTCACCGATTTAAAATTTACTGCTCAAGGGAATGAAGAGATAGATGTATTATTTATTTGTGCCGGACATGGGGAAGCCAAAAAATTCCTTGGGCAAAATGATATTCCTTCGCACACTAAAATAATTGACCTTAGCCAGGATTTCAGGCATAATGAAAGCAATAGTTTCCTGGCAAGAAAATTTGTTTACGGGCTGCCTGAACTGAATAAGGATGCCATTAAAAAGGCTCATAATATTGCTAATCCCGGATGCTTTGCTACCTGCATACAACTTGCTTTGTTGCCTCTTGCTGCCCATCATGAAATTAATTCAGATGTGCATGTATCAGCCATAACGGGCTCTACGGGAGCGGGACAAACATTGAGTGAAACATCTCATTTTTCGTGGAGGCAAAATAATGTAAGCCCATATAAAATATTTGAGCATCAGCATTTGAAAGAAATAACAGAATCGCTTGTGCAATTACATCCTGCCACGAAACCTTATGTAAGATTTGTGCCATACAGAGGCGCATTTGCACGAGGTATTCTAGCAACTGTTTACTTGAAATCCGATCTCACCGAAGAAAAGGCGCTGGATATGTTCCAATCATTTTATAAAGATTCTCCCTTTGTGCATATTGTTCCTTTTGAAGTAGACGTAAAGCAAGTAGTAAACACCAATAACTGTTTTTTGAGTGTGAATAAAATAGGAACAGAATTAGCTATTGTCAGCGCCATTGACAACCTATTGAAAGGCGCATCGGGACAAGCTGTTCAGAATATGAATCTCATGTTTGGGTTGGAAGAAACAACCGGATTAAAACTTAAAACCGTAGCATTTTAAATTAATCAATATGAAACCATTCGATGTGTATCCCTTATTTGATATTGAGCCTGTAAAAGCCCACGATTGCTGGATTTGGGATAAAGAAGGTAGAAAATATTTGGATTTTTATGGCGGTCATGCCGTAATATCTATTGGGCATACGCATCCCCATTATGTAAAGAAAATAGAAGAACAGTTGGAGAAGATTGCATTCTATTCTAATTCTGTAAAAATACGCCAACAGGAAGAATTGGCAAAAAAATTGGGTGAGCATTCGGGGTATGATAATTATGCACTCTTTCTTTGTAATTCAGGAGCAGAAGCGAATGAAAATGCGTTGAAACTTTCATCATTTCATAATGAAAGAAAGAAAATAATTGCATTTGAAAAGAGCTTTCATGGCCGGACTTCATTGGCCGTTGCAGCTACCAATGATGCATCTATCCAGGCTGAGGTAAATAAATTACATGATATAATATTTCTTCCGCTCAACGAGGAATCTGCATTTGAAAAGGCTATTAATAAAGATACTTGTGCAGTAATAATAGAGGGTATTCAAGGGGTTGCCGGCATACACTCTCCGTCCGATGAATTTCTGAAATTACTTCGCAAAAAGTGCGATGAAACAGGCGCAGTATTGATACTGGACGAAGTACAGTCCGGTTATGGAAGAACCGGCAAATTCTTCGCTCACCAATTTACTGGCATTCGTCCCGACATTATTACCATTGCAAAAGGCATGGGTAATGGCTTTCCAGTCGCGGGCTTATTAATTGCCCCTCATATTAAAGCCAAACATGGCATGTTGGGCACTACCTTTGGTGGAGGATACCTGGCATGTGCTGCAGCAATTGCGGTGCTGGATGTAATAAAAACACAACAATTAACAACCAACAGCCAACTAGTGGGTGATTATCTTATTGGAAAATTGAAAACCATAGAAGGTGTGAAGGAGGTACGTGGCAAGGGACTTATGATTGGCGTGGAACTACATTTTAATGCTACTCAAGTTAGGAGTGATTTAGTGTTCAAACACCAAATATTTACAGGTTCAGCATCCAATAAAAATACGATTCGTTTATTGCCTCCACTAACCATAACCAAAGCTGAAGCTGACCAATTTTTGCAAGGATTTGCACTTACATTACAAACACATTTACAAAGCGTATCTCAATGAGAAATTTCACATCGGTACACGACGTAAAAGACCCTATTAGCCTTATCAAGGAGGGTAGTTCATTAAAGAAGAGCCCGTGGGAAAATGTACATTTGGGAAAGAATAAAACCCTCGGACTTATATTTCTAAATCCTAGTTTGCGTACCCGCTTAAGTTCGCAGAAGGCAGGTCAACTGCTTGGCATGAATGTTATAGTAATGAATATGGATAAGGAAGGCTGGGCTTTGGAATGGTCAGATGGCGCTGTGATGAATGCCAATAAAACAGAACATATAAAAGATGCTGCAATGGTTCTTAGTTCCTATTGCGATATAATAGGGATGCGTTGCTTTCCTACGCTTACTGATAGAGAGGCAGACTATACTGAGCATGTGATGAAGCAACTTATTAAATATTCCACGGTTCCGGTTGTTAGTCTGGAATCGGCTACGTTGCATCCATTACAAAGCCTTGCAGATTGTATAAGCATATATGAAAAATGGAATCTACCTGAAAAGCCTAAAGTGGTTCTTACCTGGGCTCCTCATGTAAAGGCATTACCACAGGCAGTAGCTAATTCTTTTAGCGAGTGGATGCAAGCTATTAATGTGGAATTTGTAATAACCCACCCCAAAGGATATGAACTGGCCCCGGCATTTACTAAAGATGTACATATAGAACATGATCAAGAGAAAGCATTGAAAGGCGCTAATTTTGTTTATGTGAAAAACTGGTCTACATATGAACCTTATGGTCAAATGCTACCGGTTGAAAAGGATTGGTTGCTTAGCGAACAAAAAATGAAAGCTACCAATAACGGATATATTATGCACTGCCTCCCTGTAAGAAGAAATGTAGAGTTGCCCGATGAATTGTTGGATGGACACAGGAGTCTCATCCCATTACAAGCAGAGAATAGGCTATATGCGGCTACCGCAGTTTTTAAAAGAATTTTGGAGAACAATAAAAGCTAAGTTATAGCTGATGAAAGAACTTACCATAGTAAAAATCGGTGGCAATATTATTGATAGCAAAAAGAACCTCCATTCTTTTCTCGAAAAGTTTAATACGATAAAAGGTTCTAAAATATTGGTGCATGGAGGTGGTAAAGTTGCCACTGATATGTCAGCGCAGTTGGGTATAAAAGCCCAAATGGTAAATGGAAGACGCATTACTGATATACAAACTCTGGATATCGTGGTAATGGTGTATAATGGCCTCAATAAATCAATAGTTGCCCAATTAAATTCCATGGGAGCCAATGCTATCGGAATATGCGGCGCTGATTTGAATATGCTTCCTGCCACAAAAAGGCAGAAAGACGATATTGATTATGGTTTTGTGGGGGATGTGGTACTAAATAAGATTCCGGCTGCAAACTGGCAAATGTTTCTTGATAGGGGAATTTGCCCTGTTGTAGCGCCTATCACGACAGATGCTTCGGGGCAATTATTAAATACCAATGCAGATACCATTGCATCGTCAATTGCTCAAGCCCTTAGTAAGCTATATGATATAAAGCTTATTTATTGCTTTGAAAAAGATGGGGTATTGAGAAATCCTGCTGATGAAAACTCTGTTATCTCGAAAATTCAAATGGAAGAATATCTCCAGTTGAAAGATCAGAAAATAATCTCTGATGGGATGATACCAAAGTTAGATAATGCTTTTGATGCCATAAAGCAAGGTGTTAACAAAGTAATTATTGGAAATGCCTTATATATAGAAAAATTAACCACATCCGTCCATCAAACTGGCACTCTATTGACCTTGGAATGAAAAATAGCGAAGTAATAAATTTATTGCAACAACTTATAGCTATCCCTTCATTCAGTAAGGAAGAAGAGGGGACAGCTAATCTTATTGAGACATTTATAGAAGACAAAGGAGTTGATGTAAACCGACACCTTAATAATGTGTGGGCAAAAAATAAATTCTTCGACGAAACGAAGCCTACCATCTTATTTAACTCTCACCACGATACCGTTAAGCCCAATAAAGGTTATACGAAAGATCCTTTCAGCCCTATTATAGAAGATGGAAAATTATATGGCTTAGGCAGTAATGATGCAGGCGGAGCATTAGTAAGCTTGCTGGCTACTTTCCTGTTTTATTACGATAAACCAATTGCATATAATCTCATATTTGCGGCCACTGCTGAAGAAGAAATATCGGGCAGAAATGGAATAGAAGCACTTTTACCGGTATTGGGTAAAATAGATTTTGCCATTGTAGGTGAACCAACTCAAATGCAATTGGCTATTGCTGAAAAAGGCCTCATGGTATTGGATTGTTTAATATACGGCAAATCGGGACATGCGGCAAGAGAAGAAGGTGTAAATGCTATTTATGAAGCAATGTCTGATATTGAGTGGTTCAGAACATATAAGTTTCCGAAAGTTTCTGCATTGCTTGGGCCTGTTAAGATGAGTGTTACCGTGATACATTCAGGTTCCCAACATAATATAGTACCGGATGTTTGCGAGTTCACAGTAGACGTGCGGGTAAATGAATGCTATACTAACGATGAAGTTTTAGGGATAATAAGCAAAAGTGTAAAGTGCAAAGTAAATGCAAGGTCGACCAGATTGCAACCATCATTTATAGTGGAAGAACATCCTATTGTGAAAGCTGGTAAAGGATTAGGATTAAAGGTATATGGTTCCCCTACCTTATCAGACAGAGCCTTGATGCCCTTCTCGAGCCTGAAAGCAGGGCCGGGCGACTCTGCCCGTTCGCACATAGCTGATGAATATATTTTTGTAAAGGAAATAGAAGAAGGTATTGAGTTATATATTAATATGCTCCAAAAACTACTTATCGTATGAGCAAGAAACTATGGCAGAAAGATATAGAGGTAAATAAGCTGATAGAAAAATTTACCGTAGGCAAGGATACGGAATTTGATATGCTGTTGGCCGAACATGATGTGCTTGCATCAAGAGCACATGCCATGATGTTGGAAAAAGTGAAGTTGCTTACGGAAGCGGATTTAAAAAAACTTGTATCGGGTTTGGCTGCCATAGAAAAGCAGATAAAGAAAGGAGGCTTTAAAATAGAAGAAGGGGTTGAAGATGTACACTCCCAAATTGAATTGCAGCTTACCCGTATTGCGGGCGAAGCAGGTAAAAAGATACATATGGGCAGGTCGAGAAATGACCAGGTGCTTACCGCATTGAAATTATATCTGAAAAGCGAACTGGTTTCCATCAGCAAGCAAATTGAACAGGTTTTTGAAATCTTTATAAATCTAAGTGAAAAGCATAAAAATGTATTGCTGCCTGGATACACACATTTTCAAATTGCTATGCCCTCGTCCTTCGGATTATGGCTTGGCGCATACGCTGAAAGCCTTTGCGATGATATGGAATGGGTAGTAGCGGCATATAATATTTGTAACAAAAATCCCTTGGGAAGCGCTGCCGGTTATGGTTCATCATTTCCTTTAGACAGAAAATATACGACGGAATTAATAGGCTTTGAACAAATGAATGTAAACTCCGTTTATGCGCAAATGACGAGGGGGAAATCAGAGAAAGCAGTAGCCGTAGCACTGGCATCGGTAGCCAATACTTTATCAAAATTCTCCTATGATGTTTGCCTTTACCTTTCTCAAAACTTCGGGTTTATTTCTTTCCCCGAAGAATTAACAACAGGAAGCAGCATTATGCCACATAAAAAGAATCCGGATGTATTTGAGTTGGTTCGTGGCAAATGCAACATAATACAAGGTATTCCCAACCAACTTACTTTACTGACCAGTAATTTGCCAAGCGGCTATCACCGAGATATGCAGCTTACCAAGGAGGTACTTTTTCCTGCCATACAGCAATTGAAAGATTGTTTAGACATAATTGCCTTTGCATTGCCACAAATGAAAGTGAATAGCAATATATTGGATGATACTAAATATACGTATATGTATAGTGTAGATAGCTTGAATGATATGGTGAAACAAGGAGTCTCATTCAGGGATGCATACAGAAAAGTGGGTATGGACATAAAACATGGCAAGTTCCAAAAACCAGAACAATTAAAGCATACCCATATAGGTAGTATAAATAATCTTGGTACAGAGTTGATTAGGCAGCAATTCCGAAAAGCGATTAAGAAAATTTCTGCTTAAGGGGGGATTATAAGTATCTAATTAGGAGGTAGACTGCGATGCCAATAGGAGCAAGGGCTCCTAAAATCATGCCTAATATGGCATCTCCTTTACCTGAATAAGTATCAGGGTCTCCATTAATTTCATTTATAGCACGGAAGCCGTTTATAAAAGCCAGTACAGCAAAAAACAGGCCGGCTACACAACCTAATATAAAAATAGCTACAGCGTATGCAGGTGCACTGGCAAGCGTTTCACCAACAGATAAGGCTATTGCAAACATCACTAAAAATGTGGCAGCGGGAAATCCTAAAGCAAGAATACCATCCGTTAAACTTTTTCTGGCATAATCGTCTTCTTGTTCATCCCCGGTAAAAAAAACAGGTTTGTTTTTGTCTCCCTGTTGAATAGCGGTATTAGTGGTTATAGCAGCTTTTGTATTGGAGGAAATGGAGATATAGGTTGTAGGCTTATTATGAAGTGTATAAGTCTGTTTTGTTTGTCCGGCTGATGCCCATTTCATCGAAGGTGTAGGCTTATTTTTTGATCCTGTTACAATAATAGGTTCTGGCAAAGCAGTTTCACTTTGTTGTTTAGTGGATACACTATTATTAGCGAACATGACTGGCTCCCTGGTCGGAACTATCGCAATCGGGTTAGGTGTTTTATGCCTCCATTCCACAGAATAGCCGGGCATATATCTTCTTTTAGTGATGTCGCAAGAGCTGAATAAAACAGCTGCAATGAAAAATAAAATGATGTATTTCACGTGTATGAAGTGTGCCCAAATATACGAAGAATTGGAAACAGGAAAATTATTTAGCTAAGGTATATACCAAAAAGCTTGCAAGCCAGGCAAGGCCTCCCATATAGAGAAACTGGAAGAAAGGCCATTTAAGGCTCTTGGTCTCCCGATATACAACAGCCAATGTACTCATGCACTGCATAGCAAATGCGTAAAAGAGCATAAGCGAGAATCCTACTGCTACTGTATATTCTTTTTGCCCTGTATCCGGGTTTATGGCTGCTGCCATTTTTTCGCGTATAGAAAGGTTGTTATCAGCTCCTTCGGCGCTATAAAGGGTAGCCATGGTACCTACAAATACTTCCCTTGCTGCAAAAGAGGTGATGAGCGCTATACCTATTTTCCAGTCGAAACCAAGCGGCTTAATAACAGGTTCAATCCATCGGCCTGCGTTGCCGGCATACGATTGTTTTAACTTATCGGCGGCTACAAAGCCTTGTATTTGTTGCGGAGAGTATTTTTTTACCGAATCAGCATTGCTGTAGGCTATTTCTGCGGCTTTCATTTTTGAGGGGGGGCCGTGCGAGGCCATTACCCATAAGATAACTGATATGGCAACAATAACCCTGCCCGCGTCTCTCAGAAATATAAATGACTTCTGATAAATGGTAAGTCCAATGCCTGATAACTTAGGAACACGGTAAAGCGGCATTTCCATCATGAAATAGCTTTTCTCTTTCGATTTGATGAGCATTTTTATTACGAAAGCGGCTCCCAGGGCAGAAATAAATCCTAATAAGTAAAGCCCCATCAGCACAAGTCCTTGCAGGTTAAAGTAACCGTAGTTATGTGTGGAAGGTATTACCAAGGCAATTAATAAGGTATAAACCGGGAGACGAGCAGAACAACTCATAAGCGGAGTAACCATAATGGTTGTAATCCTTTCTTTCCAATTGGGTATGGTGCGCGTGCCCATAATAGCAGGAACAGCACAAGCCATGCCACTCATGAGCGGAATAACAGAACGTCCGTTAAGCCCTAGCGGGCGCATCAGCTTATCCATCAAAAAGCTTGCCCTAGCCATATAGCCGGTATCTTCCAATATGGCGATAAATGCAAATAATAAGGCTATTTGAGGTACAAATACCACAACCCCGCTTAATCCGGCTAGAATTCCATTAATTAATAAGGATGATAGTTCACCCGGGGGTAATACGTTTTGCCCAAATTCTGAAATTTTTACAAAACAGAACTCTATGCCATCCATGGGGTATTTGGCAATAAGGAAAATGCTTTGGAAAATGACGAATAAGATGATCAAGAAGAAAATATAGCCCCAAACTTTATGGGTAAGCAATTTATCGACCCTTGCGGTAATTGATTTTTTCTTCTCCTCTTCGTTTATAATAACACATTCCTTTATAATTTCATTAATAGATTTATACCTGGCTATGGTTTCTTCCGATTGTATTTTGTGCTTTTCAAAATGATATTGGGTAATAAGCTTTTTAATCTCCTCTTTTTTATAGGGAATGGAGTTAAAATGTGAAATACCCGTTTCATTGTTAATAAGCTGGAAAGCTCCATAAGCGCTCTCGCCCGGAAACATGCCCTGAACAGTTTTAATCATTTCGCCGGGGGCGTAGTTTTCTATATCGAGAAATGTTTTGGCAGGCTTCCTGAATTCATTCAGTATAGCTTTCCGTAGATTATCTATGCCTATTTTTTTTCGTGCATTAGTGGCAACAACAGGTATTCCGAGTAAGCTTGACAGTTTGGCCGCATCTATTTCAAGGCCTCTCAAACGGGCAAAGTCCATCATATTCATTACTAAGATGCAAGGAATGCCAAGATCAATAACTTGTGTAGTGAGAAAAAGGCTTCTCCTCAAATTAGTAGCATCGGCTATTACTAATACCGCATCAGGATGGTCGGCATCTTTGTTATCGCACAAAACTTTATAACATACTTCCTCATCCAATGTTTTGGGATAGAGGCTATAAGTGCCCGGTAAATCAAG
>Ga0206863_1321_pt1 | contig 11517 bp, 12 predicted proteins | sample Alteio_BWOrgCont_41_FD_152634 | JGI IMG/M metagenome (GOLD analysis project Ga0206863, IMG submission 152634) | Enriched cells from forest soil in Barre Woods Harvard Forest LTER site, Petersham, Massachusetts, United States -... | ecosystem: Environmental > Terrestrial > Soil > Temperate forest >...
CAGTTTCAAAATCGGCCAGGTCGCTCACCGACTCCGTATCTCCCGCAACCCCGCTTACTGTCGTCCCATCCGTCACTCCGAAACCGGTGGAGGTAAGAATTTGCGGAGCCGAAACATAGGTAGCCATCAGCAACGGATTCACAGTCCCTGGTCCGGACACGGTAATGGTGGACCCTGTCTGCACACTGCCAACGTCGCCCCCTTCGGTTGTGAAAATGAACGGCGTCATCGTTGCGCCGATACTCAGGGTAAACGTGGCACTCTGCAATGTTCCCAAGGTTTCATCGAAGGAAGGCAGCATGACTGTCTGAGGCGATCCGGTAGGCTCGCCTGTTGGGATGGTCACGGAATCTGTCACCGTGGTGGCAGATTTTTTCACCAGTGCGGTGAGAGAATACGATGCCTCCACCGGAGCAGCGGGGCTAACGATCTCGAGCGGAGTCGTCCATCCGTCCGCGGTGACGGTCTCTGGCAATAATGTCTATGTGGGGAACGAAAATAGCACCGTGACGGAGTATGACGCGACAACCGGGGCGCCGGGCTTCACCATCACGACCGGAGTTCCGTCGCCCGAAGAATTCGAGGTCTGGGGGAATGAACTATTGGTGCTGAACTTCAACAACGGAACGAATGGATCAAACGGGACGGTGTCGGAATATAACGCGACGACGGGTGCAGCGGGTTTTACTGTTAATACAGGATTGATGCCGGCGGGGCTGGCGATCTCGGGGAGCGATTTCTACGTTTCAAACGGGGCTTCGGGCACGCTGGCGGAGTACGACCTGCTGACGGGTGCGGCTGGCTTTACCATTTCCAATCTAGCGACCAATGGACTGGCGGGGCCGGGCGCGATGGCAGTCTCGGGGAACGCTCTCTATGTCGCAAACGGTGCTTCCAACACTGTAACGGAATACAATGCGTCGACAGGAGCTGCGGGCATCACAATATCCACCGGAGTGTCCGGGCCAAGAGCGCTGGCAGTCTCCGGGAACAGTCTGTATGTGCTGAATGTCAATAATAACACGGTGACCGAATACGATGCAACTACGGGAGCCCCGGGGTTCGCCGTTACGAGTGGCACGAATGATACCCCGACCGCGCTCGCGGTGCTTGGGAACGAGGTGTACGTCGCCAATATTAGCAATGGATTCACCAAAAGCTCGATAAACGAGTACGACGCGACGACGGGTGCGCCGGGATTGACGATAGCGGCGCCAGGAACCGAGCCGCTGGCGTTAATGGTGGCCCCGGTGCCCGAGCCATCGAGCTGGGGGTTGGAGGTGGGTGCGCTATTATTGATGAAGGGTATGTGCGGGATGCGACGAAAGGGTGCGCGGGAGTTAGGTTGACGCCGGGTTTGTTGGGAGGCCGGAGGAGATTGGGTTATGTCTTTTGCACGTAACGGGTTCGTCTCTGCGGCCTGCCTGGAATCTGGCTGTCCCTGGGGGCACTGCCGCGCCGGATGGGGTGTGAGCGCGACGTGTGGAACGGGGCCCGAAAGATTTTTACATAAAAAACGATAGCGTGTGTTGAATTGCGGAAGTTGAGACCTATGATGCGCAGTCCATGACCGACGGCTGGGACATTCAATCCGCGATTTCGCTTTATAACATCGACCGATGGAGTTCGGGGTATTTCTCGATCAATCCAAAGGGGAACATCCAGATCATGCCGATGCAGGACGGCACCGGGATCGACATCATGGAGGTCATCGACGAGGCGCGGGAGCGGGGGCTGATTTTTCCGCTGCTGGTGAGGTTCCAGGATCTGCTGCGGCACCGGGTGGAGCGGATCAACCGGGCATTTGAGGAGGCGATCAAGGAGGCGAATTACCAGTCGGTGTACCGCGGCGTGTTCCCCATCAAGGTCAATCAACTGCGAGAGGTCGTCGAAGAGATCATCGATGCGGGCAAGCCGTTCCACTTCGGCCTGGAGGCCGGGAGCAAGCCGGAGCTGATGGCCGCGCTGGCCATGCACCAGGATCCGGAGAGCCTCATCGTTTGCAATGGGTACAAGGACACGCTTTTCATCCAGAACGCGCTGCTGGGGCGCAAGCTCGGGAAGAAGGTCATCATGGTCGTCGAGAAGCTCGAGGAGCTGGCGGCGATCCTGCAGGTGTCGCGGGAGGTGGGGGTCGAGCCGTTGATCGGCTTGCGGGTGCGCTTGCAGAGCAAGGGAGCGGGGAAGTGGGCCACCAGCGGCGGCGAGAATGCGAAGTTCGGGCTTTCCACGGCGGACCTGGTGGCGGCGAGCGAGGCGTTGAAGAAGGAGGGCCTGGCGCATTGCCTGCAGCTCGTGCATTTCCATGTGGGATCGCAGGTGCCGGACATCGGGACCATCAAGCGGGCCGTGCGCGAGGCCGCGCGCTTTTACGCAAAGCTGGCCAAGATGGGCCACCCGCTGGAGTACCTGGACGTGGGCGGCGGGCTGGGTGTGGACTATGACGGGTCGCGCACGGCGTTCGACAGCTCGACCAATTACTCGCTCAATGAGTACGCGCGGGACATCGTTTATAACGTCATGGACGTGTGCGACTCGGAGAAGGTGGCGCACCCGATCATCATCAGCGAGAGCGGGCGGGCGCTGGTCGCGCATCATTCCGTATTGATCGTCGAGGCGTTTGGCTCCATCGAGAAGCTCTCGGCGCCGATTGCCATCGATGAGACGGAGGGGGAGATCAAGCAGGTGCGGGATATGCGGGACCTGCAAAAGGCGCTGACGATGCAGAACCGGATGGAATCACTGCACGACGCGCAGCAGATCAAGGAGCAGGCGCAGGCGATGTTCGAGCTCGGGCTGCTGGACCTGGAGAGCAAGGCGCGCATCGAGATGCTCTACTGGCGGGTGGCGCAGGCCATCGTGGATTACACGCGCGGGGCCAAGTATGTGCCGGACGAGATCAAGGACCTGGAGGTGACTCTCGGCGACCAGTACGTGTGCAATTTTTCCGTGTTCCAATCCCTGTTGGATCACTGGGCGCTGGGGCAGCTCTTCCCCGTGATGCCGATCCATCGTCTGGATGAGCAGCCGACGCGCGAGGGGACGCTGGTGGATATCACGTGCGACTCGGATGGCAAAGTGAGCAAGTTCATCGACCTGCAGGATGTGAAGGAGACGCTCTCGCTGCACGAGTTGCGGACGGGCGAGCCTTATTATATAGGCTTCTTCTTGATGGGGGCGTACCAGGACATCATGGGGGATTTCCACAATCTCTTTGGGCGCGTGAATGAGGCGCACGTCTTCGCGGACGAGGATGAGGAGGGCGGTTTCTATATCGAGGAGGTAATTCCCGGGAGCACCATCGGAGATGTGCTGACGCTGACGCAGTGGGATCAAAATGAGATGACGCGCCAGATCAAGGCCCAGGTGGATGCCGCGATCAAGAGCGACCGGATGAAGCCGAACGAGGCGATGCGGCTCCTGAACAATTACGAGAAGGTGCTGAAGACATACACCTATCTGCACCTGAACGGGCCGAGCAAAACCGAGCGGGCGATGCAGCAAAATGGCGGGAAATCCGAGTTGGCCTTGATGCCGCCGACCCTGGCCGCGGCCACCACAACCCACTCCGGCCGCTCCTGCGCGAACATCGCGCGCACGCCGGCTTCATTGCGCAAGTCCAGGTCTGCTCGAGTCCGCGTGATGACCCGCGAGTAACCCGCGCCACGCAATTCCTCCACCAGCGCCCCGCCTACCAGCCCGCGATGGCCGGCAACGAAAACCGATTTTGCGGTCATCGGGCTGCTCCCTGGCATCGATTGGAAAACACCTCGATCATAAACCTCCCACGTTACTCCATCCGGTCGCGTTGCACAGTCCAAAAACCCCATATCCTCCATCGATCCAGTCAACCGTGCGCACGCCATCAAAAAATTCCCGTTCACACGTTTTATCCTTTCCAAACCATCGCAAGCGCGTACACGAGACCCCGGCTGTAACGCGGGCACTCCGAAAAACCATGCGCTCCATCCTCATCGTTCTCGACTCCGCCGGCATCGGCTCGGCGCCGGACGCCGACCGCTACGGCGACTGGGGTGCCGACACGCTTGGCCACATTTTCACGAACAAGCCCGACCTCGCGCTGCCGGCGCTTTTCTCGATCGGCCTCGGCGAGGTCCTGGCAGGCGGCGGCCGGGACAAGGGCATCAGCGCGCGGTATGGCCGCATCCGCACCATCGCGCCTGGCAAAGACTCCACCTCGGCGCATTGGGAAATGGCGGGGGCGATCCCGAAGCACCCATTCACCGTATTCGAAAAGCTTCCGCCGCAGCTCGTCGAATCCATCGAGGCGGACGCAAAGGTCGATTTCCTCGGCAAGGATGGCCACACCGAAAACTTAAAGGATCTGCACCAGCAGCAACTCGCCACGGGCCGCCCCATTCTTCATCTGCCACCGGGCGAATCCGCGATCGAGATCTCCGCCCATGAATCCGTGATGGCAAAGGCGCGCCTCTACGAGATCGCACGCATCGCGCGCCGCCACTCCACCGCGCACCGCATCGCGCGCATCATCGCCCAGCCGCTGACCGGCAAGCCCGGCACGTACACCGACGCCAGCGGCCGCCACGAGTATCACACGGTCCCGCCGCGGACGGTCCTCAACGCCATCTCGGAGTCCGGGCTTGTGGTCGAGGGGGTTGGCAAAATCGCCGATCTCTTCGCCCGCAGCGGTGTCACCCACACCCATCACACGAAATCCAACGCCGACGGGCTCCACTTCATTGACCGCCTCTGGGAGCGCACCCACGACGGGCTGATCGTCGCGAATCTCAACGATTTCGACCGGCACGGCCACGCGCGCGATGTCCCGGCGTTCGCAAAGAGCCTCGTCGAGTTCGACACCTGGCTGGCGACGTTCCTCCCGAAACTCAACCCGGAAGATCTCCTCATCATCACGGCCGATCACGGCAACGACCCGACCTTCCGCGGCGCAGATCACACCCGGGAGGAGCTTCCGCTTCTCGTGCATTGCGACGGAATGTCCGGCTCGCTCGGCACGCACGAAACGCTGGCAGACATCGCCGCGACGCTGACTGGCTTCTTCCAACTCAAGGAAAAATGGCCGACCGGCAAACCCTTTCTCGATTTCAAGCCGAAGAAAACCGGCAAGGTACGCCTTAGAAAGTCGACCGCCTAAAATTTTCCCGGCGAGCCCAGCTATGAATGAACGCGAAACGGATTTTTAATCAGCAGCCCCCTGACGACGCGGCCATGCTGCATATCTTCGGAGTAAAGCCGTGCACAGCCCGCGCGAAGTGCCCCAACAACGATCAACGCGTCATAAAAACTGAATCCGGTTTCCTCTCTTACCTGCAGCGCCGTTTGGTAAAGTGCCGTATCTGGAAATTACTTTGCAGAGCGGGACCAGCACTCCATCCAGATACGCGCGGAGATCATCGCCGGCGAAATCGGATGCGAACTTTCGGGTCGCCAGGTTTAAGAACTCCTGCACGACCTGCGTGCTGATGAGCGCGGTCCCCTGGCGCAAGGCGGACTCCACGAGCTGCAACGCCGTACGTTGCTTCTCAGGCTCGCCCTGCTCGAAACAATAGACGAGCACGTTGGTATCGAGGAACGCCTCAGCGCTCATTCGCCTCGTCCCGGCTGAACCGCCGACCGGCGCGAACGTAAGCGAGCCGCGCCATCAAGCCGCGAAAATCCGTCGGCTTCTCGGGCGCCTTCCGAATGACAACCAGTCGGTCCTGCTCGGTCAGCACCTCAAATTCCTCGCCAGGACGCAGCCCCAACCGCTCACACACCTCAGCGGGAATGGGTAACTCACAATTGGCAGTCAAGGTCACAGACATCAATTAATCCTACCAGCAACGCGGATGAAAACAAGCATGCCTTCTATCGGTGGAACGATAAAGAGAGAGCTTCCTTAATCTAAAATGTAGCCCCCTACCCCTCCGTCTCCTCCGTCCCGCCGCCCTCGGCCATCTTGCGCAGGATATCCGACATATCCTCCACCTCGTCCCAGACCTCGCGGCTTACATAGAGCGGCGACTTCTGCGCCGTGGCCAGGGCGATGCAATCGCTCGGCCGCGCATCCAGCTCGATGATCTTGCGCTGCTGGAGCTCGTTCTCCGCGATGATGATGAGCCGCGCGAAATAGGTGGAGCTCTTGAGGTCATTGATGATGACCCGCTCCACGTGCGCGCCCAGCGCCGTCATGAGGTGGCCCATGAGGTCGTGCGTCAGAGGGCGCTCCTTGGGGGTGTTGCTCATGAACATCCCGATGGCCGCGCCGACGCTCTCATCCACGTAAATGACGAAAATCTTCTCCTCGTTACCGATGAACACCGCGCGCCCCGCGCTGGTCGGCAGCACCGCCTTCACCTGTACTTCCACTACGGATTTGCTCATTTCAGCCAAGATTGGTGATCCATTCTGTATTTTAGAAAAACTGTAGCCGTCTCACGATTGGGCCGCCGGCACATCCGGCAGTGCGGCCTTCTCCTCGCGCGCGCTGGGAAATAGCTTCGCGAATACCCGCTTGGGCAGGCTCTGGCCGGACTCCTCGCCTTGCAGCTCCAGCAGCGCGTCGTGCTTCGCATTTTCCCAAGGGCCGGCAAATCCCGGCACATTCACGACCATCCGTTTCTCCGCGCGCGCATAAATCTCCAGGTCCCGCTCCAGGCGCCGGTCGGGCATCTCGTTGAGGCCTGCGATTTTGACCCGTAGGTTCTCGTTTTCCTTCTTGAGCTTATCGATATCGGCGCCCTTCTTGGTCACGGATTCCGCCTCGATCTCGAGCCGGTCGCTCAGGTGCCGCTTGTAACGCTTGATCTCCCCCTTGAGCCGCACGATGCGGTAGAGCGCCAGTGCGGCGAAAATGAGACCCAGGATCAGCCCCCAGGTGAAGTGGTTCATTAAAATCTGCTGGATGGTCTGATTCACGGTTTCTCCTTCTGGTGGACAGTTCTACCACGCGCGGGGTTCAAAAGCGTCCATATTATACCACCTTCAATTCCGGCCCCGACACGCCCGTGTCGTGCCGCACGACGTTGTTCTTCTCGTCGAGGACCACGACGCGCGGCTTGTGCGCCGCCGCCTCCGCCGCCGGGTAGGATGCGAAATTCATGATCGTCAGCCGGTCGCCGATCTTCCCCAGGTGCGCGGTGGCCCCGTTGAGCTGGATTTGCCCCGTACCTGCCTCGCCATAAATGACATACGTCTCAAACCGCTCCCCGTTTCCCATGTTGCCCACCAGGATTTTCTCATACGGCATGAGGCCGGCCATCTGGGCGAGGTCCTCGGAGATGGTCATGCTCCCCTCATAATGGAGGCTGGCGCCGGTGACGGTTGCACGGTGGAGTTTCGATTTGAGAAGGGTCAGGTCCATTGGCGATTAACGTCTTACGATCAGAATGTTGCCGGGAAGCGCAAAAAAGCAAGGCGGTCGATCACTCGGCAGCCGAGCCAACTCCCGGCCCGGGCTCCTGCGGGGTGAAAACCGGCCGGTACGTCCGCCCTTTCCACTGCACGCCCGACCCGACGCTCTTCACCCAACTCCGGATCCCGATGCACATCGCGAGCAGTTGCCCCACCGGATGCAGCGCGCACCCCACCCAGGAGGTCCGAAACCGCACCGCGAGGGCTACCCGGATCGCGTAGATCAACCCCACCTCCACCAGCGCCCACCGAAGCTGCCCGGGCACGAATAGCAGCAAAAACGGCAAAAAGAACGCGACAAACTGCGACCCGCCCACCAGCACCCAGGTGAGCATGCTCCCCTCGAATGCCGCGTGCGCGTTCTTCGTGAATCCCTCGCACACCTCGCGGAAGTTCCGGTACATCCGGCAATCGGCCAGCGGCGCGGCGTCGCAATTCATCAGCCGCATCCCCTCCTTCATCCGCGAGGCGACCTCCCGCCCCAGCGCGAGGTCCTCGACGATGTGATTGCGCACGGCGGCATGCCCCCCGATGCGCTCATAAGACTCCCGGCGGAAGAGCACGAACTGCCCATTCGCTCCCCCAAAGGAACGCAACATCTCACGCGAAACCCGGGCGAGCAGCCAGGGGCGATCCTGCAACCACCGCAGCGTCGCCAGCGGGAACCAGCAGAGCGCTATCACATGCAGCACCGGGATCACGAGCCTCTCCCCAAGCGAGAGGGTCAGCAGCCGCGGCCATGCCGAGAGCAAATCCGTGCGTTGCGAGACTGCCATCGCCATCGCAGCAGAGAGAGTCCCCGAGGAGTGGACCGTATCCGCGTCGGTAAAAAGCAGCCACTCCCCCGTCGCCGCCTGGGAGAGCTGGTGGCACGCCCAGTTCTTCCCCGTCCAGCCGGGCGGCAGCTCCGTCCCGGCGATCAACCTGCATCGGGCGTCGCCCGCGGCCAGTTTCTGAACAATCTCCCCCGTGCGGTCTGACGAATTGTCATTCAGCACGATGACTTCAAAATCCGGGTAATCCTGCCCCAGCAGCGAGCCAACGCACTCCCCGATCGAGCGCTCTTCATCCCGCGCTGGCACGAGGATGGAGACTTTCCCTACTCCGCTCACCTCCCGCACCCGTGCGAGTGACTTGAGGCAAATCAAATTCAAACTCAGCCCTAGGAGACTCAGCGTCAGGATCGTCAAAATAACCCCATGCAAAAGCAGCATCGCCAGACCCTATACCACCGCCGGGCCTCTTCACCTCCCATTTTCAGAAATTCCACTTCACTCTTCCTTCTTTCCGTCCTTTGCGAGCTTTGCGGTCTTCTGTAAAAATCCGCGCCAAAAAATTCCCGTTTTCGGCACGCCCCATTCCCGCGTACTCTATCCCGGTAATGCAGTTGCCGGACCCGCTTTCCACCCTCGCTGGCTCACCAATCCAGCGGCGCTTTGCCGCGCTCATCGCGCCAAAGTCCGGGCCTGAGCTCGAGGCGATGGCCGCGGAGTCTCGCGCGCTGACGCTCAGGCATTTCGGGCGCACGATCCGGATGTTCGCTCCGTTGTACCTCTCCAATGAGTGCATCAACTCGTGCAAATACTGCGGTTTTGCCCGGGAGAATCCCATCTCCCGCGTCACACTGGAGGTGGACGACATGGCCCGCGAGGCACGGCATCTGGCGCTCGAGGGTTTTCGTAATATCCTCCTCGTGGCGGGTGAGCACCCGAAATTTGTCTCCGGCGGCTATCTCGAGCAATGCGTAACGCGCCTGCGGCCCGATTTTCCCGCCATCTCGCTGGAGGTTGGGCCGATGGAAACAGCCGAGTACATCCCGCTGGTGCAGGCGGGGGCGGAGGGGCTTGTCGTTTACCAGGAGACGTATCACCGCGAGACTTACGCGGAGTTGCACACCTTTGGGCCGAAGAAGGATTACGACTGGCGGCTCGCCTGCCCGGTGCGGGCTTATGACGCAGGCTTCCGGCGCATCGGCATCGGGGCGCTGTTCGGGCTCTGGCATTGGCAGGAGGAGGCGCTGGCGCTGGCGGCGCATCTCGAGTTTTTGCAAAAGCGCTGCTGGAAAGCGCAGCTCACGGTTTCCCTGCCGCGGCTGCGGCCGGCCGCGGGCGAGTTTGAGCCGCGCCACCCGCTGGGCGACCGCGATTTCGTGCAGCTTCTCTGCGCACTGCGCATCTGCTTTCCGCAAACGGGGATCGTCCTCAGCACGCGCGAGTCGGCGGATTTCCGCGACGCCATACTTCCGCTCGGCATCACCATGCTCAGCGCCGGCAGCCATACCGAGCCCGGCGGCTACACCGGCGTGGGCCGCGATGCGTTGCACCAGACGGTGCGCGGGCGCTCCGTGCCGCTGGAGCATCCGGAGTCCGCCTCGGCAACCGGCCAATTCGAGATCTCCGACTCCCGCCCCGCGGCCGAGATGGTCACCGCCCTCCGCCGCCAGGGCTACGAGCCGGTCTGGAAGGACTGGGACCAGTCGATCATCACGAGCGCATGAAGATCCGCCTCAACGGCGCTGAAACCGAAACCTCCGCCCGCACCCTCGCGGAGCTTCTCGACGAGCTTCATCTCCCGGCGGCCACGGTGCTCGTGGAGCAAAACGGCCAAGCCCCCGCGCGCTCCCAGTGGGCTTCCGCTTCACTCAATGAGCGCGACGCCATCGAGATCCTGCGTGTAGCCGCTGGCGGCTGAAAATATCTACGGCGTCGTCGCCGGGCTCGCTGTCGTATCCGCCTGCAACGTCCAATTGCACGAATCCTTCAGCGTTTTGTCGCCAGAGTGCGCGATCGCCTCCACTCGATTCGCCCCCATCTTCAATGTCACCCCTTCCCACCGCGCGATCTTCTCCCCATCAGGTTTCGCAGTGCCCACCGATTTTCCGTTCACCCGCAGCTCCACCTCCGGTGCATTCGAGTAGGCCTTTACTTCCATCAACGCCTGATGCCGTGCCGTCAGGCCCTTCCCCGTTAAATACACCATCGGCTCCGGATTCCAGTTCGCCTTGTAAAAATAGAACACATCCTTCTTCGTCTTCCGGTCCTGCGTGATCATCCCCTTGTCATTGAGCCCGGAATGACCTCCCTCCGCCCGTCCCGCACTGGGAAAATCATACATCACCCATAGGAATGTCCCCCAGAGCTTCGGGTTGTCCTGCATGATCGCCCACTCGCGCTCGTGTACATATTCCTGCCACTCCTGCGGGTGAAACTGCCCCTTCGGGTCCACCTTCTGCGGCGTCCCCTCCACGTGCTGTGCCTCATTCGCACCCGCACCCGCGCCGTATTCTGAGATGCCAATGCGGTGCCCGATCTCCGCGTATGCCTTGTCGATCATCCCCGCCAGGTCGTCTGGCTGCCCGCTGCCATACCATCCCGGATACCGGTTGAAGCAAATCGCGGTCGGAATCTTGTTGTAGGTCCGGTTGTCGTGATCCGTGGCCGCGACGTCGATGCGGTTCGGGTCAAGCTCCTGGATCACCTGCTTCAGCCGCGTCAGCAATGCGTCCGGCGGCGGCGTTTTCTTGTTCTCCAGCTCATTGAATGTCCCCCAGAAAACCGCCGACGGATGGTTGTACCGCTGGAGGATCATTTCCCGGAGTTGCTCCTCAGCATTCGCGGCAAATGCCGGCCCGCCATCGATCAAGTCCACGAGGGAAACCTCGTTCCAGAGCAGCAGCCCATCGTGGTCGCAAATATCATGCATCGCCTCGCTCTGCGGATAATGTGTAAGCCTCACAGCCGTAACCCCCATCTCCAGCATGTCCCGCGCATCCGCCGCGTGATCGATCTTCGCTGCGGCCCAGCCCTTGTTGGCATAATCCTGGTGCCGGTTCACGCCATGGATCGCGTATGGCTGGCCATTGAGCATGAAGCCCTTGTCTTCCGAGATCGCCACGGTCCGCAACCCGAGCGGCTGCGAAACGCTGTCCACCACAGCCCCGTTGCATTTTAAGCGTACCGTAGCCGTGTAGAGATAGGGACCCGCGCGACCTTGCCATAGGTGCGGATTCGCAATGGAAAGCTCCACCGTTGTAGCCCCGGTCCCGCTCGCGGCCAGTGTCTGACTGAACGCTCCCTCGCTCACAATTTTTCCCGCCGCATCCGCAATCGCCACCTCCACCGA
>Ga0206863_1344_pt1 | contig 11510 bp, 9 predicted proteins | sample Alteio_BWOrgCont_41_FD_152634 | JGI IMG/M metagenome (GOLD analysis project Ga0206863, IMG submission 152634) | Enriched cells from forest soil in Barre Woods Harvard Forest LTER site, Petersham, Massachusetts, United States -... | ecosystem: Environmental > Terrestrial > Soil > Temperate forest > O...
TGGAACATTCTTCAGCTCGAACATGGACCGCAACGCGGCTTTGCCCTGGTCGGTGTCGACCTGGCTGCGCGTGTCCGTGTCGTAGACCGTTACCGACCAGAAGAGCTTGCCGGGAACGGGTTGCGGCACCGTCAGCTTGGAGGTCTTGCCACCGTCGAGCGTTGCGCCTGTGTTGTCACGCACGCCGAGCCAGTAGAGCGAACCAGCCGTCGGATCGCGCTTAAACATGGCGGGCGATGCTCCAATGGCCTGATAGAACCACTTGTCGCGAGCATAGAGATCGCCATAGTTCGGGGTATTGAAATCGCCGTCCTCGAAGCGCAAAGCAGCCCACTCCCATTTGCGATCAAGCCAGACAATGCGGTCAGGACGACGGTCGCCGAAAGACTCGACGCGCATCTGCGCGTTGCCGATCTTCGCAGCCTTCTCAAGGATCGCGCTCATGTGCGCGTCCGGGTTGAAGTGTTTGCCTTTCTCCATGCCAAGCGCGGCCAGCTCACCGTAGAAGTAGTGGAAGTGCGGGTTGGGTGGCTCGGCGTTGATCACCTCGTACAGCTCTTGCCAGAACTGCATGTTGTTCTCCCATGCGAGCGGAGTCGTATCCTGCGGTTCAGGAGTCAGGTCGAGCCATTTCGCTTCCGGCCATTCTGGCGTGGGCTTCAGCGGATGAACCTTGACCGTCTTGATGCGTTCGACCGCTGCCGGAACATCGCCACCGACAGGCAGCGAGCGAATGCCGACAAGCATCGTGTTGGAGGGCGAGTAGGCCACGCGGTAGCCGGCAGGAGGCTTGTCCTTCGAGCCCGGAGGCATGAAGACCACTTTGTCACCCTTGCCCGCAGCGGGGCCGGGCAGTCCGAGATCGGCGATCCAGAGCTGATTGACGTCCATGGCGATGCAGATTAGCGGCCCAGGTGGCAGTTCAATCACCATGGGACCGTCTGAAAGGTCCATCAGCATCGGCGCGTAAGGAGTGTCTGAGTTGAGAGTGAAGCCGACGTGCTTGGGCTTGGAGTCGAGCGTACCGAAAACCTTGTTCGGTACGATTCCGATCTTTTCATTCCCTTTGAAAATGGCGTGGCCCGAGACGGTGGGATAAAAGAAGCGATAAGCTTCGACGGCGCGATTCAGATCAGCATCGTCATAAGCCTTCTGCGCGGTATCGCCAGAAGGATAACCGCGCTCGAAGGAATATCCGTTATCGGAGCTCTGGGTTGCTGGAGCCTGCTTCGGCTGCTCACACCCAAACAACAAGCCGGCGAGGATGGCTACGGTCAGTGCGCTGCGTTTCTGCATTGTTATCTCCTCGAATCATTCAGCAAACAGAAAGCTACTGGACCTTCTCGATGTCAGGCAGCTTCCACGTCTTTTCGGCGAATGCTTTGTCCGGACCATAGAAGCGGAACAGCACCTCGAAGCCACTGTCCGCATGAGTGGGCACCCAATTCGACTCTTTCCCCTGCGGGGCCTTGGGACCGAAGTAGATGTCGACCGAGCCGTCACCGTTCTTTTGCAATCCAGGCGTCTGCGAGGAGCGGCTGGGCCACTGTGCGTTACGAATAAGAGCGTGGGTCTCGCGGTCGTAGACCGTCGCCGACCAGTATTGCCGGACGGGCGCGTTCGCTGGAACGTTGAGCCGGTAAATCGTACCGCCGCTGAGGCTGTTGCCATCCTTGTCCTTGAAGGTCATCAGGTACGCCTGCCCTGCGCCGAAGTGCTTGGCACTGAAGAAGCCAAGCGTGTAGGCGGTGCCACGGCTGTCGAGGGGATACGTATCAGGATTGGCGTAGAAGGTCGACAGGCCCTGCACCACCTCTGGCGAGGCTGGAAGAAACCAGTGTCCGCCGGGATAGAAAGGCGGCGGAAAGTAGTGGGTCTCATAGTTGTTCACCAGCCACGCATGCGCTTCGGCGACGCCCCGTTTAAGAATGTCCTGCGTAGAAGCATCAGGGCTGAATGTCTTGCCCTTCTCGATGCCGATGGACCTGAGCTGATCGATCATGGCCTTATCGCGAGTCAACCACGGCTCCATCTGGACAATGCGATTGAGCGATTCGAAGTAGCGCATGTCCCACGGAATCGTCGCGTCATAGACCACATCAATCGCATCGGTGAATTGCGTCTCGGGCGGATGCGCCGCCTGCGAGAGCGGGTAGAGCTTGATCCGTTTGCCATAGGCGACGGCGTTGGCAACATCGGCCTCGCTGTTGCTCTTCAGAATGGAGCGCAGTAGAGCGTAGCCTTCATAGTTGTAAGTCTCAAGAGGAATATAGCCGGAGGGAACCTTATCTTTGTAACCGGGAGGCAGCAGCAGATACTTGCCGCCCTTTCCCCCATCGGTGCCTGCGGGTCCCACGTCCGCAATAGCGGTCTGCCAGCAATCGTCAATGGAGCCGGTAATCGAACCATCGGCGCCAGCAGGAGGGATCTCTAGAACCATGGGCCCAACGTCCTTCGTATTGAAGAACGGCATCACGTAGATCGAGTCGGGATTCGGCGTCAACGTCTGGTTCTTCCAGTCAAAGAGGCGCGACCAGAAGACCACCTTGTTACTGCCTTCTCCCGCCTTGGCGTCATGCACCATCGCCTGATACATACGGTCGAAGTTGACCGCCGGAATGCCCCAGATAACGGCCTCCACGGCGCGTCGCTCGACAGTGCGGTTTGCAAGATCCTGCGGCGACATGGATGCCTTCGCCCCTGTGTCCTTCTGTTGCATATCTTCCGCCTGCTTTGGCTGCTCACATCCCATCAGCGAGCCGGCAAGAATAAAAGCCGCAACCAACACATTCCGGTGCTTCTGCATTGCGCATAGCTCCTCTGAAGGAACGCACTCACATCGGTGAACCCGATGTTTGCATCAAGGCAGAGCGCGCTCTCATTCGGACAAAGTCTGAACTGCGTTGCGTAATATCTGTGGACAGCGATACGAAATCAGATTGGGAAAGCCAGCAACAGCACCTGCGAAAAACGCCAAGAACCACAACGCTGCCTGCTCTTCTTGATTCGTGCCCGGTGGGATGTCGAAGGGCAACTTGAATCGCAGCGATTTTCCGCTGGAACCAATTGAAAGTCAACCTGAGAATTCGTTGCGTTAATAACGCACTTTAGGCAGCTTTTTGCTGTTATTTCCTACACGGAAGCACTATTTTTATCTGTTTTTCAGCCATCCACCGGTCCATGCAGTCCATTCTGTCCGCACAGCCGTGTCAAGTCCCAAACATGAAAGTACTTTGTAAGTCATTGAAAGGAAGGCCATTATTTGCCAAAATGTTTGGCAGAGAGTCTCCCCCGAAACTGATATTCTTGAAATAGAGAGAAAGCTCGCCCGCGTGGCGGGCTTTTTCTATTGCCCCACAAGAGGACCCCTCGCTAAGGGTAATAATATACTTGACACACTAGAACACAAGGCGTAAGCTATTCTTAGTTTGATGGAGCGTCTTATGTCGAACACACTCAAAAGACCTGTAACCCTCCAACAGGCAATAGTTTACTTCTCTGACCCCGATAGAGCATTCCGCTATGCTGTAGAACTTCGCTGGCCCGATGGACGCATCGATTGCCCTCGCTGCGGCTCGGAATCCCACTCGTTCCTGAAGACCCGCCGGATTTGGTTTTGCAATGGCTGCAAGAAGCAGTTCACCCTTAAGGTTGGAACCGTTTTTGAGGATTCGGCCCTTGGCATGGATAAATGGATGACGGCGGTGTGGATGCTGGTTAGCTGCAAGAATGGCATCTCCAGTTACGAACTGGCGCGTAATCTCGGGATCACGCAAAAGTCGGCATGGCACATGCTTCACCGGATTCGTGAAGCAATGCGAAATGGTTCTTTCATGAAGATGGGCGGAGACGACAGCGGTCCAGTCGAAATTGATGAAACTCACTTCGGCCCTAACACTCGCAAGATGCACGCCAGCAAGCGGTCTAAGTTGGCCAAAGAGGGATACCAAAAGCCTGTTGTATTCGGGATGCTTGATCGTGAGAGCCGTCAGGTTCGCGCCAAGGTTGTGCCGAACGTGAAGCGCGAAACACTTCAGAACGAGATTCTGGAGCAGATCGAGAAAGGCTCCAAGGTCTTCACCGACTGCTACACCGGATACGACAATCTCTCTGCCGAAAACTACATTCATGAGACGGTCAACCATGTTGAAGAGTATGTTCGCGGTCAGGTTCACACTAACGGCATCGAGAACTTCTGGGCTTTGTTGAAACGCACTCTTCGCGGTACATACGTTGCCGTAGAGCCATTCCATCTTGACCGCTACGTTGGGGAGCAGGTTTTCAGGTTCAATACTCGCGCAACGAAAGACAATCTGCTTAACGATGCCGACCGCTTCCATCTGGCGATGAGTCAGGTCGCAGGCAAGCGTCTCACCTATGCAGCCCTGACAGGTAAAGGTCAGGGAGCAAGCTGACAGCCTGTTACGCAGACGGCAAGGACGCGGCAAGCGCATACGTTAATCCTTGCCTGCTTTTTTCTTAGGCGCTGGTTTCTCAGGTTTTTTCACTGCATCTTTGGGTACGCGGAAGAGTACAGTCATCGTTCGCTCGAACTCTTCGCGTATCTTCTGGCCCTTCTTATATTCAGGCTTCATCTTGCCACCGGATATTGATTAAAAATTTGCTGTCGCTGATTGTGATGACAAAAGTGCGCGTAACTAAAGTGATCGATTTATTGTTTCGATGGGAGATGACGCTTATTTCTCCTATGATCTTCGCACCCTCAAATAGCGGGAATTTTACTTCCTGCAAACTGTTATAGGACGACGGCCATTCCGTGGGATATTGATTCGGATTGTGATAATTTACCCACTCGTTCTTATTATTCGATATCCCAATCAGCACATGCTTGGTGTCTCCAGGTTGCAAGTAAATCTCGTTTTCTATATTTCCAATCCAGCAAGCGCGATCAATGGATGTAGTTCTTGACAATCCAGAAGTCTTATACGTCAGGCGAGTAGATATTGCATCCGCCCGATGTGCCTCTTCCCCTGCCGCTGCTTCCATGTTATGCACTCGTATCGAATGGCACTTTTGGCCGCGTGAATCAACAAAAGCCACCATTGCATCATGTACTTCCACAGTTCCACCGGAAAAATCCAAACGTAATATAGGAAGTGGCGGGGGAGGCGTAGCTATTGGCGGTGGATGACGTATAGCTTCCTGATAGATAATCTTTTCCGCTTGAAACATTTGCCCGCTAATATCTCTCGCCGTCTGACTCTTACTAGCAGAAATCTCCTCTTTTGCGATCTTCTTATTTCTGATAAAGAACCACCAAGCCCACAGCATCCCAGAGATCATCCAGAGCGTTGCTGCAATCCACACGCGATGCTGCAAGTTGGAACGAATGAAGTCCGGCCATACTACAAGACTGATTTGGAACGCCGTACTAGTCACAGTAGACGCTCCTGCGGCGATCCCTGTTTTTTGGGAGTTTTGCATAAAATGTTTGGCAACAATTGTCCCGCCACACATGTATGTGCGTCAAGTATATTATTACCTCGCTAAGTGATTGAAAACACTAGAATCAACCTAACCCGTTTAAAATCATCAGCATAGCTGGGGATGATCCCTCGCTAAGTCATTGAAAATAAATGGAAGCGACGTAGCAAGGGGGAGGAGGGGTGGGTACCACTCCCGGGTGGCGCAGCCCGAGGATATCGGTTATCGTAGTGCGACCCGAAAGAGCAGTTCTGTAAGTGTGCTGTAAAAGCCGTCTACTTGCACTTGATCATGAAACGGTGAAAATCGGCATGGCGACACGCGACTCGCTTTTGGAATTGCAAAACAAAATCAGCCAGACCGTCCTCGGGCAGGAAGCCATGATCGAGCGCCTCCTCATCGGCCTCCTCGCCAACGGAAATCTTCTCGTCGAAGGCCTTCCCGGACTCGCCAAAACACGCGCGATCAAAAAACTAAGCAAATTTCTCGACGCCGGTCTCTCGCGCATCCAGTTCACGCCCGACTTGCTCCCTTCCGACATCACGGGATCCGAAATCTACTACACCTCCGAAGGCAAAGGCGAGTTCCGTTTTCAGCCAGGACCGGTCTTCAACAACCTCGTTCTCGCCGACGAAATCAACCGCGCCCCCGCCAAGGTCCAGGCCGCGCTGCTCGAAGCCATGGAAGAGCGCACCGTAACCGTTGCGGGCACAACGCACGCATTACCCAAACTCTTCCTCGTAATGGCCACACAAAATCCCATCGAGCAGGAAGGAACCTACCCGCTGCCGGAAGCCCAGATGGACCGCTTCCTGATGCACGTCTACGTCGACTATCCGGAAGAAAAGTCAGAACGCGACATCATGCTCCTCGTCCGCAGCGAAGAAGAAGAGCACGCCGCATCTGCGCCCACAACAATCACAGACCGCCTGGCGCAGGACACCATCTTCACCGCCCGCAGCGAGATCCACGCCATACACGTGGCTCCAGCCGTTGAGCAGTACATCGTGTCCTTGATCGAAGCCACGCGCTATCCCGAACGCTACGACAAAGACCTGCGCAAGTGGATCCAGATCGGCGCCAGCCCACGCGGAACCATCGGCCTCGACAAGTGCTCCCGCGCCTACGCCTGGCTCAAAGGCCGCGATTACGTCCGCCCCGACGACGTGCAGGCCATCGCGCACGACGTGCTCCGCCATCGCATCCTGCTGAGCTACGATGCGCAAGCCGAAGGGATAAAAGCAGATCAGGTCATCGCAAAGGTCGTTGAACTCGTCGCCGTCGCATAAGCATGTCTCGTTTTTTGGGTAGAAGCACCGGCCTTTAGGCCGGTGAAACAGGCGTTCTAAGAAAGGGGCTTTAGCCCCGGAAAAGTTGCTCGCATGGGAGCCTACGCCGAACTCGATTCGCTGATCGCACTGCAGTTCAAGGCCGGAGGCTTCACGCTCCGTCACAACCAGCCAGTCCACAGCCTCTTGTTGGGAAGGCGTGCATCGCATGTGCGCGGCCGCGGCCTCGACTTCGAAGAGCTGCGCAGCTACGTCGCCGGAGATGATGTTCGCAGCATCGACTGGCGCGTCACAGCCCGCACGCAGAAACCCTACGTGCGCGTCTACTCTGAAGAGCGCGACCGCCCCACGATGTTAGTGGTAGACCAGCGGATCAACATGTTCTTCGGCAGCCGCGTCTCCATGAAGTCCGTCATCGCAGCAGAGTTTGCCGCGCTCGCAGCATGGCGCGTCTTCCATCAGGGAGACCGCACCGGAGCCTTCATCTTCAACGATGACGCAACCGAAGAAATACGCATGCGTCGCAGTCGTGCAACCGTATTGCGCATACTCGATCGCATCGCCTACCAGAATCACCTGTTGCGCGCCGACACTCCATCGCAGCCGAAGCCCTCGCGCCTGAACGAAGTGCTTGCGTCCGTCGCCCGCATCTGCCGTCACGATGCGTTGATCCTCATCGCCAGCGACTTCGACGGAGCAGATCAATCCACGCGCGACCTGTTGCTGCACATGTCGCGCTCGAATGACGTCATCTGTTGTCTGACCTACGATCCTTTGGCCGTCAAGCTGCCACCAGCCGAGCAGCTCGTGGTCAGCAACGGCGAGCTGCAAGTCGAGCTTCAACTAGGCCAGGAAAAGATACGCAAGAGCATCATCGACGCATCCGACAAACGCATCCGTTCCATCCTGTCATGGCAGCATGAACTGGGAATCCCCGTGCTCCCCATCAGCACAGCCGAAGGTGTGCCCCAACAAGTACGTCATCTTCTCGGCAAGATCGCAGCTCTGCGGAGGCGCGTGTGACCGCGCCACTCGACAACCTGCACGATTTCTACCAGCCCCCTCCGCCTGCATGGACGCCGCAAACCATCGGCTGGTACGTCGTGTTCGCAGTCATCGCACTTCTAGCCATGTGGATAATCATTCACAGTCTTCGCAGATGGCTCGCGAACGGCTATCGCCGCGAAGCGCTCCGTGAGCTTGCGCTCCTACAGCCAGAACAGTTCTCAACGCTCCTCAAGCGCACGGCGCTATCAGCATGGCCACGCGACAAAGTCGCCTCTCTCAGCGGCGAGGCATGGCTCAACTTCCTGAACGAAACAGCAGGCGACAGCATCTTCCAGCGCGATCCTGGCAGTCGTATAGAAGAAGTATCGCTGCGGCCGGTCACTCTATCCGGCAACGACGAACAGGAGTTACGAAGGCTGACGGCGGAATGGATACGGAGGCACCGTGTTCAGACTTGAGTATCCATGGCTGTTGGCGCTGCTTCCTCTGCCATTCCTCATCTACTGGCTGCTTCCTCCATATAAGGAAGAGCAGGATTCATTGCGCCTGACTTTCTTCGACTACATCAGCTCACACCTTGGTCTCACTCCCGAACCTGGAGCGGTCGTTCCCAAAACAAACTGGCTGCAGAAAATCCTGGCGCCCATCTGCTGGTGCCTGATCGTTCTCGCCCTCGCGCGACCGCAGTTCATCGAGCCGCCGATTCAGAAAATACAGCCGGGCCGTGATCTGATGCTGGCGCTCGACATCTCGCAGTCGATGGAGACACCTGATTTCCTGACGCCCGAAGGCAAACGCATGCGCCGCGTCGACGCGGTAAAACAGGTGGTCAGCGACTTCATCCGCAAGCGCAAGAGCGACCGTATCGGCCTGATTGTGTTTGGACAGGCCGCTTATCCCGTCACACCGTTCACGCTCGATCACGACGCCTGCCTTAAGATCCTCAGCCAGACCGACGCCGGCATGGCCGGCCCGCAGACCATGATCGGCGATGCCATTGGCCTCGCCATCAAGCAGTTCAACAACAGCGAAGCAGAACAGCGCGTGCTGATTCTCCTGACCGATGGCAACGATACCGGAAGCCGCATGCCTCCACGTAAGGCCGCTGAGATAGCCAGTCAGAACCACATCACAATTCATGTTGTGGGTTTAGGTGATCCTCACGCCAAGGGCGAAGACAAAGTCGATTACGCTGCGCTGAACGATATCGCCAAAGCAACAGGTGGCCAGGTCTTTCACGGCGAGAACCGCGTAGAGCTCGACAAGGCTTACGCAACTCTCGACAAGATCACGCCTCAGAACTTCAAGACTCTGAGCTATCAGCCACGACGCGAACTCTTTGTGATTCCGCTCGCAACCTCAGTGCTCCTGCTCGTTGGCTATCACTTGCTCATGCTTCTAGTTACCCTTGCCTTGCGGCTCTTTTCACGTCGCCACGCGTCAAAAGAAGCCGCAGCCTCCGAAGTCTTCCAGGTCCATGTATGAACGCGTGGTGGACCGCCTTCCATTTTCTTCGCCCACACTGGTTGTGGCTGTTGCTGTCCGTGCCCGTCATCTACTTGTCATTCCATGTACGCGACGACATGAGAGCGCGATGGAAGCGCTACATTGACCCGGAGCTTCTGGATCATCTCATCGTCGTCCACAAATGGAGATGGCGTTTCCGGCCCATCCACATGGTCTGTCTTCTGATTACTTTGGGAAGCATCGCAGTCGCAGGCCCGACATGGAGACGCGAACAGCCTCCATTCACTGAGGATAAAGCTCCGCTTGTAATCGCCCTTGATCTTTCGCCGACGATGGATGCAATCGACCTCGAGCCTACACGTCTTGAGCGGGCCAAGTTGAAGTTGCGCGATCTGCTAAAGGTTCGCCATGGCGGCAGGACTGCTCTTTTTGTCTATGCGGGAACGACGCACATGGTGCTCCCATTCACTACAGATAACGCTCTGTTCGATCTGTATCTAAGTTCACTTTCCACGTCACTGATGCCGCGCGAAGGCAAAGATACAGCCCGGGCTCTCGCTGTAATCAGCGACTTCTTGAAGGATGAGCCGGTTCCAGGAACCATTCTCTTCGTCACCGATGGAATTGAGCCACGCGCGCTGTCAGCATTCCGTCAATTTAGCGAGCGAGAAGATAACCAGGACGAGATCCTTGTGATGGGCGTAGGCACGTCGCGTGGCGGACCGATACGGGCTGCCGACAATCGCTTCCTTACAGACCCAACAGGGCGTCGCGTATTCGTGAAGCTCGACGTGGATGCACTGCGCTCGCTGAAGCGTATCGATGTCTCCGCCACCACCCTCACACTGAATGATGATGACATCGACTGGGTCCAGCGGCGAATCCAGCATCATCTGAATACCGTTCAGCAAGAAAACAGCAAAATGCGCTGGATTGACGATGGATACTGGTTCACGATTCCAATCACAGCCATCGCTGTTTTCTGGTTCCGTAAGGGCTGGACCGTTCGATGGACATCGGCAGCGCTTGCCTGCATCTTTGTTTTCCCGACCTCTGAGGTGCAATCGCACTTTTCATGGATAGATTTGTGGCTGACGCGCGATCAGCAGGGACGCTACTACTATGAGCACGGCGATTATCAGAAAGCCGCCGAGAAGTTCGAAGATCCCCTTTGGAAGGGGCTCTCCTTCTCACGCGCACGAGATTACGAAGACGCGCTCAATGCCTTCGCCCTCATCGATTCACCTGAGAGCTGGTACAACCAGGGGAATGTGCTTGCCCATCTCGGCAAATATGCTGAAGCCGCGCAGGCTTACCGGCAGGCCCTTGCGCGCCACCATCCCTGGCCCGAAGCCCAGGAGAATATGGCCCTTGTCGTATCGCTCATTCCCAAGCCAAAAGACAAAAAGAAAGACAACAATGAAGAGATCTCGCCGAATCTTCCGCCTGATCAAAAGATATTCGACGAGAAAGGGAAAAAAGGTCAAAAGACAATACAAATCAAGGCAGATCCCGAAAAGATGGCTGACATCTGGATGCGCAACATACAGATCACACCTGCCGATTTTCTCCGTCGCCGGTTCGCTGTGCAGGCAGCGCAGGAGAAGCACCCGTGAGACGGTTTGTCCTCTTTTTAATCACTCTTTGCACGCTCAATACTGTGGCGCAACAGCCCATCGTGCGTGCGCGCATTCAGCCGGATAAAGGCATTCTGGTAGGCCAACCTGTACGCCTTATTGTAACTATTCTTGTTCCAAATTACTTCAGCGGCTCCCCCGACCTTCCTGAATTCGAGCTTGAGAACGCAATCGTGGTGTTGCCACAGGAGACACCGCAAAATTCCAATGAACGCGTGGGGACAGTCACATACGCGGGCATCACGGAAACGTATACGATCTATCCACAACAGCCAGGCGACTTCCATCTGCCACCTGCAGATATCACCGTGCCGTACGCCATCGCGCCACCGCAGACAACTGTGGCGCATCTGGCTCTCCCTGCACTCCGGTTTCACGCAGACCTTCCTGCCGCGGCAAAAGACCTCGACTACTTTCTCCCGACATCAAGCCTGATCATGCAGCAAAAATGGTCGCAGCCTCTCAAAGATCTTCACGTCGGAGATTCCATCGAGCGGACGATTACCGTAACAGCAACCAAGATGCAGGCGATGTTGATTCCACCGATTCCTATGGCGGCACCAAATGGGCTGCGTGTCTATCCGGAAGAGCCTGTTGTGCAGGACAAGAAGACCGATCGCGGCGAATTTGTTTACGGACAGCGTGTTCAATCAGCAAAGTATTT
>Ga0206863_1258_pt1 | contig 11471 bp, 11 predicted proteins | sample Alteio_BWOrgCont_41_FD_152634 | JGI IMG/M metagenome (GOLD analysis project Ga0206863, IMG submission 152634) | Enriched cells from forest soil in Barre Woods Harvard Forest LTER site, Petersham, Massachusetts, United States -... | ecosystem: Environmental > Terrestrial > Soil > Temperate forest >...
TTGCTTTTTTGGATCCTTGGCAAGACAGCCAGGGCATTGGTTTTCAATTGACCCAATCACAAATTGCCTTGGGCTCGGGTGGAATTTTTGGGGTGGGTCTGGGACACTCCCAAGCAAAGCTTTTTTATCTTCCGGCGGCGCATACGGATTTTATCCTTTCCATTATTGGTGAAGAATTAGGTTTGGTTGGAACCTTAAGTATTATTATGCTCTTTGGTCTTTTTATTTGGCAGGGCACACGCATTGTCCGGCAGACCAATCATGCTTTTGGATATTTTTTAGGGATGGGTATTGTCATGATGTTAGGGTTGCAAGCAGTGGTCAATGTGGGCGTGAGTATTGGGGCTTTTCCGACTAAAGGTTTGCCGTTGCCGTTTATCAGCTATGGCGGGTCAGCATTGATTTTTCACCTGATAGCCATTGCTCTTCTGTTGAATATTTCAAAAATACAGGACTACTAATAAATGGATTCCCGCTTGCGCGGGAATGACGAGCAACTGCGAGTGTCGGTCAATACGACCATGGAAGGTTTTTTGATGAAGATCCTTATCGCCACCGGCGGAACAGGTGGGCATATTTTTCCGGCTATTGAAACAGCCAAGGCCTTGAGGGTTAGGGGCCATCAAGTTAGTTTTGCCGGAGTTTTGGGATCAGCCGAGGACAAGATCAAGGCTTTAGATTTTTCTGTTTTTTCTCTTTCCGCTCAAGGGCTTACTGACCGTTCATTTAAAGGATGGCTTCAGTTTAGCAGCATCATGTTCCAGGCGGTGTACCGTTCTTTTGGAGTCGTGCAAAAATGTGCCCCTGATAAAATTATCGGTTTCGGCGGTTACGGTGCTTTTCCCGTGGTCATGGCAGGGGTTTTAATGCGGGTCCCTGTATTAATCCATGAACAGAACGTCATTCCAGGAAAAGCTAACACCCTGCTTTCGAAATTTGTTAAAAAAGTGGCTATCAGTTTTGAAGGCAGCCGTAAATATTTTGACCCGGCAAAGGCGGTATGGACCGGATGTCCTTGTCACTACAGTGCAGCACCAACGCGGCCTGAGGGATTGGCGGCTTTTGGTCTTGAGGCCAATAAAAAAACAATCGTACTTATCGGCGGTTCTCAGGGCAGTAAGAAACTCAATGAAATATTCTTTGAATTGATGAAGGATATGCCGCCTATTTATTTTCAGGCCATACATATGACAGGTCCAGGTGATTTTCCGTTGTATGAAGCGAAATATCGAGAAGCAAATTTACCTGTTAAGGTATACCCTTTTATCAATAATATCAGTCACGCCTATGCCGCGGCTGATATTATTATTGCCCGTGCCGGGGCCGCGACGGTGACCGAATTAGGACTCTTGGGACTTGCTGCCGTATTAGTCCCATACCCTTTCGCTGGTAATCATCAAAAGTATAATGCAGATGTTTTAGCGGACTGTGGGGCTGCTCTTATTGTTGAACAGAAAGATTTAACCAAGGCTTCCCTGAGGCAAGCCGTAGACCATATGTTATTTTCAAATTTTTCAAGAGGAGATATTTTGAAGAAAACTCATGGTTCATTTCAAACGGATGCGGCCTTACAGCTGGCCTTGGTTACAGAAGGATTATAAAAATGGTTAATTTATTTCTTTATCACAACCCGCAGGTGTGCGATTATATAAAATGATGAGCAAACATTATCATTTGATTGGTATCGGCGGCATCGGTATGGGTACATTAGCTTCTTTGCTTTTGGACCAGGGGCATTCTGTCAGCGGTTCGGATTTGAAAGACAATGACATGTGCCGCAACCTTCGCAGCAGGGGTGCGAGTACGTATATAGGGCATCAGATCAGTAATGTTGTTGAAGGTACAGATTACGTTGTGTACTCGTCAGCTGTCCGTGTGAATAATCCTGAACTGATTGAAGCTGAAAGCCGTAATATTCCGGTGTTACAGAGGGCGCACGTGTTGGCCCAATTGGTTAATCAACAGACCGGCATTACGATCGCCGGCGCGCATGGTAAAACAACAACGACATCGATGGTATCAAGTCTTTTGATCAACGCGGATCTTCGTCCCACGACGGCCATTGGAGGGATCATCAACGGCCAGACAGCTTACAATGCTAATTTGGGAGAAGGTAAATATTTCGTGGCTGAAGTTGATGAAAGTGACGGCACCTTTCTTTATTTTCACCCCTTTTACTCGATCATTACCAATATAGATTTTGAGCATGTGGATTTTTATAAAAATTGGGAAGGCATTACCGAAGCTTATGCCAAGTTTATTAGATGTGTCAACAGTGACGGTTGCTTGATTGTCTGCGGTGAAGACAAGCGGCTGCTTGAGTTGATACGCCAGCAGAAGGTTAGGGCCGTGACCTATGGCCTGAGTGATCAGCAGGATATTTATGCGACACGTATCTTGACGGATGGTTTTCATTCGACTTTTTCCTGCCATACCCAGAAGGGGAAGCTAGGTGATTTTGAACTCAATGTTCCAGGCCGTCATAATATTTTAAATGCCTTGGCTTGCATTAGTTTAGGCATTCAGCTGGGCATTAGCTATGAAGTCATGTTTAAGACGCTTAAGAATTTTACCGGCGTTAAACGCCGTTTTCAATTAAAAGGACGTGTGGATGACGTGACGGTGATCGATGATTATGGTCATCATCCGACCGAAATTCAGGCAACCCTTAATGCGGCGCGTTTATTTCATCCTAAGCGTCTGATTACCGTTTTTCAACCTCACCGGTATTCCCGTACTAAATTTTTATTGAATGAATTTGTTGAACATTTAAGCCTTTGCGATGAATTGATATTGACAGATATATACGCTGCTAGTGAAAAGATAAGCGAGGGTGTCGGGGTTGGTGTATTGCTTGCGGGATTACAAGAAAAGTTGGATTCCAAGGTTATTTTTTTAAAAAAGGAAGATATTTTAAAACATCTGCAGGATTTTATTCAACCGGGTGATATGGTCCTTTTTCTGGGAGCTGGTGACATTTCACTGCTTTCCGATGAATTAGTTAAAATTTTGAATTCACAGAAAGTGTCATGAGCGATCGAAAGTTTGGAACTATTGGCGTGTTAATGGGAGGGTATTCCTCGGAACGTGAAATTTCTTTGCGTTCCGGTCAGGCTGTAGCCGAAGCTTTGTCCCAGGAAGGGCATCGTGTTGTATCATTAGATATTACCACGGATGATCCAGCCAAAATTATTCAGCAAATACAAGCTATTAAATTGGATGTTGCTTTCATCGCTTTGCATGGTCGTCTCGGAGAAGACGGAACCATTCAAGGTATGTTGGAAAAACTTGATATTCCTTACACCGGCTGTGGTATCAAAGCCTCTCAAATGGCATTTAATAAAATTTTGACTCAAAAGGCCCTTAAAAATGCTGGTTTGCCGGTGGCAGAACATTATTGTATCACCGACGGTAAGAGTGTTGATTTTAAAACTGTATGGAACCATATAAAATCAACACCGTTGGTCCTTAAAGCTGCCTGTGAAGGTTCGAGCATTGGGGTGCATGTTGTACGCCATCCTTCGGAGTGGGAGCCTGCTTTTAAAAACGCCTTGAGTTATGGGCCGCAAATTATTGTTGAGCAATTCATCAAGGGGCGTGAATTCACTGTTGGAATTTTTGACGGGGTGGCTTTGCCTCTGGTGGAAATAGTTCCCAAGGCTAATTTTTTCAGTTTTAGTGCTAAGTATCAAAAAGGGGCGACCCAGTACATATGCCCGGCGGAAATTTCGGAAAATTTGACCGGTAAAATTAAAGAATTGTCTTTAAAGGCCGCAGAGATTTTGGATTGTGAAGAATTTTCCAGGGTAGATTTGCGCGTTGATGATAATGAGCAGCCTTTTATTTTAGAGATCAACACCATTCCAGGGTTTACAGGGACAAGTCTTTTTCCCAAAGCAGCCCGTGAAGCGGGATATAGTTTTGTGCAAGTGTGTGAAAAATTATTGAATTTAGCTCTGAAATCGAGACAACCTAAAGACTAGCAAGGGACAGGGAATCTTGGCAAAAAAATCCAGCGTTAAGATATCCAGGATTGCGGTTATCCGCATCATTGTTTTTCTATTTATTGGTTTTGTCCTTTTTACAGGTTATGTCAATACTGTTGAATTCCTCAAGAGCTCTCCTTTGTTTGAAGTCAAAGATGTGATGATTGACCGGTCAATTCAGTTTATTGACCTGCGTTCTTTGAGGGACCTTAAGGGGACTAATATTTTTAAGATTGATATTGTCAAAATCGATCACCAAATTGCCCAAAGGTATCCGTATATTGATGAATTAAGAGTAGTACGCCAATTGCCGGACCGTATCCTGATCCTGGCTAAAAAGCGAGAACCCTTGATGCAGATTTATTTTAAGAGAAAATATTTGTTATTAGATACCGAGGGAGTCGCTTTATATTATGTCCTGCAGCCTACTGCCTTGCCGCAGGTGTATGGAATTCCTCTTGAACGTGACTGGATGTTTTTAGGAGGACGGATCCAGGGGCCTGAATTGAGTAAGGTTGTAGAAATTCTTAACAGTTTTAAGCAATCCCCCTATTTACGGCGATGGCGTATTCACACGGTGCAAGCAGGTAATCTTTCGAAGATTGATTTGGCAGTAGGAGAAAATATGCATGTCATCCTTGACCAGGACGATACACAGGATAAGATAGAGTTATTGCAGATGATGGTGTCTTCCAATAAAATTAATTTGAATCAGGTGAAGTATATTGATTTAAGGTTTAAGGAGCCCGTGATAGCCAATAACGTGGAGACTGACAAGGAATAATGCATGTTTAAAAAAATGGCACAAAAGCAGTATTTTTGCGGGCTGGATTTAGGTACGCATACGATGAAGGCCAGCATTGTCTGCGCCCGGGACGAGGAGAATTTGGATTTGTTGGGCGTCTTTGAAACCCGGGCAACGGGTTTCAAAGAAGCTTCGATCAGTGATATTACTGAACTGGCTGATTGCATCCAGCGCACCATCCAGGGAGTCATGGAAAAAACCGGTATCAAGGTCCATGCGGTGCAGCTAGGCCTCAGCGGGAGTTTTTTGACTACCCGTCACTCTTCCGCAGTTATCCCTTTGATTGATACAGGCACCAAGGTGATTTCCAAATTTGATTTAAATAAAGTGAACGCCCAGGCGCGGCTCTTGGGGGTGAACCTGGATGAGGATATTATTCATGATTTTCCCCAATGGTATAAAATTGATGATATCAATACGTCGATTAACCCGACGGGTTTGATTGGCCGAAAAATAGAAACCAGTCTTTTATTGTTGACGGCTAATAGCCTGCGCGTGCGTAATTTGACCAAGGCGGTGCATCAGGCTGGATTTGAGGTCAGCAGTGTGGCTTTTGGCGGGTACGCGGCCAGTGATGTAGCTGTCGATCATGTGGATAAAACCCTTGGTTGTGCCTTGGTTGATATCGGGGCTAATATTACCTCTGTTATTTTCTTTAAAAATGGTATTGTGGGGGATATTCAATTTATTCCCTGGGGTGGTAATTATGTGACCCAGAGCATAGCTGAGAAATTAAGTGTGGCTGTTGATTTGGCGGAAGAGATTAAAAAAACACACGCCGTGGCCAGCCGGACCAATCCTAAGGAAATCACGGGTGAGATTTTGGTCAAACGTGAAAGCGGGTATATCCCTATCCGTCGGGAATCGGTGTGCGAAGCGGTCAATTGGGAAATTGAGAATTTTTTAACCCATCTTGAAACGGTTGTCAAGGGATCGCATTTGTATCATCATTTGAATAAAGGAATTGTGATCGTGGGCGGGGGTTCTTTATTGCCGGGGGCCATTGAGCGCATTGAAGAGCGCGTCAACACGCCTGTCCGGATGGGTGCTGCCACCCCGGGGCTGAATAATTCAGCCGTGTACGCGGCTAGCATTGGTTTGGGCAGGATGCATTATTTGAAGAAAGCCCAAGAGAGCATCGGTATCAAAACACCGTTGAACCTTAAAGATAAAATCGTCAACAGCGTCAAAGAATTATGCCAGGAATACTTTTAATCTTCCTGAGGCTTTTGATCATTGCGGCGTTTGCTTAAATTGAACTCTATGTTTTTGAGGGCACCGCGAAGCCGGGAATTATTATTAATAATATTGAGGACTCCCAAAGCAATTAATATCAGGAGCATGACAATAAGTGAAGTGTTGAGGGATTGGACCAGCAATAGCTGATCAGTGGTATTGTTTTTATCAATATTAAAGCTGATGTTAAGGATTTTTAAGGCATTGATAAAAGCAAATAAGAAGATGGTAATGAGAATGATTTCAAACAATATGATATAAAAATGTCGCCCCATCCATTGCGCGGCGCGATTGTCCCATTGCTTGATTTTATACATCAAATTATTAATACTCATGCTGGCTCCTTAGGTCTTATTGTAAGAGGAGATGATTTGAAAGCAAGTTATTTTTATGAATATAAATAGGGTTTTTTATTTATTTACCGTAAGTTTGCTAATGCTCTGCGGGTGTATTACTTCTCCTGGAGCCAGTGGAAATTTGGGTTATAGCCAGGATCGCCGTGTGATCATTGTAGGCGAGAAGGTTTCGCCGGATATCGCGGTGTATTACCAGCGCCGGTATGATGCCATGGTGTGGTTTACACCGACCCAAGGCATAATGAGGGATTCAGCTCAAGTGATTCTTAAAGGCCTCGGGCCTTCCCAGGCAATGAGGTCATTGATTAATGAACTTAAAAGCATTAACTATAGTCTTGGCCGTTGGGAGATCATTGTTCCCAAGATCGGGGAGGGTTATTTTTTTGAGACACTTAAGAATATGGAAACAGGATCGTTAGCACAAGCCCGCGGTAATATTGTACTTATCGACTCCAAGGGGAATAAAGATATTGAAAACCAGGTGGCGCGCGTTACCAATAATAGTTTTTTTGTAACCTACGAATTTCAGAAGTATTAAATCTGCATTTTTTAAGGGGTGGAGATTCGTCGTGGATGGGCAGCCCGCCATGCCGATAATCGTTCTCTACGAACGGCGTTCACCTGATCAAAATAGGCTTTCACCTCCGGATTAGCCTGTAAGAAAGCTTCCCGTTCAGCTTTCATTTCCTGAATAAAAGCAATGCGCTTGGCATTTTCTTGCTGTTGGAAAGCAACCCATGAAGCTGGTGCTTGCGGGGCCGTTTGCGCAAAAGAGATTGCAGGCAAGATTACGATGGAAGCGGTTAATGCCAAGATTATATTTTTCATCAGATGGGCTCCCCCGGTAGGATTATTATTTACGATGGATCAGAAAAACAACCATGATTAATCCTGTCACGATCCCTAAAATTAATCCCATCCATTTATTAGGCTTCTGAGCCATTTCAAAACCTCCTTGGTTATTGATAAAATCTTGACAGATTTAATTATATCACTTAATCAACGTTCTTGTGAATAGTCTTGAAATTATTTATGGTTATTGTAAACTGAATTTATACATATTTATATCTCGAACAATTTTTTAACAACATAAAAGGAGTCAATGATGAAAGCCATACCTAAAATTTTAGTAGGAATCGGACTCTTGATGTTAATCGTAGCCATAGCAGGGATATTTAGTGGAAATCCAAGCAGGGTAGACCATATTAAAGTAACAACGGTTGTTTTAGGTGCAGACACTCTTTTTTTACTTGCCATTTTGGGTAAGTTATTTTGTTGTTGTGAAAAAAAATAGAATTATCCAGGCATGGAGGCTATTGAGCATTCATGCCTGGGTCTTGAATTAGTGTTTTAAGTATAATCCCGCCCCTTTTTAGTATTTTCCTAAAATCATCCTAAAAAATAATAATTTAGATACTTATTAATTGAGCCGTCTTTTTTGATAAAATATAAAAATGGATTTCAAGATGGGGTTAAAATGAGTAAATTTCTAATTACAGGCGGAGCTGGGTTTATTGGATCACACCTTAGTGAATATTTATTAAGGAAAGGCCATCATGTCCGTATTTTAGATAATTTTTCCACAGGTAAAAAAGAGAATATTTCTTTTATAAAGTCTTACCCAAAAAGCTGTTATGAAGTTGTCAAAGGGGATATTCGTTCTTTAAAAATGTGTGAAGCTTCATGTGCGGGGATGGATTTTGTCTTCCATCAAGCGGCCTGTAAGGCCGTGCCCAAATCTATTAAGAATCCGCATTTGTTTAATGAAGTCAATATTAATGGAACTTTAAATTTGCTTCAAGCATCTGTGAAACATAAGGTTAAACGTTTCGTGTTTGCTTCTTCCAGTTCTGTTTATGGAGATTCCAATATTTTTCCTCAAAAAGAAAATCATCTGTCAGGACCACTTTCTCCTTATGGCGTTACCAAGCTTGCTGGGGAGCATTATTGCGGTGTTTTTTCCAATCTTTATGGATTGCCAACGGTTTGTCTTAGGTATTTTAATGTATTCGGTCCTCGTCAGGATTTTGAGGATATTTATTCAGCGGTCATTGTTAAGTTTATGCGTCTTCTTTTAAATAAACAGCAGCCTCCGGTTTTTGGCGATGGCCATCAATCACGGGATTTTACCTATGTGGATAATGTGGTGCAGGCGAACTACCTGGCAGCTTTAAAAGGAAAAATCAGGCATGAAGTGTTTAATGCAGCTATGGGCGAGAGCCATTCCATTTTAGATTTGATCCGATGTTTAAATAAATTAACAAGGCAGGATATTGAGCCATGTTTCAAGCCCATCCGTGCGGGGGATATTTATAAAAGCCAGTCCGACATATCTAAAATTAGGAAAATGATTAATTTTAAGCCAACGGTCTCGTTTGAAACCGGCCTTAAGAAAACATTGGACTATATTAAACAATGCTAAATTCCAGGACCATTAAAAATATTTTGAAATACACCTTTATTCTTTCTTTTTTTATTTTCTGCGGGCCGCTTTTTGCAGACGATAAAGGGCAAATCATTAATATCAATCAAAATTATCAGATTGCTTTTACGGATTTAGGCAATAGCGCGTTAAAGCAAGGGGATATTGTAAAGGTTTCTTTAAGTGCAGATGATTTTGTTTTTATGCAGGTTTTGGAATCATCCCCTATTTTATCTAAATTAGGGCCGTCACAAGTGGACAATTTCCGGACGAATTTAAAAGAATTTCAAAGCATGACGGTGGGTGATGCGGTCGTAAAGGTCAATGAAACCCAAGAAAATGCAGATCTTCCAACAACAGATTCTTCCCAATCTAAAGATGCCGTGGAACTTTCAGAGTTACAGATACAAAAGTTAGAAGGGGACCTTGCCCTTGCCAAGGATGAAATTAAACGTTTAGAAAAATCGAATGAAGAATCAAAAATACAACTTAGTGAATTAGCCGCTGAAAATCAAACTAAAAGTGAAGAGCCGGTGGTACCGGCCCAAACAGATAATAAAGAGATGGTAGATCAAATAAAAGTTCATTTAGAAAATATGCGCAAACTTTTGGATGAGAATAATTAATATGGATTTTTGTCGTCGGTACATATTGGTTCTTGCCGTTGGTATTTTTTGTTTTCATCCAACCGGATGGGCGCAGGATAGTCAGCCTGTTTCTTCAGGAGTATCTCCCGATGGTGGGGATGCTTTAGATAAAAAAGATGCCATTATAAATAAATATTACCTGAAAGAACAAGAATTAAGCCAGAACATCCAGGATTTATTAAGTCAAAATTCAAATTTACAGCAAGAGAGTGACAATAAAGATAAAAAGATAAGCAGGCTCGAACAGCTATTAGAAGAAGGAAGCAGCGAAAAGTTGGAATCGTCCCAAAGTCAAGCCGTTGAAATGCAAAAGCAGATAGGACAGCTCAAGCAAGAGATTGAAAAGAACAACGAGGATTTGGGGGAAGTTAATCAGCAGAGGCAGGAGTTGGAGGATACGTTAAAACAAACACAGGAATCAATATTAGATAAGATCAAGCAAGCGAATCAGCCATTGGAAGAGAAAATTAGCCAATTGAGCGAGCAGTACAGCGATGCTCAAAACGGCATTACGGATAAGCAAAATAAAATTGCAGCATTACAGCAAGAGTTAGAGAACAGCAAAAATGATTTGGCCTCGATGAGTCAACAGAATCAACAGCTTTCTGCCGCAGTAAAACCAGCACAAGAATTAATCGTTGAGAAAATTGAAAATGAAAAAAAACCGCTGGAAGATAAGATTAGTCAATTAAATGACCTGTACACGAATGCGCAGAATGAACTTATCGATAAAGCGAATCAGGTGGAGGCGATCAGTAAAGACTTAGCAGCGGCAAGAAATGATTCTGGTGATAAGCAAAAGCAAGTTGAGCAATTGCAATTGGAAAATGCTAAGGCTATTAAAGATTTGGTTTCGTTAAATCAGCAAAATCAGCAGTTGTCTGATAGTTTGGCAAAAAAGCAAAATTCTTTACGGGACAAGATTAATGAAGTTAGACAGCCGCTGGAAGATAAAATTAATGATCTTAATAAAAATATAGCTCAGTCACGGCAGGATACAAACGATAAGCAAAGGCAGATTGAGCAATTGCAGCAAGCCATCAATAAGGGCAATAAAGATTTAGACTCGTTGAATCAGCAGAAGCAGCAACTGGCGGACAAATTAAATCAAATACAGGCATCAATTCCGAGCCAGATCAATGATGCCAAGCAGCCGCTGGAAGAAAAGATCGCTAGTTACGAGAAGCAAATTGGCGATCTTAATACGGAATCACAGAAAGAGCTGAATGATAAATCGAATAAGATTGAAGAGATCAGCCAAGATCTATCCGCGACAAAGAACGATAGCAGCGACAAGCAAAAGCAAATAGATCAGCTGCAGCAAGCTGTCGATAAGGGCAATAGAGATGTATCTTCGTTACTTGAGCAGAAGCAGCAATTGGCGGACAAATTAAATCAAATACAGGTATCACTCCCGGGCCAAATCAATGATGTTAAGCAGCCACTAGAAGAAAAGATCGCTGATAACGAGAAGGAAATAAGCGATCTTAAATCAAGTTACAGTAACGCACAAAAAGATAATGCAGACAAGATAAGACAAATAGAGAAGATCAATAAGAATCTAACTGTAGTACAGAAAAAGCTCGAGGATAAAACGAATAAGATTGAAGAGATTAGCCAGGATTTATCCGTAGCAAAGAACGATAGCAGCAATAAGCAAAAGCAAATAGAGCAATTACAACTAGCCATTGACAAGGGCAATAAAGATTTATCCTCGCTGAATCAGCAGAAACAGCAGCTAGCAGATACGTTGAAACAAACACAGGATTCGATTCCCGGCAAGATCAAAGAAGCCCAACAACCTCTAGAACAAGAGATCGGCCAGTTAAATGGAGAGTATACCAACGCACAAGCAGATATAGCCAACAAAGTAAAGCAGATAGACGTCATCAACAAGAGCTTAACTGCAGCACAGCAGGACGCAAGCGATAAGCAAAAGCAGATTGAACAGTTGCAACAAGCTATTGACAAGGGCAATAAAGATTTATCCTCGCTGAATCAGCAGAAGAAGCAGCTAGC
>Ga0206863_1346_pt1 | contig 11391 bp, 11 predicted proteins | sample Alteio_BWOrgCont_41_FD_152634 | JGI IMG/M metagenome (GOLD analysis project Ga0206863, IMG submission 152634) | Enriched cells from forest soil in Barre Woods Harvard Forest LTER site, Petersham, Massachusetts, United States -... | ecosystem: Environmental > Terrestrial > Soil > Temperate forest >...
GAGACCGGTATTGATTGGACAAACAGCAATGTTTGCTTAGCTTGACATAAGCACGGATGCGCAACAAGTGATTTGCCAGGTGAAGACATACTGTCGGCTTCCCCTAAAAGCCGCTAGCTCGTAATTGGAGTTTTCAATTGTTTTTTATGGGTCTGATCGAGTTCAAAATACTCCGTTGGGGTAAGGTTGCCAAGGGCATCATGAGGCCGGTTGTTATTGTAATCCTGACACCACCGATCGCCCACATCCCTGACCTCTGAGAGATTTCGGAAAACATTGGCGTTTAACAACTCTGACCTAATACTGCCATTTAAACGTTCAATAAAGCCATTCTGTATCGGTCTCCCCGGATGGATGAATACCCACTGTATTTTGTGATCCTTACACCAGGCATCCAGCTTGTCTCAGACGAATTCTGGCCCGTAACTTCTTAAAGGCAGATAGACTCCACGCAAGGGACCTGTTTCCCTCAGTCTGATTCTCGGCAACAAACTGCTGATAAAAGTCCAAAAATTGGCTTTGATTTTATGTTGCGAAATATGACCTGGCCCCACAGCCTGTAGGTCCAAAACCATTCGGGATCGTTTGGTTTCAAGAATCGATAGCACCTATTTATTGTAGTTCCTTTGTTCTTGATTCTTGGGTTTGGCATAGGTGAAAAAATTTTGCTGATTTTCTCTCCCCAGGGCCTTTGCCCCACTCGAATTAATAGCGGATTTTTCCTGCGGCAATCGAGGTTTTCGATGTAATATTGACAGACATAAATTGGGATTTATTTTCGCCAATACATTCGCCATTTTTGCACCAAAGAAAAGAGAAACAGTGAGAAGAGAGGGGAAAGGGTCGAGACTGCCAAAAAGCGAAAATCCTTGCAAATCAGCAATTTAGCATGATCTACAAGGACTTCATTTTGTTGCCTGGTGCCCAGAACAGGCATAATACCATCCATCATAACAAGTTTATTATCAGCTAATTTAAAAATTAAATTAGGTAATGAGTAACAATAGGGCCACAAATGTTGCTTGGTCGATTCAAAGTTAAAATATCCTTCGACTCTATATATCTTGAAAATTGGGTTAATACACCCTAATTAAGTATTAAAAATCTTTCTAAATTAATGGAATAGATAATGCTTCAATGAAAAAGCACATTCCCACAATCTTCTTTTTCCTTGGAATAGGGTTATTAATAATATTACTCCTAACCGCGTTTTTTATCAAATGCCCTAACTCGACACAATGCTACACCATCTACGTGATAACGTGTCTATCTTTAGCGGCATTAATTCCAAAATCCACTTCAAAGTCATCATTAAAATACAAATCAGCAGCTATTAAGTTTTCCCTATTCGGCGACGCTGCTATATTTTTTCTTCTATTTTATTATAATCCAATAGGATATATCCATCTTTCGGATGAATGTAAAACATTAGAGAATGTAGTAGTATTTGTTCGGGGTAATAAAAGCAAACAAGATATTATTCTGACTCAGGGAAAAGTAATAATGGATATAAATAATGAGAGCAAAGAAGAGCCAATAAATGAAAAGGGGCAAGCCAATTTTGAAAATGTCTACATTGGAGATAGCGTACGATTGGGAATTGACTTTTCTGAACCATACAAATCAGTATTTCCCGATTCAATATATGTCATACCGCGAACAAGAAAAATATATTTAGAAATATACCTTGCCGGAATAAATATAGTTAAGGGGAAAGTCCTTACCCTTGATAATATACCCATTGATAGCGTTTTGGTCAACATTGATACAATAAAAACTTACTCTGATAAAAGCGGCTCCTTTTTTTTGCCTATTCCAGATTCTATGCAACAAAAAGAATACGAAGTATGGTTCACTAAAAAAGGATTTATAACCATAAAAGCTACAGCAATGCCGGAAACAAAAAAGGATTTAATTGTACCAATGGAAAAAATATCCTCAAATTAAAATTTTCTTCCCAGGGCCTTACTAATATGAAAAAACTCTATAAACTACCAATTTTCTTTTGTCTAGGTCTATCATCTCTACTAATCAATAAAAACTCCATTGCTCAATTAAGTAATGTCAATGGCGAGGTATCCATATTAAACAGTAAAACTGAAACCGGACATAAAATTTATGTGCCGGGCGTCTTTGTAATTGATAAAAAAGAAAATGCTTCGACAACAACAACGGATTATCATGGCGATTTCAGTCTAATTTATGTAGGAATTCCGGAAAAATCAACCGTACATTTTAAAATAGAAACTAGCAAAGATTTAATAGTTGTTTCTCTAACCCCAAATGATATTACTGCTGTTGCCGGTCAGTTAGATACCGTACAAATAAGTATGGCGAGTCGAGAAAAGGCAGAAGCTTATTTTTTGAAATTCTTAAACAATGACCAGGAAAATCGGTATCGATATATAGAATTAACTAAAACTAAAATTCGAAGTAGACTTTATTCTTCTACTGACAGTACCCAAATTTCAAACGCGCAGTCAGAGTTGAATAAAATCGCCCTTCAAGAGTCTCAAATACCACGAGAATCCTATGCATTTTCCAGAAAATACGCCCTGGTAAACCTGGACAATACGCCAAGCATTTTGAAAGAAGCTATACTAAACTATAGAAAAGGAAAACTAACCACAGCCCTCCTGATATTAAATTCGATTAATTACCGAATAGTCATAAAAAAAATATTGCGTTATTCGACCATCGACTCAGTTAATAAAACAAACAAGACGAATGACTCAATAAACATAAGTTACATTCAATCTGTAAAGAATATCATACAATTTAAAGCTGATCTTCACCAAGTCCTGTATCAAATTGATTCTTCAGTAAAATGCTATCAAGACCTTTTAGAAATAGATTCCTTAGATTTAAAAACATTATTTAATTATGGTTATTTTCTCTTTTGGCATAATGATTTGGATAGCGCTTTAAAATATTTAAAAAAATCCATGAAAGTGGCCCTAACCATTTCTACGGATTCAAATTATTCCAACACTATTATTTTTAAAATAAAAAGCATTATATCTCAAATCTATTGCAAACAAGGTAAATATAGGATTGCTAAAGAATCACTCGATGAAATATTGAAAACATACAATACAAATACCTCACCTACAATCATTCCAGATATAGCTTGGGCAATGTACTATTATGGTACCTTATTAAAAATACAAGGCTCGTTCGATAGTTCAGAAATAATACTTGATAGTGCAATTACACTTTTAGGCCAAATAAAATCACTTCTATTCGAAGATTATAAAAACATACTTCTCTTGATAGAGTTGGAATTGGGAGATTTATATATTACGGAAAGAAATTTTCCAAAAGCAGAACAATTTTTGAAACTTAACTATTTACTTATCAAATCTCTATTTGAAAATAATTCTGAATTTCGTTCATCTCTACTTGCACACCTCTATGGCAGATTTGCCTATCTATACGAGGGAGCAAAGTTTTATGATTTAGCAGGATTATTCTATAAAGAAGATATTAAAATTTCAGACAGCCTATTCAACATAGACCCAAAGATCTATGGAGAAAACCTAATTGGTGAGCTTAAAAATTATGGCACTTACTTTATAATAATACGCAATTATGATTTGGCCTTTCAACAATACTCGAAAGCGAAGACAATTTTAAAACTTTTCAAGGGATCCGACTCCTTATCATATGCAATCTCAAATGCAGACTTATTAAACCAATTTGGCAATTATTATTATCGAATTGGAGATTTTTCCGTCTCATTAAAAAATCTATATGAATCGCGATCTATTTTCCAAGCTTTAGATAATAAAGAAAAAAATATCTATACAAATTCCCTTGCAAATGTTGATTTACGTTTAGGAAATGTACTTTATTCCCTCACAGACACACAAAATGCTTTAAAACACTTAATGAAATCAATAGATGAATACAATTCTTTACTTAAATCTGATTCGCCAAGGTTCATACCCGACATTGCAAATGTGTATAAAATTATAGGTGATATTTATTTAGACCTTGGAAATTTAAAATCTGCTGAATTCTATCTACTGGAAAGCTCCAAACTAGATTCAATTGCGGTTTATCATTTTCATTTACCTAATCAGTTAGAAAGGGCCAATGTGTATGAAAGTCTAGCTAATGCTTATTTGCAGGCTCAAGATTTTGTCTCCACATATAGTCATATATCCCCTGCGATTTACATCTATCAACATCTACCTAAATCGGATTCTCTAATTTACCGTGACAATCTTGCAGAGGCTTACAGAATTCTTGGTGATACCTATATCGGCTACGGTTACTATCCTTTAAGTATTACCAATTACAAATATTGTCTAAATATTTTAAATTTCATTCCAGATTCCAAAATATCAACCGCATTAATCTACAATAAAATTGGTGCTGCCTATTTAAATGAAAATAAAAATGATTATGCCATCAACTACTATGATACTTCTTTAACTATACTTCAACATTATTGTGCCTCAGATAGTCCCAAATGTTTGGATATATATTTGGAAGCCAATGGAACACTAGGAAGTATATTTCTACTTCAAAGTAACTATGACTTATCGTTCTCCTATTTGAACACAGCAGAAAAAATAAGCCAAAAAATGTACAAAAAGAATCCGGCTAAATATAGTCTTGGTTTAGCATTTTTAGAAGAAAAACTGGGGGATTTATACCGTGCCACTAAAAATAATCTAGAAGCTACAAAAAAATTCAACGACGCTCTCGAAATATATAAAAGCATGCCTGACCCGCAAAAATATTCAGAAAATATTATTCAAATTTCTAGGAAGGTAAATAGTTACTAGTATCCTCGTATATTATTGGTAGTAAATAGAAAAATTATTTAAGAGAATCTCCTATTAAGTGCATAACATTTTGCCATTCTCCACCAAAGTGATGGTAAATCCAAAGCAAAGTGTCATTTTCAAATAATTTACTTAACCCAATATCTAGCATTTTACCTTTAATCAATTGTAAAAAGGACCTTTTATTCAACTTAAAATAAAGATTCTTCAAATCATTAAATTCCCTAGTCAATATTTCTTGTTGCCTTTTATTGTCTGAAAACGCATCTAAAATTTCATCCATTTTCTGAATCATCTCCGCATAGTGGTGTTCTCTCTCGTAAATTATATTTGGTTCATCATCAAAAAACCCCGATGCTTCAATTCCATTCAATGCCCTATCTTTCAGTCGTTTCAATACTAATCCTTCTATTTTACGGTAAGTAACATATTTGAAAAATGTACTCCTTTCACTAGAAATATCAATGGATTTAATAATTAAAGAATCTTGCTCATATGATGCCCCATTCCAAAAGCCATCAATTTCTCTGATCAATTCTAGATAAAGACTTAACTCACCAGGGGTCATTTTCAAATTAGAAGCTAGAGACGCAAGTTCAATATGTTTTAACGTATAATCCTTTACTAATCGCTTTCTAATCTCCAGGATAACTAAATCACATTTTTCTAGTACCCTAACATTTCCTTGTAAAGCAAAAATTCCTTCAAGTAATATCACCTCCCTATGAGGATCAATAAGCCAATTATTGATTTTCATTGGATCAAAACCTTCCGGCAAACTTTCGTAAAGTCTAATACATATCTCTCGAAGATCAGGGCGTTTGCCCCGAATTATTTCAACAAACATTGCTTCTAGAACCTCTTGGGTTGGCTCATCTACAGTTTTAATTTCTATTTCTGCTTCCATATTAAAATTTGTTTTATGCTCCCTCTTGAAATTCCAATTTCCAAATTATATTTATCAAGGCAATAATCCATCAAGCTCATATCTACTTAGTACCCCAGTAAGTGGATCGAGGGATAGTTTTATGCCTTTACTATATCCATATTCTCTTGCAAATTCTGAAAATGGAAGGAGGGACTTCATAATTTGCTCCTCCACATTACTACTATTAACTCTACCTAATGGATCATACAAAACGTGCTCATGAAAACGAAGTAACATGCTTACTAAGTCCAAACTTCCGTTTGCAAAATGTGCTTGAAAAAGTATTATTGTATCAATCTCGATAATTGTTATTGGCATTATCTTGGAAAAATTTAGCATGGAATTAGCTGGATCATTTTGCAATAACCTCAATTCGTCCATAAACCAATAATATACCCAATAATTTAGCCCGGATGCCGAGTAAAGTGAATCATGCACTATAATTATCGGAAATACTCGAAGTCGTTTAAGGTCATAGGTCTTATCCAAAGGCATCTCCTGTTTTAAGCAACGAAGCGCATTAGTTGCGAGTTGCTTTACGGCCTTCATTAACCTACCTTCCTTTTTTAATTCTCCTTCAATTTTATCGAAGTCATAGGATAACTTAATCTTTCCTTTAATAAAAAAGTCCTTAGATTCAAATAGCATTATATCATCATTATATCTCAGATAGTAGTCTGGCTCCCTTGGCAACTTTACCCTTTTGAATTCAATACCTGGTATTGAAACACACCAAATAGGCTTTGGAAAGGCATTTAATGACTCATATAATAAGACTTCCTCGGAGAAATCTGACCGAATATTTCCCATAAAATCCTCGTCAAAGGAAGAAAGCTTAAAAATTGTTCCATTATAAAGTTTCTTTAATAAAAATAAATCATATATTACTCTGTAATTATATTTATCCAATCTTTGTAAGGGACGATCACGAAGTGGAAGGTAATCGTCCTGCTCTAATTCAACCCTATCAGCAACTGATAGCTTTTCTAAAATTTCCGCATCTTTCTCTTTTTCCGGATTATTTTCTGTTGTAAATCTAGTTGCAGTTGGTTCTCGATTATTCATTGAGATAAATGCAGCCGATGTGAGTGCCTTAAAATAATCTACCTTAGACTTGGACCCAAATTCTTGTAGAAGATTATTTAGCAGGGGAGTATATTTAGATTCAGACTCCAAAAACTCAAGCAGTCGCATTAGTTTATACAATTGTGTATAACTTAATAGGGCATAGTCTACATTAATCAAATCATTTTGAGGAAAGGATTGAGCCAAGGCAAGCCGTTGTAACTTTCTATCATTGCCGTATTTTTTAATTGAATTTTGTGCCTTTTCATAATTTTCGAGAACCTCCTCATTAAATAGTAATAATAGCTGTAGCAAGGAAAGAAGTATGGGGCCATCAAAACCAGGCACTTTATCAGGAATCATTGAATTATTGCTCGCCCAAAGGAATAGATTTAATAGGGATTCCTCCGAAATTATTGATAGATTCTGATGAGGATTTGCCTCAGCGATTTTAGAATAAATATTGGACACCAATTTATATTCAAGAACTTCTTCATAAGAAATTCCCTCAAATGAAAACCAGACTAAAATAGATTCTTGTGCATTTGGGTCCAATCCACAGCGCGAATAGCTTAAAAGTGTACAGACCAAACTTTCTATAAGTTCGCGTCCCACAATTTGGGCATAATAATCTTTGGAAGTGTTATTACAGTTGGGGAAAAACTCTTTAAATCCAAGTAAGCGGGTTAAAGAAATCCTAGTTGACATATTTACCCCTCACTTTTTATTGTCATAAAATAAGGGGGAATCAAAGAAATCACTAAGTGAAATTCCTTGGGCCTTACAAAATTTATTGATTGAATAAATTGTCGCACCCCTACCGCCTTCAAGTCTATTTTGAGTCTGCTTATCCTTACCATAACTATAAGCAAATTCGGTCTGATTCAAGCCAGATTCTTTCCGTAATTCCTTAAAACGCATAGCAATACGCTTTTTTAATTCCTGGTCGATTTTATCTAATTCTCTTGCCATTTCACAATGTGAAGAGATTTAAAAAATAATTGGTAAGCCAATTGGCTTACTTTTAGAAATTATTACTATCTTAGTAATTGAATTAGATTTGCGATTCTTCAATAAACGCATTTGAAGCAATTCGCTTTGCGTCTTGTCTTAGAAAACTGGCACTTTTCAACGGCGACTGGACAATAAGTGAAGGGCTCACGTCTTGGCGTGGGCTCCCTTATTTGTCGCCGGGCATGCCAGTGCCTCTAAGACAATAAGTGGGGTCTGCGCCTCTTTTTTGTGGCTACGTCTCCTTTTGCTTCTATAAAGCCACAATATGAACCATATTAACAGGTACTTCATTGCTCACGACCAACCCCTCTACCTTACAAGTGAGGAAATGGTAAACCCGGCCAAAGTTATTACTGCCTTTTTTGACAGTGGCTTTGATCTCGAATTCTGCCGAGATGTGTTGCGGATGTGCTTTAATAGTCTACTAGGCCAAAGCGATGAGGACTTAGGCACGACATTCCACCGGGCAGAATTGATAACGTTCTTTGAGGAATTGGAAAGGTTCATAGAAGCCGCCCACCTTCTTTACAATAAACGCAAGGGTTAACTATGTACAAATTTATCGCTTGCCTTTGGTGGCTATCTATCTGCGCATGTTTCGTCGTAGCATTTGATTATATACGTTACCATAATTACAAACTAGCCTTTGCATTCATCATGCTTGCCCTCTATTGCGGAGACAAAGCGGAAAGTGCATGGCTTAAATATTAATACAATGAAGAAACCCTCACCTTATACCCTTCTACGGGCTGCAATCAAAAAAGACAAAATTGATACAATGGACATTCAACGGTTCGTTGCAATTACTGTTCTTACTAAAGATATGGAGATGAACTACAACACTTTGAGCAAACGTCTACTCGATCCATCACAATTTACAGTAGGTGACGTTTACCGGCTTTCTATTCTTTTAAGAATGAGCCCGTCCGACCTTTATAAGTGGATAGAAAAACAGGTTGACCCCAAATTGGTAGCAAGATTAAAAGCCTCTTTTTTAGAGGATTCAGGAATGTAAAATATCTAGTATGCCAGATAGTCGATATAAATATTTACAAAGTATTTGGAAGGCGGGGGACCTGACTTCCTTAAAAGATATTTTTGGTATCGTTCCTCGATCAATAGTTGCAACTGACATAGGCCTTAATTATGGCCGATTTTCCCAAAAGGTCTTAAAGCCTGAATTGTTCACTTTTAGAGACATATTGCGATTAGCAAAGTACACAGAGATTGATCCCAAGGTATTAGCTGAAATTGTATTAAAAGATATTGAGGCTATAAGAAACCCACCTAAAAAGACCAGGAATGGTAAAAGACCGCAGGTACACATCAGTTCACAGGCTCATTGAGGCGGGGGATATTCAAACGTTCAAGGACATTTTCATATATATTCCAAAATCAGTCCTAGCGAGAGACTTGAGGCGAAACTATATGACATTTGCTGGTAAGGTCCTCAATCCTGATCGGTTCACCCTATTGGAATTTTTCAATATGTCGCAATGGATTGGAGTAGAGCCAGAGCGGTTAGTATTGTTAGTGAAGGCCGACGTCACAGCCAAAATTGCGAAGTGGAAAAAGCCTTCCCGCCGCAAGGAAAAATGATGTTTATATTTTGATAAATAAATAGGTTATTCAAGAAATATTTTCATATTTTCATCTAAGCATATCACTGTCAATTATTTACTTACAAAAACGCACCCTCTTACTTATGAAACAGCGAAAACCATCCAAAGGGGTAAAAATATTTGTAGCCTCTTGCTTTGGCCTTGTAGTATTGCTAGTTGTCCTCAGCGCAATCTTCGGCAATTCGGGCAGCCCCGCCCAAGCTTCGCCGCCTACTCCTAAATCCTTGGCCGACCTTGCCAAGGCTCAGGATAGTCTTATTAAAGCCATTTTAAAGGATACGGTGTACAAGGTAGCCAAGGTTGAAATCGGGCCGGACAGCACTATTAAAATCCATGTCCGGGACCCTGAAAAAGGGGGCACCGATCAATACTTTGATAATAGCTACCATTTATTGAAAACCGATTTTATCCGGGAAATCGCCATTTACAAGGGTGATAAATTTCTATACGGTCAAGGGTATATCACAGCGCAAATAGTGAACGGTTGGGAAAAGAAATTCCTTTCATACAATGGGGATTGCAGACCTCTGAAGGATTACCTGTTGAAATCACTTAATGACCCGGATAGCTATGAACACGAAGAAACAAGCGTAAATTATCAAGGGGACAGCACTTTTCAGGTAATCACAAAATTCAGGGCAAAAAATGGTTTTGGAGCAATGACTTTACAAATAGTATCTGCGTCCCTTGACTGGAACGGAACCGTTATCGATGCTAAAATAGAATGATAGAACTGGTCAAATAGCAGATGAGAAAGATTCTACCGCTTTCCCATAGGGAAAATTCGATCGGTATGAAGCCAATATTTTTCAACTAGACCAATTACCCTCCGATTGTTCATCTTATATACCTGGGATTGGCATATTTTAATAAAATTTTTTGACATACCTACATCGTAATTGATATAATAGCTCCAATCGTGGGAAATAACCCCTTTGGGAACCGTATCAACCGATACGATATAAGCGCTATCGCCTTTAATAGCAACTGCAAAAGAGTCAACGTACTTATCAACCACTACTTTCTGGCGATTATTTAATAGGTCATAGTAAAATCCCTTATTCTTTTGACCTTCCTTCACAATAAATACAAAAGTTGCTGAATTAAACGCGGTTGAACCTATTCCGATTATCCGACCAAATTTTTGGTGCAGGGCTATTCCAATACTGTCAATGCGGGCTACATAGAGATTGAAATCCATGCGGCTATAACAATTGCAATGACAACCATTAATGGTATCCTGCAACATGGGCGGATGGAATGTAGCGTATTGCATCAGGAAAAAAAGCAAAACCATATTCATAATTCAGATCAATTAATTAGTGTGACAATTGCGCCCTTATGGCCGCAGATATGGCCGCCTGATACATTGCAGGGATTCCGGTTGCCGCCGATTGGCTAAGGATACCTCCGTGATCTACCCCGTTTCTATAGAGGCTAACCCCTTGGGTACGCAAGTATAAATTGGACATCTGTATGGCATCCCTATTGTCCGCATTCGGAGAGCCTGAAATGTCCCCCATCGCATGCCCCAAAACCTCATGCGCTACCAATTCGCCCGTCGTTGGAATCCGACTCACATATTGTCCCGAGCTGGGATCGACGTACTCGGTTTGCGATTTAGAATCTGTAACGATAACGGAAAGGGTATTGTTTTGGGAGGTTTGCATGGTCAGGCTTCCCGCTTTATCAATGTCCGCCCCTGTCAAGTCTTTGGTAGCCCCATCGGAAACTAAAGATGAAAGGTCGCTCCCTAACTTCTGGCTTCGGGTAACCATATCAACCACCTCGTTCCCTTTACCATTTATCGCCTCTTTATATGAAGTAGCCAAGGCAAAATCGTCCTTCGACAACCCTTTGGTCGCAGCGGCAAAGCTCTTATCGCTAATACTTTGGAAAGTTTTACCATCCTTACTTAATTTAAACAACGCCTGAACTTTTGCATGATCCTTAAAGGAATTTTGGG
>Ga0206863_1348_pt1 | contig 11373 bp, 9 predicted proteins | sample Alteio_BWOrgCont_41_FD_152634 | JGI IMG/M metagenome (GOLD analysis project Ga0206863, IMG submission 152634) | Enriched cells from forest soil in Barre Woods Harvard Forest LTER site, Petersham, Massachusetts, United States -... | ecosystem: Environmental > Terrestrial > Soil > Temperate forest > O...
GCGACGTTGCAAAACGGCTGCCTGTATTTTATTCCCGGTTCGCATAAGGGTACGAAATTTGACAAGATAATGATCGGCCGGAATATGGACGGCATATTCGATGTCTATCCGCAATATGTGAAAACACAGGCGGTTGCCGCACCAATGAAGGCCGGGAGTTGTTCCTTTCACAACGGGCTGACCATTCACGGAGCGGGCGCCAATATGACCAGTGCCTGGCGGCGAGCGATGACCTGCGCCTATATGCCTGACGGGAACGTGTTCAACGGGGAGCCGAATATTCTTCCCGAACCTTATTTGAGCAGCCTTTCAATTGGAGACCTGCTCAATAACAATGAACAGAATCCGCTTATTTATGCAACCCATTGAGCTTTCCGCTATCCCCCCCAGGGAAACCACACCGGGATATTCAGGCCGGTTTATCCACACAGCCGGGATGACCCTCGCCTATTTTGAGATCAAAGCCGGAAGCGCATCGCCCGAGCATGCACACGAGCATGAGCAGGTATCGCAGGTGCTGGAAGGGGTTTTTCAGCTGACGGTATCGGGTGAACCGGTAATTTTGAAACCTGGCGTGGTTCTCGTCATTCCGTCGAACGTGCCGCATTCGGGCCTGGCCATTACGGCTTGTAAGCTGCTGGATATTTTTAACCCGGTACGTGAGGACTTCAGAAAATGAGGTGGTTGCTGATATTTCTTTTATTCAGCCAAGCTGTGAACGCGCAAACAAAACCGCATAACCTGCTTGAGAGGGATATTACGGGCCTGCTGGTCCCACAAGCGGTATGGAAGCCCTTCCCTCAGTCGCCGGAGGGGTGGGCAAAAATACTACCAGACAGCATCAGATCGAAATTGGTCAAGAACGGCGAGGCGTGCTTGAATGGACCCTTTTCCAATGTTCCTGCTTCCGTGACGCTGGACTTTTTTCGTAATGGCAACCGGACAAGGTATGAGAATCTGTCCTTTGGGAAACGTAACCGACTTTGGGCGCTTGTACTGGCTGAATCGGTGGAAGGTTCTGGACGCTTCCTGGACGCCATCGTGGACGGGATCTGGTCGATTTCCGAAGAAACGTTTTGGGGTGCTTCCGCGCATCTCTTTTTACAAAAAGGGGGAAAGGGATTGCCGGACGCGGAAAACCCCGTAGTCGACCTTTTCGCGGCCGAGACGGCGGCCAATCTGGCCTGGGCGGATTATTTCATCGGACCCGAGCTGGACAGCGTCTCACCGCTGATCCGCCGACGGATATACTACGAGGTGAACCGTCGCATATTCTTGCCTTTGCAAACGGCCGGGTATGATTGGTTGGGCGCCGGAGATAAGAACGCCAAATTGAATAACTGGGCGCCCTGGATCATGTCGAATTACCTTACGGCGGCATTGTTACTCGAAAGAGACTCCAACAGGAGGGCGGAATATGTAAACCGGGCCATGCAGGTGACAGACCAATACCTCAACGGCCTGGGGGACGACGGCGCATGCGAGGAGGGACCGACCTATTGGGCTTTCGGGCCTGGGAGTGTGCTGGATATACTTGACCTTTTGGGGAGTGCCACCAAAGGCCGCATCGATATTTTTCACGAGGGGCTTATCCGAAACATGGCCGCTTATATCTATAAGGTGCATATCGCCGGCAATTATTTTGTCAATATCGGCGACGCCCATCCCGAAGTGGTACCGGAACCGGTCATGATCCGACGTTTTGGTACGGAGACGGGAGACACGATCATGCGGGAATTTGGTTGCTGGTTGTATGCCGGGAATGGGTATGCGATTCAGCAACAATTTCATCGCACTCGTGAGTTGTTTGATTTCCGTGACCTTCTGGGTATCAGCGCCGCCCCCTTCACCGATGTCGAGAATGCCTGGTTGCCGGACGTGCAACTGATGGTTTCGCGCGCGGCCCATGGGTTTTTCCTGGCTGCCCATGCCGGCAACAATGGCAAAAGCCATAACCACAATGACGTCGGTGACTTTATCGTCTATGCGGATGGTGAGCCTGTGATCATCGATGTGGGATCCGGTACCTATACGGCCAGGACGTTTTCAAAAGATCGTTACCAACTTTGGTTCAATACCTCTGCTTTTCACAATTTGCCTACGGTCAATGGCCGGCAGGAACAGGAAGGGCTTACCTATGCCGCCAGTCAGGTTTCTTATCTGTCAGATCGGCGCGGCGCGGCGCTCCGCATGAACCTCGCAAAAGCCTATCCGGCCACTGCTGGTATAAGGGCCTGGAAGCGCAGCATTTTGTCGGATCGCTCCGGGCGGATCGTGGTCACCGACAGCTGCCGGGCAGATAGCGTTTTTAGTTCGCTGACGCAAAGTTTCATGACGGTTGATGCCGTCGATATCACGGTGCCGGGGGTGATACAATTTACGACCGACGGGGGTAAAAAGGTGGAACTTGAGTACGATGCGCGGGTCTTTACAGCCCGAAAGGAGGACATGCAACTGACCACGCCGGAAGAAGAGGGCCTGAAAGAGACGTGGCATCACCGCACCATCAGCAGAATCCTGTTGGATTTACGGTCCCCGGTGCGGGTTGCCGCTTTTCAATATACCATCGTTGCTAAATGAAAAGACGATCATTTATTAAGCGTGGTTCACTGTTGGCATCAGGATTTGTGCTTCAGCGGGCTCTCCCGGTAGGCATGGTTCTTTCTGAGGAAAGGCTGTATACGCTATTCCAGAACCCGGTGATGGCCAGCCGCCCTTTCGTCCGCTGGTGGTGGAACGGCGACAAGGTAGAGAAGTTGGAACTGGCGCGCGAGCTTCGAATGCTCAGGGATGCCGGTATTGGCGGAGTAGAAATCAACCCGATCGCTTTTCCCGAAAGAACGGAGGACATGGGTATCGCTTCCATCGATTGGTTGAGCCCGGCGTGGCTGGAGCTGTTGCGATTTACACTCGGGGAAGCCGCTTCCCTGGGGATGACCTGCGATTTGATCGTCGGCTCGGGGTGGCCATTCGGCGCGCCCTGGCTGGAGGGGGACGAAAGAAGTCGCGTGAGGGTCATTTCAGCCATCAAGCTGGAAGGTCCGGTAGAATATCAGGCGGTTGTGGCAGATCTGATCAAAGATGCCTATCCCGCGATTTCCGCGCCTTTTGCGGGGCGGGTGTCCAAATTGATTTCCCTGTCTCTCGTCCCCACGCCTTTGAACGGCCTGGAAGACGTAAAAGACATTCCCGTTGAGGCCACGCGAAGCGCTTACCGCATATCCGTTCCTCCCGGCACTCATATGTTGTACGGGTTGGTGGAATTCGATGGTTTTAGCAAGGTCATCAACGGAGCGCCGGGCGCCGACGGTCCGGTGTTGAACCATTATCACAAGGCGGCCGTCCAAACATACCTGGACCGCATGTCTGACGCGCTCGGGCCGCTGACCCGTCATATCCGATGTTTCTTCACCGACAGCCTCGAACTGGAAGGGGCCAACTGGTGCGAGGACATGGAAAAGGAGTTCCTTAGCCGAAGAGGATATGCGCTGAAACCTTATTTGCCGTTTATCCTGTATAAAACGGGCAATATGGGGAATAACATCGACCCGGAGTACGGCGCAAAACACGGCGAAGTCTTCAGACAATTGACCGGCAGGGTGCGTTTTGATTTCGACCTGACCAAAACGGAGCTTTTGCGGGAACGTTTTGTCGAGCCCTTCCTCGCCTGGTGCAAGCAAAACAAGGTACTTTCCCGCATGCAGGCATATGGCCGCGGCTATGACCCACTTGACGGCAGCTTCGGCGTGGATATCCCCGAATGCGAGACCTGGATCAAGGCCGGCCTCGGAACACAGATGAGTGAGGAAGACTACCGGGTGGGCAGGGCATACACCATGATCAACAAATACGTCTCGTCCGCGGCTCATTTACAAGGGAAGAAGATCGTTTCCTGCGAGGAATTGACCAATACCGACCGCGTTTTCAATGAAACGTTGGAACTCCTCAAAGTGGGATCGGATCAGAGTGTCATATCGGGCGTCACGCACGCGGTTTTTCATGGATTCAATTACTCTCCGCAATCGGCCGCATTCCCGGGCTGGGTAAGGTACGGCACTTTTTTTAACGAGCGAAATCCTTGGTGGCCCTGGGTGTCGCATTTTACCACCTACCGGGCAAGGCTGACAGCTATCTTTCAGGAAATGACCATGTATACCGGCATTGCGTTGCTGCCTCCCACAGCAGACACCTGGAACAAGTACGGCGCACAGAATACCCCTTTTCCTGCGCTGATCCATCCCACCTATCAACCATTGATTTGGGAAGCGATCCACAAAAACGGGGATGGTTGTGATTACGTCTCGGAAAAAACGGTCCGGGCGGGGTGCTTAAAAAAATATCACACGTTGTTCCTGATCGAGGTGGAGAGCCTTAGCCCGGCCACGGCGTCGGCCCTATATGATTTTGTATCTCGCGGGGGCCGGATATTCTGTATTGAGACCATTCCTTCTAATGCGGAAAGTCTGCTGGAAGCGGATGCATCGATTCAGGATTGGGTGAGTAAAATGAAGGCTTTTTCGGATCGATTTTTCCTGTTAAAAAAGCCTTCCAAGGACTTTATCGGCTGGTATCGCCAAATCCAGCAGGACTATTCCCTCAAGCCATATGTGGTGATCGACCGGCCCAATCCGTTCGTCAACCAGGTCCGCTACATGTCGAAACACTCGGAGGCGATTTTCTTCATCAATTCGAATATGGAGGAGGGGTATAGCCTGGAACTTTCTTTTGCGCAGGAAATCACTTCCGGAAAATGGCCCTGGTTGTGGGATGCAGTCACGGGCGAGCGGTACCGTTTGGAATTACCGCTGAGGGTCGATCTCGGCCCCGCGGATTCTAAGCTGATCGTCTTTGATAAAAAGGAAAAAGGGGAGGTCTTTAATGCCTTGCCGGTGGCCTCCGGCTCTGCGGTGCGGCTTGACGGCTGGTCGGTGGAATGGCAACATATTGACGGAGGGAGTACCCATTCAGAAATGGAAGAACTGAAAGATGTGAAGGATATTCCCGCATACGCGTCGTTCAGCGGCATCATCATCTATCGGAAAACGATCACGCTCGAAGCCGGTAAATCCCTCGATCTTGGCAAAGTCAATGGTGTTTCATCACTTAGTGTGAACGGCGTTTCAAAGGGCGTGCGGTGGTTTGGGAAGCGAATATTCGCTTTGGAGAAAGGTGAAAACCGTCTGGAGATAACGGTCACGGCCACCATGGGCAACTATTTGAAAACCCTGACAAAAAACCCGATTGCGCAATATTGGACAAATGAGCAGCGTAAGAATCAACCTATACAGTCCATGGGTATGGCTGGACCTGTCACGATCTATTAACTGTCGGAATATGATAAAATATCTTCTCTTATTTTGGCCCTTGTCAGCTTTTGCAGGGGACTACCCGGCTTCGACGTTTGGGATCCGCTCCGACGGCGTGACCATGAATACCCGGTCCATACAATATGCCGTCAACTATATCCACGACCATGGCGGCGGCAGGCTGGTTTTTGAAGTCGGGAGGTACCTGACGGGCTCGATTCATCTTACATCGGGTGTCGGTCTGGAATTAAAGGAAGGTGCAGTGTTGCTCGGCTCGTTGAACCCCTTCGACTATGATAAGGATGGATTTACGGCTCTACTGCTAGCGGACAGTGTGCGGGATATTTCCATCACCGGTCTCGGGGTGATCGATGGCCGAGGCAGAGAAGTCGCGACCAATATTTTAGCACTGGTGCACAGTGGAATCATCCGAGACCCACTGACGAGTGATCGGCCGAATGAAGCCAACCGGCCGATGCTGATCTATTTCAGGCACTGTAGCTCGGTTATTGTCAAGGGAATCACCCTGGTCAATTCGGCTTCCTGGGTGGAAACGTATGATCAGTGCAGTGACCTCACGATCGACAGCATCAGGGTGGACAGCAAGGCATATTGGAACAATGACGGGATGGATATCGTTGATTGTAGCCAGGTCCGGGTAACGGGGTGTTTTGTTGACGCGGCCGACGACGGGATCTGCCTTAAATCGCATGACCCAGCCGCGGCCTGTACCGACATACTGATCCGGGACTGTACGATCAGGTCCAGTGCAAATGCGATAAAATTCGGCACCGTATCGCGCGGAGGTTTCAGGCACATCCGGATTATACATAACAGCGTGTACAACACTTATCGTTCGGCGCTTGCGCTGGAGGCCGTCGATGGGGCTGCCATCCAGGACGTAGTCGCCGATAGCTTGACGGCGGTGAATACCGGTAATGCCCTTTTCATTCGGCTTGGGGCTCGGAGCGGATCAAGACAAAGTACCATCTCGGATGTTCATATCCGGCATTTTTTAGTTGAGATCGCCGCCGCCAAACCGGATTCCGGTTATCCCTATGAGGGACCGATCGAAGATCAGCCGAGAAATATCTCTCCCATCGTGCTCACGGGCCTTCCCGGAGCGTTCCTGCAGGATATTCGTTTGGAGGACGTGACCGTTAGCTATCCGGGTGGCGGGAGTTCGTTCATCGCGTCGCGCTCCCCGTCTGACAGCGTGCCGGAATTGCCCGCGAAATATCCGGAGTTTTCGATGTTCAAGGAATTGCCTGCCTGGGGGGTGTATATCCGGCACGCGCGGGGGATACAGGTTAAAAACCTCCGCCTTTATTGTTTGGCGAAAGATTACCGCAGGGCCATTGTTCTGAATGATGTATTGTCGGCTACATGGGAGGGAACGGTGGTCAACAAGAAGAATATCTCACCCGGTCAGGAGCCGAATTGACGAAGCCGCCGGGTCAGGAGCCGAATTGACGCCAATCCGTTTCCTTCATTTGAATACCGAAATGTTTGGCAGCCTTTTGAATATTGGAAAACGCGAGATCCCGTTCGGCGTCACTGACGTCCTTGACTTGATCGAACCTCGCCATCGCATCGCGCACATGGGCTGCGTTTGTCATCGGCTCTTTGCGTGCGCGTGGAAATGCGAAGGCAGAAGTTGGCAGTGAATCTTTTTCGGCCGTGGAAAGCCGGCCATCCGTTGCGGAGCCATAAGGCTCCCAGGTTGTTTCTGGCATAGATTGATGATTTGTAATAAAGTTAAGAAAGTAGTTAATATTCCCAATGCAGTCTCACTCCAAAGACTGATACCGGTCCACGGTCACGGTTGAAGGCGGGGTTCTTAACATACTGATAATCCAGCGCGGCTTGAACAGTTTTCCAGATTTTAAAGTCGTAGTACGTTTCCAGGACTTGCTCCGGATGATAGTTTAACGTGCCATCGCCATCGAGCATGTCTGTACCTCCTGCCTTCAGAAATTGTTGATTATCGCGGGAAGCGCCGCTCAGGATACAGGCAAGGCCCCAGGTGTCTCCGGGCCTATGCCATCCTTCTCCTTTTAGGCTCACGCCCAATGACGCCATCCAATCGACATCGGTAAAGGTCCAGGTATCATAGTGTCCCTCAGTCCAACCCAGGCGCGAAAACAGGCCGACGTTCTTTGAAACTTCCTGCTCCCAGTTTAGCCCAAAGCCGTATTTGTGGTGGAAAGCGCGTGCGGAATCCGGGATAGTTACTCCCGATCCCTGACCGATGTTGGTTAAATCCGGGGGGTTAGCCAGTAGCAACGCCGTTGCCAACTTATAGCTGGCAAAATCAGCATCGTCGAGCCAGGACAACAACCGAATTGCTCCCGGATGAGCGTTGATCCGGTAACGGCGCTCGAGTTCCGCCATCATGGCCCAGGACCGCCAAATCGGGCCGTCGGTTCCACGCCTTGGCCACATAAGAACCTGGTCGTCGGCCGTGAAACCATTCTTATCACGCGGCATTTGGAAAAATCCATAGCGCAAAGACCATTTCGACTGATGTAATTCCACGGAAAATCCGGTAGTGTACCCGATTTGATCTTGTCCGTAATCCCAGGTGAGGTTGGCCATCATCGCCCAATTCATGAACTGTCTATGCGGGTCATGCGCGTACGTGTTGTCGTCACAAATATCCAGCGGGCTAAACCGACCGATTGTAATGGTCAGCCTCGAAATGTCCCGTTTACCCGCAAGCGCAAGCTGGTCGTCGGAGACGTTCTCCTCATCGCCACCCAGGCCAATGGTTTGACGTATAAACAAATGCACAAATGAATAGTTTGGGTACTTGGTGCCGGCTTTGTAAGCGTCTCCGTTAGGGAACGCTTCAATGCCATAGGTTTGGGTCAGGCCAAAGCCCTGCCATATCAAAAAGTCTACATGTGCCTCGGCGCCGCGCCATAATTTCGCGCCGGCAAACAAATTCGCCGTAACTGTTTCCTGAATCTCGCCATTGGAGTTCAGACTGTTCGGGCCTGAGTATTTGGCGGGAAAACGGAGGTCACCCTGAACTATATCGGTGTTTTGAACGTGGAAGTTCCATCCGGAATTGGTTTGGCTTACCCCTGAATAGAATAGCGAGGTGAATAAGGTAATGAAGAGTAATTTTTGCGCCATCTTTCTTGTATATTATATCGACAAAACTATTAAATTAGATATATCTAACAAAATATTTATTGCACGAGTACCTTTATTTCATAGTCGATCAAACTTTTGGGTATTTTTGAATCATGATTTCCCTGACGGAAGAGAACTATCTTAAGGCCTTGTTTAACCTGGCCAACCACGCGGGCGAGGTTAACGTAAATGAACTATCCAAACAGTTGGGCATCAAGATGCCGACTGTTACCAGCATGATGAAGAAACTGGCAGGGAAAAAATTAGTGCATTACGAAAGCTATAAACCACTCCGGTTAACGGAAAAAGGGAAGAAGGAGGCAAGTCTTGTGATTCGCAAGCACCGACTCACCGAAATGTTCCTTGTTCAAAAAATGGGATTTGGATGGGAAGAAGTCCACGACATAGCCGAACAGGTAGAGCATGTCCAATCAACGGCGTTTTTCGATAAGATAGATGAATTGCTGGGCTTCCCGAAGTTGGATCCGCACGGTGCGCCAATTCCAGACAAAAATGGTAAATTGGCATGGGTCACCTATGATAAACTTTCAGCCTGCCATGCTGGGGAGACGGTGAAGATTTCCGCTGTCATCCATAGCTCTTCCGAGTTCCTGAAATTCCTGAATAACCGGGAGATCAAATTGGGAACCAAAATTAAGATTAAGTCCATAGAATCTTTTGACTCGTCAATGCTCGTCAGCTACGAAAACCGACCAATGGAAACTTTGAGCCACGCAGTTTGTGAAAGGTTGTTAGTTGAGAAAGTAAAATGAATTTCTATATTTGGGTATATGGGTGGCGAAATTCCATACTTGCCTGACTTGGTCAGCTTTTACAATCATGTCAAAGCAAAACCTCCGCTACATAAAGATTTTGATATTAGGGAAATCGACCCGGAGGTATTGAAGTCATATGACTACGTCGCTAAACCTTTCCGCCATTCTTTTTACTGCATAACGCTATTTTTGGAAGGCGACGTAAACCTCAACGCCGGCTTCTGGAAAACAAAGCTTGATAAGCCAGCCTTATATTTCAAAACACCCTGCCAGGTCGTTTCCTGGGTAAAACCTTCACGTTGGCTGAAAGAATATTTTATAGTTTTCACTGAAAGTTTTCTGCTCAGTCATAAAGCACTTGCTGACATCGTATTTGATCTGCCATTTTTTCAACTCGAAAAAGCAATTCCATTTGAAATAGAGACCGATGAGGTCGAACTTCTTACTGAGCTGTATAAAAAGATTTTGAGCGAGTACCAGTCTGACAGGGCCGACAAGTTTCAAATTATCGTCTCTTATACTCAAATCCTTTTGGTTCATGTGCGAAGGATGTATTTCAGATATGCGGAAACAGATAAAGCACTAATAACGCATATCCACCAGCGTGAAAAAATATTGATTGAACGGTATCGTTCTTTGATACGACAAAATATAGCGAGGGGCAATATTGATAAGCGAAAATTTACCATAAAACAGCTCGCATCTCAATTGTCGACGCATCCCAATCACTTAAATGCAGTTATAAAGCGGCAAAAGCAAAAAACAGCCATTGCATTTATGCATGAGCAAATTTCTTATGAGGCGCAATCGTTGCTAAGTCATACAAGACTGACCCTCAAGGAAATTTCATTTAAACTTGGCTTCGCCGACTCTTCCCATTTCAGCCATTTCTTCAAAAAACAGACAGGGATAACTCCGGCAGCCTATCGCAAGAGGCCTTAGATATCCTGAACCTTTATTTTTTACAAAGATCACTTTGTTTTTTACAATCCATTGTGCCATTAGTTGGGGAGATTTACCAAAAGAACAAAATGACAATTCAACAGGTAAAAGATGCTTCCGTCGGAAATTGGGAAAGTATCGCAGCAGAGGTGCGGCCCAGCAACAATAAAAATGCAGATGGGACATTAAAGCCGTTCTATCTGAAAAGAAGTTTTACACTCCATCCTAATGACCAGTTTGAGCTCGATGTAACAAATTTCGCTGATCCGTTTGGCAACGTTCCTTTGGCGAAAATGTCTATCAGGGGCCATATTGAATGGCGAGGCGATCATCCAATAGCCCCGGGAGCGCAAAAGGTAGATTTCTCCGCCGATGAAGAATATATTGTGACGCCTCTCATACAGGGCTTCGCAGACGTCTTGAACAAATACACTAAAGGTTTCAATGAATGGAAAGTTGGGGAACCCCAAAGCATTTTCAAAAAAGCATTTCCGCCTTTTGCCCTTGCTGAAGGGCAGATATTTAAAGAATACGATCTCATTCACATTTTTCAAGGAATGATGTATTGGGGTGCGAGAAATATTGACGGGCGGGGTTTTGACACGGAAGAAAACAGGCCAACAAACCTGCAAATCCCTTTGATAAAGAGATAAATAGTAGCATTAATTACAGCTTGTCTATTCCGCTAAGAACGCGCCCGCTTCAGTTAACGCCTTTACAAAGTATGGAACGGTCTCATGCCTGTTCCAATCGCGTTGCAATTCACAAATGAGTTGGACGACTGACGTCAACTTTGCCCCTGCCTGTTCCATACGTCTCAAGCCCGTTTCATGAGAGGCAACCGAAGTGCCGCCAACTGCATCTACAATGGGATATACCTCAAACCCTTCCTTTAACGCATCCAATGCCGGAAAAGCAAGGCAGACCTCTGTCCACAGGGCAGTCATGATCAATTTCTTTCTCCCAACCGATTTTACCGCTTCATTAAATTCCTTGTCTTCCCATGAATTCATGATAGTCCTGTCGTAGGATGCAATACCCGGTAATGCAGCTGCAAGCCTGGGGATGGTATCCTTATTCATGCCCGTTTTCACATTAACAGTCGAAAGAATAACAGGCACCTTGAATGCCATGCAAATTTCGGCAACAGCAACAATATTTGTAATTAACTGTGATTTCGGAATTGAATTAACCGAATTAACCTGTGT
>Ga0206863_1337_pt2 | contig 11360 bp, 10 predicted proteins | sample Alteio_BWOrgCont_41_FD_152634 | JGI IMG/M metagenome (GOLD analysis project Ga0206863, IMG submission 152634) | Enriched cells from forest soil in Barre Woods Harvard Forest LTER site, Petersham, Massachusetts, United States -... | ecosystem: Environmental > Terrestrial > Soil > Temperate forest >...
GGCCTGCTAATAGTATTCTTACCAACGACACCTTGCAAAACATTACCGCGGACAGTTTAGGCACCTATACCCTGGTAATAACACCTTCTACAGGCGAACTTTGTAAAGATACTCTGTACTTCAATGTAAATTCGGTAGATACTATTAAAGAAAGTGCCTCTATTGTTAGCCCTATTAATTGTTCTGCCGGTACAGGAAGCGCTATGGCATTAGCCAGAAATGGAATACCACCATATACATATAATTGGGCTTCCGTGCATCAAAGCACTGATACAGCTACCGGGCTTAGCGCAGGTTCCTATACCGTCACCGTAACGGATAGTAACGGATGTTCGGCATCTGCTTCCGTATCGCTTACAGAACCGCCTGCATTAGTCGCTATTACCAGCTACACTACAGCTACCTGCGGATACAGTAACGGAGCCGCGAAAGTTACTACAACAGGCGGTGTTCCGGCCTATACCTATTTATGGACACCCGGCAATAATACTAATGCCCTTGCTACAGGCTTATCTTCCGGTACCTTTACCATAACGGTAACCGACCATAATGGATGTACAACTACTTCGTCCGTACATATACCCCAGGTATTTGTCGCGGCAACCATGGGTGCCATTACAGATGTACCTTGCTTTGGCTCCGCTACCGGCTCGGCAACTGTTAGCGCTGTAGGCGGAATCTTACCTTATACGTATTCCTGGAACCCATCTGCACAAACCACGGCCACAGCTACAGGGCTTAGCGCAAGAACTTATACGGTGACCGTAACTGACTCCAGTGGATGTGCATCAACTGTAACAGCCACTATTACCCAACCTGCACAATTAACAGCCAATATAAACTCCATAAGCGATATATTATGCAATGGGGGCACAGGAAGTGCCACCGTTACGGCAGGTGGTGGAACTTCTCCTTACATTTACTCATGGGCACATTCAGGCGGAAGCAATGCCATGGGTACAGGCCTTACGGTAGGCTCTTATACTGTAACCGTAACCGACCATAACGGATGTACAAATACAGCTACTGTAAACATGATCCAACCGGCTGTATTATCAGAGACTACAACTTCTGTACATGCAACCTGTGGCTTTCATAACGGAAGCGCCTCCGTAATTGTTGGAGGAGGTACAGCCCCTTACGCTTATTCATGGACACCTTCAGGAGAAACCACCGCAACGGCAACAGGACTTGGCATAGGAACCTATACCGTTGACATTACCGATAAAAACCATTGTACTTCAAGCACTACCGTAACTGTTACCCAACCTTCACTTGTAACAGCAGCCATTACTTCGGCTACCAGCGTAAGTTGCAATAACGGAGGCAATGGAGCCGCCGCGGTTACAGCAAGCGGTGGAACTACTCCATATACTTACTTATGGACACCCAGCGGTAATACTAATGCCCATGCGACCGGATTATTTGCTTTAGGATATACCGTAACGGTAACGGATGCCAATGGATGTACCGCGACTGCCTCCACTACATTAAGCCAGCCCCCCGCACTGGCAGTAAGCATAAATGAACCTAAACTTATTTGTAAAGATAGTACAGGTATCCTGCAAGGAATTACCTCAGGAGGAACCGCCCCTTACACCTATGCGTGGACAGGATCCGCATCTACTAACAGCACGGCAACAATAACGCCCATGGCAACAAGAGATTTTTCTGTAGTAGTAACCGATTTTGGCGGCTGTACCGCATCGGCAGCCATTACGCTTGAATATGGACCATCGATGAAAGTTGAAATTTTAGGAAAAACCTCCGTTTGTATTGGAGACTCAACCATCCTATGCATTGCTGCCACAGGAGGAATGGGAGCAGACACTTATTTATGGCAACCTACAAACAATACCAATGGTTGCATTTCAGTAACTCCGGGATTAGCTTCGGTGTATACCGTATCGGTAGTAGATGGCTGCGGAGCAACTACCACCGCAAGTGCAACCGTTACTACAGATCCTTATCCAACAGTAAATATGTTTGCTAATTTTTACCAGGGATGCGCTCCATTTTGTATTCAATTCCATAATGCCGCAACCATTTCACAAGGCAAGCTGGTGCAATACGTGTGGTTGCTTGGAAACGGAGATACTGCCAGATCGGAAAACCCGGAATATTGCTATTCGTCAGCCGGAAATTATGATGTAACCCTTACCGTTGTATCGGATAGCGGTTGCAGCGCAAGCCTGACGAAATCAGGATTCATTAGTATTTACAATCATCCGCAAGCGGCCTTCACCTACTCGCCGCAACCTGCTTCCATACTTACCCCTACCGTTCAGTTTATGGATGAGAGCACGGACATGTATGGCTTAGCTTACCAGTGGTGGAGTTTTGGCGATACCAGCGATTCAACCAGTAATACAGAAAATCCTTCGCATACCTATAAGGACACGGGTGAGTTTTGCGCTAACCTGGTAGTAATGAACGTTCACGGATGTACCGATACAGCAACCAATTGCTTGATTATGGAGCCTGCTTTCTCTCTTTATATTCCGTCCGCATTCACGCCTAATGGCGATGGTATGGATGATATCTTTCAGGCAGTAGGAAAATATATCAACAGCTTTGACATGTATATATTCGACCGATGGGGAACGGAAGTATTCCACAGCAATAATATAAATGTCGGATGGAATGGCTCTGTAAACGGAGTAGGAAGTGTATGCCAGGAAGATACTTACATCTATAAAATAACGGTAACTGATTCACAATATAATCAGCACTCATACGTGGGCGATATAACGCTGCTGAAATAAGTTCAAACAGACAAGAGTATCCGGGTAGTGGCAGCCTGTGTTGTCAGCCCCAAACCCCTAGAGGGGCTTCCTTTCGTCACTGCGAAGCAGTCTTGCATAATAGTGGGATTGCTTCGCAGAGCCTCGCAATGACGTTAGTTCCTATATTCAACCCGTAGGGGGGTTGAGCCGGCCTTTTTTTATATGGTTTTCTTCAACCCTAATATGCCAATAATAATAAGAGCATAGAAGAAGAAATCAGTAGCATTAAAAGAAGATGCTTTAAAAACCCAAACATCCATCAATTTCAAACCTATAATGGAAATAGCTACCCACACGGTAAAAGCGACAGCCGTAGGTATCTCTTTCATGGCAAGGGAAAAGAAAAATATGTTCCCTATGCCAAATAAAATATATCCTACTGCCGGAAGTAAAAGTTTGGTATGCCCCGGTTCAATAAAATAAAACTTTACCGGGGTGCTTAGTATTTTCTTCATGTCAATATATTTCAGGGAATAGGTCCACCATACTTCTGAAATAGCGGCAATAAAAAGGTACATCCACCGAACGAGCGACAGGGTCATAATTAATAGTGTTTATCGGTTAAATAAATTAAAAGTTGGGCCTTATATTTCTTATAGGCATGCTTAAAAGAAAATTCCTTTTTAAATAACTCTATAAAAGCGGGCCTGAGATTAAAGTACCATTTCAATTTTTTATTCTTCCGTAATTTGTTTTCATCTATCCGTCTCACGGAAAAAAAGTGCTGCATAAAATAATCTTTCGGATAATCGTAATACAGTCCGTATTTTTCAGGTTTATAATCGGGCAGGTAAGCCGTCCGGAACAGCCAATCCCACACGGAAAACTTGGTAGAGAAATTGGCAAAGAAAACCTGGTTGTAATCGGCATGGTGCCACTGGTGCATTTCAGGGCCATTGATAATTTTCTTGAACTTACCCAGGCTGACATCTATATTGGAATGGATGAACATCCCCCACATAGCATCTATTAATGCTTTTATAGGAACAATGATAGGATTGGCTCCCAATAAAATAATAGGCGCGAATTCGATGGTCTGATTAATGATTATTTCCGCCACATGCGAGCGGGAACCCGCCAGCCAGTCTACTTCTTTATTGGAATGATGCGCTTCGTGCGTACGCCACATAATTTTTGAATTATGCTGCCAGCGGTGAAACCAATAGATGTAAAAATCATGCGTGATAAGAAAAAATAAAACTTGCGCGGCAATGGGCCAGTTAGTTACCAGATGCAATGAGGAGAGATGCCAATGCTCATTTAAAGGATAGATAATATAATTGAAGATGACTATTTTCAGGAAGAAACTTTGTATCAGAGTATACCATACAAAATCGATAAAGAAGCCATCCCTGAAAATAGGCAGCCCTTTCCTATATGGAAACTTCCGCTCCAGGAAAATAATCACAATCGCGCTTAGAACAAGCAATACCGTTGTGATTATTTCCACCGAAGCTAAAGTCATAAATTATTTATTTCGCTGTTTGAAGCGTTTGCGCATTTTCTCTTCTCAATCTTTTCAAAGCGCTCATTTCACTTTCATATACTTTCTTTACACCGTCGCCAACAGCAATTTCAAAGTCGCGTATGTCTCTTACAAGGCGTTGCATACCTTGCGGTTCAACGGAAGCAGCGTGGTCAGAACCCCACATGGCACGGTCAAGCGTAAAGTGCCTTTCTACAAAACATGCGCCCAGCGCAACAGCCGTAACCGTAGGAGACAGGCCTGTTTCATGCCCTGAATACCCAATTGGAACTTCAGGATACATTTCTTGAAGGGTATTAATCATTCTAAGGTTTAATTCCTTAGGTGGGCATGGGTATGCCGATGTAGAATGCGCGATAAGCATTTTGTCGATCCCAAATTTTTCTACGGCCGACGTTATTTCATTCATGGTAGACATGCCGGTAGAAAGAATATAGGGCTTTCCGGTAGATTTCACTTTTGATATTAACGCGTAATCGGTTAAAGAAGCGGATGCCATTTTATAAACCGGGGTGTCGAATTTTTCCATGAAGTCTACGGCTTCTTCATCCCAGCAGGATACAAACCAGTCAATGCCTCTCAGCTTGCAATGGAAATCAATTTCTTCATATTCGGCTTTGCCAAATTCTATTCTGTGCCTGTAATCAATATAGGTCATTCTTCCCCAAGGCGTATCTCTTTCCAGGTACCATTGGTCTTTCGGCACACACAGTTCAGGGGTGCGCTTTTGAAATTTCACTGCATCGCATCCGGCAGCAGCGGCTTCACTGATTAATTTTTTCGCTATCTCTACCGAGCCGTTGTGGTTAATACCTACTTCAGCAATAATATAAACGGGCTCACCATAGCCTATGCTCCTGTTATTTCTGACTTGAATTGTTTTCATGATGTTTTTTATTTAAGTGTTTGAATTCTGAATTATTATATAGCGGTCCATCCGCCATCTACTACTAAGTTTGCTCCGGTCATATAGGAAGACGCGTCACTTGCCAGGAATACGATAGCCCCTTTATAATCAGTAGGCGCTGCCATTCTTTTCAGTAAAGTGCGCTTGCTGTAATTACTCACAAAATAACTGTCCTGGTTATTTTCAACTCCGCCGGGCGAAAGGGTATTTACCCGCACATTTTTATCGCCCCAGTAGGATGCCAGAAACTTAGTGAAGCTGATAACAGCCCCTTTGGTAACAGGATAGGAAACCGATTTATAAAACCGCTGATGTCCCGCTTCGTTTTTGTAAATGCTTTGGTCGGGCGCTACCATGCCGTATGTAGAAGCGATATTAATAATACTGCCCCGCTTTTTATCGGCCATAATGGAACCAAGCACCTGCGAGCACAAGAAAACACCCGTGATATTTACCTGTATGGATTTATCCCAAAGGTCTATCGGATAGTTTTCAAACTTGCTTTGTTCGGCAGCCGCAGCCGGGTTTTCAAACATATCATTGATAGCGGCATTGTTCACCAGGATATCTATGGTTTCATATTTCTTCAGTATCCTTTCCTTCGCAATGCGCAATGAATTGATGTTCGTTACATTCATCCCCAAGCCCATGTGCTGGCTGCCCATTTGCATGGCAAAGGTTCTGCATTTAGTCTCATCCGTATCGGCCACCACTACGCTGGCACCCGCATCAGCAAGGGCTTTGCAGTGCTCCTTACCCAACAATCCACAACCTCCGGTAACAACCGCTACTTTATTTTCCAATGAAAACATCTTCATACTTAGTTGGCTGGTACAGCTTTTTTAGGCTTCATGTTAAAATTGCTCACCTTGCGGAATACAGCTTCCACAGGTTCCCCCTTCAATAGTTCTTTCACGTTATTATCTTCCACCGCTTTTTTCAGCAAGGGCAATACATCGGCATACGCTTTTAAGGTGTATTCAATATCTTCATTGGTATGGCTGAAACACACATTATGAAAGCCACCCCACAAAATTCCCCGCTTAATCATTTCTTGCTGAACAAATGATTTGAGCACCAATGGATCTCCGGCGCTTGCATCAAAAGTCATAATGGTGCGGCAATCGAAACCGGAACATTTGGTGTAATTGGCAATGCCTAATTCGAATGCTATTTTATTGTAACCATCTTTTAATTTCCTGCCTTGCGCGGCAAGATGGGCTTGTACATTTTTTTCTTTCATTTCGCTGATGGTAGCCATGGCAGCCGCGATAGAAAGGGCTTCTCCGCCAAATGTGGTGAAGAAGAAAACCGATTCATTGAAAAGCTCCATTACATCTTTTCTTCCTGTAAGAAGGGAAATAGGCATACCATTCGCAAATGCTTTGGAATAAACAGCAAGATCAGGCTTTACATCAAAATACTCCTGAGCACCCCCAAGTGAAACACGGAAGCCGGTCCACATTTCATCAAAAATGAGAAGTGTGCCATTGGCGCGGCATAGCTTTTGCAATTCGTATAAGAAATTATTTTTAGGTTCTTCAAAAACAAAAGGCTCAAGAATTACACAGGCTGTATCAGCATCCAAGGATTCCCTTACCGAATCAATATCGTTATAGTTAAATGTGTAGCTTAAATCTGATGTTTCTTCCGGTATCCCTTTATTACGGCTTGTTACGCCTATATACCAATCGTGCCAGCCATGATAACCGCAGCACAGTACTTTTTTTCTTCCGGTAAATGCCCTTGCCACACGAACAGCAGCACTGCATACATCGGCACCCGTTTTACTGATGCGTACGGCTTCAGCATTCGGAATGATTTCATGCACCATTTCCGCCAGTTCCACTTCCGACTTATGCATCAGTGAAAAAGTAATGCCGTCTTTCAGTTGTTCCCTAATGGCATCGTCTACTCTATTGTAGCAATAGCCCAGCGAAACAGGGCCGATGGCCATATTATAATCTATATATTCATTTCCGTCTACATCCCATACGTGAGAGCCTTTGCCTTTTACCAGATACTTGGGAGCTACACCTTTCACATATTGCCCGGGGCCTTTGGCAAGGGTTTGCGTAACGGGTGTCATTATTTTCAAAGCCCTTTCATACAGCCTATCGGAATTGGTAATATCAGGATAGTGTTCGTTAAATTGAATGGTGTTTGTCATAGTAAATTATTTTAAGGGTATAAGTACATTTTCAAGTTCGCGTAAGCTATGTTCCGCTATCTTTTCAGGGGTAAATTCTTCAAATTCCAATACCTGGTTAAGCAAGGCCGGCTTGAACCATCTACCGCGCAGAGCCATCGGGAAAACAGGGCAAGTCATAGTATTCTTTAAAAATATTTCGGCCAATATGCTGTATAGTCCACCGGTGAGGAAATGGTCTTCTACGGTAACAATCAACCCTGTTTGTTTTGCAATGCTGATAATAAGCTCTTCATCTATCGGCTTAAGGCTTCTCAGGTTTACCAACCCTACGGAATATCCTTTTTCTTCCAGTATGGATTTTGCCCTGAAACAATTCTCAAACATCAAACCATACGTAAGCAGGGTTATATCGTTTCCCGATGAAATTACCTCCGCTTTGCCGGGTACATAATCACTATGCCGGTAACTTGTCTTTTTATTATTAATACGGATATAAGCGGGAGAAGGGGAATTAATCATTTCAGGCAGCATGGTTACTAAATCATTCTCATCTGCGGGAGCATATACCTCCATACCCGGAATTCCGCGAAGCAGTGAAACATCTTCAATAGCTTGGTGCGTAGGACCATTGGCATCGGATAAAAAACCGGGTATATAACCGCAAATCTTCACCGGAAGATTGGCGATACCTACATCGGTACGGATAAATTCAAAGGCACGCATAGTAAGGAATGAAGCCAGGGCATGCACGACCGGAATCCTTCCGCGAAGGGCTAATCCGGCGGCGGCGCCAATCATGGTTTGTTCGGTAATGCCTGTATCAATAAATCGTTCTCCAAGAATGGCTGGCATGTTGCGGATGAGCGCACGGTTTTCAGCCGTCATTACTACCATGCGTTCATCTTTCCGGGCAAGCCCAGCAAGGGTTTCTTCGTAATTCATATTAACGTACAATAAGTGTTTCTGATTCTAAATTAGCTTTTACATCCCCGTGCAATTCCCTTAAAAGCGCACCTGTTTCTTCACGGGTGAAATTGCAGAACCACCTGTCGGCACGGGCTTCAATGCTGGGTAGTCCTTTTCCGCGAACGGTATCGGCCACTATTACATTTACTTTTCCGGCGGTGGTATTGATTCCTTTAAAGGCTGCTTCTATTTCTTCAAAGTCATGCCCGCTTATACGATTTACATTGCAGTTGAATGCTTCAAACTTTTTTTCAAGCGATTCAAGCGGTATCAAATCTTCCGTACGAATATTTGCCTGGAAGTGGTTCCTGTCAACCAGGATTATAAGATTGTCGAGCTTATAGGCATTGGCTACCAGGAGCGCTTCCCAAAAAGTGCCTTCGTTCATTTCCCCATCGCCGGTAATAACTACAATGCGGTTTTGCTGCTTTTTCATTTTACAGTCCAGCGCTACTCCAATAGCAACAGATGGAAGATGGCCCAATGAACCGGAGTGAAATTCTATACCGGGAATATTGCGGTTAGGATGCCAGTATATACTATCATTAATAGAAAGATGATTGGCGAGACGTTCCTTTTTCATAAAGCCCAACTCAGCTAATGTGCCATATAAGGCAGGCACATCATGCCCTTTCGATAAAAAAAGATAATCGCGTTCAGGGTTATTCAACGTTTCAGGGGTAACATTTAAAAATTCGCTGTAGAGATATACCAGCAAATCGGCACATGAAAGGGATGCGCCGATAAAACAGCCGCCATCGGCAGACATAGCTATAATGTGTTCCCTTACTTTTTGTGAAAGCGATTGCAAATTTTCTATTTCGTTTTTATTCATATTATGCGTTTGCACGTGTTTGTTCAGGTGTTATTGTTTTCAATTCATTCAAATGATTCCTGTACCAGTTTACTCCTGCCAGGTGCCCGTTGATCCTCATTAATTCCGGTCGCTTATGCAGTAGTTCTAAAATATCGTTCATGCCGAACAATGGATTGACGGGATAGAGCGCATCATATACGCTCTTTATAAATTCATAATCTTCCGGGTAATCAATGGTCCAGCGATGAGACATGGAATAATCGGCATCTTCCAGCAACACATTTCCTATGCTGAATTTATCGGGGTTCTCCCACAAATAAGGAGTTGTGTGTTCACGCTCCATATCAAGCGCCGCGTTCTTCCATGCGTCTGACAAGGCTTGCATGGTCATTACTTCCACATCATTCCCATCGGGATATGAGGCAGGATGCAAATTGCTTACATAATCAAACAATCCTTCATGCTTTAAAAAACATCCAATAACCTTATCAATAATAGCGGGATCAATTAATGGACAGTCAGAAGGAATTTTAACTACCACATCGGCATTGAACAACTTGGCTGTTTGAAAATGCCTGTCAAGCAAATCGGCAGAACTGCCCCTGTAGCAATAGATGCCTTCTTTGATGCAGATGTTTTCAATCTCATCATCTTCCTTATATACCGTGGTAGAAACCACCAGTGTTCCCTTCAGCTTAGATGCCATTATCCTTTCCGCCTGGCGCAAAAAGAGCGGCCTTGAAGCGAGCGGGAGAAGGACTTTATTGGGGAGACGTGTAGAACTGCAGCGGACCTGCATTACGGTAACAATGTTCGGATTATTTTTCGTTAACTTGCCCAAGCTATTTCAGAATGATTATGGAATTTATTGGTCAAAAGGATTCTGTTGTGTCGTTCATTTTCCAAATAGGCCTGGCATATAGCTGCAATTTTCCGCGCCGATGTTCCTCCATTTTGCATAGGCGCTAAACTCTTCAGTTCTTCTATGTCAAAATAAGAATATACTTCTTTCCCCAATTCCAGCCCCACATAGGCAAGCGTAGAATATTGGGTAATCAACACGTCGCAGTTAGCCACCATCTGGTTGGCATTTCCATCCGTATATACAAGGGTGCCTTTGGGAGCGTATTTTTTAATTTCGCTCACCGCTCTTTCTTTCAGTTCGTTCGGATGCAGCTTGAAAATTAATTGTTTGCCGGCGGCTATTTTCCCACAGTTCTTTATGAACTTTTTACGGTTTTCAAACCCATACAATTCACGTATATCAGAGGTCGCGGCAAGTACATAGTTCTTGTGCGGGATATCATTATTGAAATAGGAATGCATATCATCAAAATTGGGCATGCCCGTAACAATAATTTTCGACTCATCGGTTCCGGCTGCCGCAAACTTATCTTTATAGCCCTGCGACGCCACGCAATAAATATCGCATAGGTTGGATGAACCGTTAAGAGCGGTACTCATGGCATAATAGCCCGGTAATCCCATCGAAAGCACTATTTTGCTCCATATAGTCATAGGGTCGGTCATGCCTTCCTGTATGAAAATGGTCTTTGTGTTTTTAAATTTTTTAGGGAATACTAAATCACTGCACATTACCACCAGGTCGTATGTATTACCCCGCATTTCGCCGCGATAATCATTTTGCAATCCGTGTTGCTTGTAATAGTTTTCGGCCTTCTCCCTAAAGGTGTCTGAAAGTATCACACTCTCTACGAGTCCCGTTTTCATGAGCAAATTAATCGCCTTTCCGTCGTCAAATAACTGACTGAAATAGCAATCGTAGCCGGGGGAGAGATTCGATGCAATTTTATGCATCTGTATGGTTTGGTTGAGGGAGCCTGTCAGGAAAAGTATTTTCTTTCTTTTAGGCATATAATAGACGTATGTTAAAATTCATTTCCACTTACGATGCAAAGAAATGAAACACGATTTACGGAATCGTTACGGGGAATTTAACTTAAGGATAAAAAAAGGTTAGCCCAATATGATTAAGCGAACCATTACAGGTAACAAACAGGAAACATTGCCTACGAAAACTGGAATACGCCTGCAATGGCAAAGTGATCGGAGAGGTCGTGAAACTTCTGGTGCCACTGTTTGCGGAAGACATTGCAATGCGAGCAAATCCGGAAAGAATTGCTTGAACCTTATGCTGAAAAAGGTGTTCCGCAATTACTGGCCGGAGATTTTAATACCATTCACCACGAATCGGAAAAGTATGAACAGATATTGAACATACTCCG
>Ga0206863_1351_pt1 | contig 11290 bp, 9 predicted proteins | sample Alteio_BWOrgCont_41_FD_152634 | JGI IMG/M metagenome (GOLD analysis project Ga0206863, IMG submission 152634) | Enriched cells from forest soil in Barre Woods Harvard Forest LTER site, Petersham, Massachusetts, United States -... | ecosystem: Environmental > Terrestrial > Soil > Temperate forest > O...
TTGCCCTATTTGCCCCTAAGGTTGGCCCATCATCAACCACCGATTCCCCGCCATCCGGATTGAGCGATGCCATTAAATTCTCTTTATTGATCCATTTAGTCATTTGATCTGCACTTAAAATCTTACTCAATTGCTGATACTCCTCCTCTTTTAACCCCTTCAAGGTACTTTTTACAGCAGTATGATCAACAATCCCCTCGCCCGCTACTTCATCTAGGATTGCCGCACGTTTGGTTAAATAATTCTTAACGATAGGCTCAATAGCATAGACCTGGCTGTCGGTTAAATTTAATACTTTTTTCATCTTGTCAATCTTATAATCCACCGCTGACTGCACATCCTCATCTTGAGCAAAGACACCTGAACTCAGTGCTAAAAATAGAAACATGGCACATGTTAAAGACTTGCGGATCATACAACCCTCCTTATTCTTTAAAAACTACCTTTCAATGCCTAATCCAATAAATATAATCCGTCTTAAAATAGGTACGAATCCGGCCCCTTTTAGTCATTACCGCGAATTCACCCGTACTAACCCTAAAATGCTCAATATCACCATTATCCCTGATTTTCTCTAAAACATCACCTCCGGGATCAGCATCTAACAGCGCTTGGGCATCTTGTAAATATTGTTCCTTCGTAATCCCGCCAAATTGATACCCATGTTTCAAATAATGCTCTTCTAATTGCCCCGGAGCAAAATGAGTTGCCCTAACACCAATAGAATCCCAAGCAACAAGATCCGGTTGATAACATAAAGGCAGGGAAACACTGATAAAGATAAAAAATAAAATCCGAAAAACTAACCCACGACTAAAATTATTCATATATTACTTTAAAGAAGCTATATCAATAACAAAGCGATATTTCACATCTGCTTTGATAATCCGTTCATAGGCTTCGTTGATTTTATCTATAGATATCAATTCAATATCCGATGTAATATTATGCTGACCGCAAAAATTCAGCATCTCCTGGGTTTCTTTGATACCGCCAATCAGGGATCCTGCCAGACTACGACGGGCCATGATCAAAGGAGAAGCCTGAAGCTCAGGCGCGTCAGTGGGAACCCCCAAAAGCACCATGCAGCCATCGCGCTTAAGTAAACCCAAATACGCCCCCCAATCCAACTTAACGGATACAGTATTAATGATTAAATCAAAATGGCGGGATAATTTCTCAAAAGTCTTTGGGTCATTAGTGGCATACACATGATCCGACCCCAGACGCTTGGCATCGTCCCCTTTGTCCAAGGTCCTACTTAAAACCGTAACCTCTGCCTTCATGGCATGGGCTATTTTAACAGCCATATGGCCTAAACCTCCTAAACCAATAATGGCCACTCGTTTTCCCGGTCCGACATTCCAATGGTGCAAAGGCGAATAGGTCGTAATACCAGCACAAAGAAGCGGTGCTGCCTGATCAAGGGGAAGATTATCAGGAATGCGAAGCACAAAATCCTGATCGACGACAATCTTGGTAGAATAACCACCTTGGGCTAAAGTCTTATTATCTTTTTCAAGACAATTGTACGTAAAAATAGGCTTTAGGCAAAACTGCTCTAAACCTTCCCTGCAATCAAGACAGTCACGGCAAGAATCAACCAAACAGCCAACACCTACCTTATCTCCTATTTTAAATTTTTTCACGTTTGTCCCTACATCAGCAACTATCCCTACAATTTCATGCCCCGGGACCATGGGATAAAGAGAATTACGCCATTCATTACGCGCTTGATGGATATCAGAGTGGCAGACACCGCAATAAGTAATGTTAATGGCCACATCATTGGCACCTATCAATCGACGGATAATTTGCAAAGGTCCTAAAGGTTGGGTGGCATTTAAAACACCATAAGCTTTAATTTGATCCATAGCAATCCTCCTGAATTTGCAAAGAAATAGTTTACTGGCGGGATCCTATACAGGCGCATTTCGGACCGGAAAACATAGGCCATTGAAAATCATACCCGGAATACCCTTGCCCTGTGCATTTTTCCTGACAGGCGGTGGTTTCAATACCGGACTCTTGGCTTTTTTGGTAAGCGTTATACAGCAACCACCCAATAATGGGGAGACAAATAACAGATATGATGACGGTGCGTAAAAAAGTATTTTCTTTATTTTTTTGATTGCTTTGATCGCCCATGTTTATAGTATAATATGTTCCTAAGAAAATTAACATATCAAAAATATAAATCTAAAAGATATCATGAACTTAAAAGATAAAAAATTATTCTTCATCGCCTCTCTTGAGGATGTTTCCGTCCTGCGTAAATTTGCCATCCTCTTTCTCATATCCTCCATTATTCCGATGGTCCTTCTCTATTATGCCTATTTTAAAAAGACAAATATCGGAACCATTGCCATGTTCCTGATGGCCATCGGTATTTTAATTGGATACTTTTCCATCCGCTCACTATTGAACAAGGCCATCACCATTGCTAACGAAAACCGCAAAGCCATTGAGCCTTTTTTGAGTCCTGAAACCGTCAAAGAACTCAATCAGGGAGAAAACGAATTGGTCGTTTTAAGCCGCACTTTTTCTGCGGTGACAAAACAATTAGAAGCTAACATCAACGAATTAAAAATAAAAAATGAAGAACTTAAAACGCTGGATCAACTCAAAGATGATTTTGTTAATACTGTTTCCCATGAATTCCGTTTGCCATTGACCATTATCCAGGAAAGTACCCGTCAAATGGCTGAAGGGATGTTAGGAGAAATAAACGCATCCCAACAAAAATATTGCAACATGTCGTTACGGAACATCAACCGCTTAAAAGCCCTTATTGATAATATGCTGGATATTTCCAAAATCGAAAAAGGTAAATTAGAAATCGTCAAAAAGAACGTTGACCTTAAAGAAATCATCGAAGAGGTCATCTCTGATTTTTCGCAAAGGATTGAAAAAAAAGGCCTGAACATCAAATCTAATTTACCAGCACACAGCATAGAAATCCCTGTTGATAAAGATAAAATCACCCAGGTTTTATTAAACCTGGTAGGCAATGCTTATAAATTCACCGAAAAAGGAAGCATTGAGATATCTCTTGTGGAAAACGAAAAATTTATTGAATGCACTGTCAAAGACTCAGGGGTTGGGATCGCTCCCCAAAACCTTCCCCATCTATTTTCAAAATTCCATCAAATTGGCCAGCGGGAAGGCCATCAGGAAAAAGGAACAGGCTTAGGACTGGTTATTTCCAAGCTCATTATTGAACTGCATAACGGACAAATCTACGTAGAAAGCACAGAAGGTTCCGGCACTCAATTTACCTTTACACTACCCAAGCTATCAACAGGACCTAACTGAAAGGAAGAACACCGTGAAAAAAATATTAATCGTGGACGATGATGTGGACATCATTGAATTGGTTGTCAACAGATTGAAACAAAACAATTATAACGTCATATTTACCAATGATGGCGACAATGGGGTCCAAAAAGCCCTTGAAGAACAGCCTGATTTAATCATTATGGACATCATGATGCCGCGCATGCCCGGTGGTGAAGCTGTTAAAATCTTAAAATTGAATGAATCAACTAAAAATATACCTATTCTTTTTTTTAGCGCAATCAATGCCTACTTGTCCAATAACGCCGAGATCAGTCAAGTCAACGTTGACGGTAATTTTTATCCAGCTATTTCTAAACCCTTTGAGCCGAACAAATTATTGTCGACCATAAAATCGCTGCTTGGTGAATAAAAATTCTTCATGGAAATCCGTACTCATTATTGGATTCCGATTGCCATTTTCCTCATCAGCCTTTGCCTTCACCTGTCCTTAATAAGCAAAGGACCTGTCACGATAGATTGTTTAGGCCTTGTCGTCGAGTCCCAATCCACCATCCAAACCCATCACCTTCATTACCTATATGGCTCTGGTTACCCGTTAATGGTCTTGCTGGGATCTGTTTTTATTTCTATAGGAAAATGTGTTGGAATCACCGACAGCATTACTGCAGTTAATTTTATTAGCGTTATTTTTAGCTCAATAGCCGTTCTTGTTTTCTATCTTCTGCTTCAAGAAATTGCTGACACCCTCACCGCCATCCTGGCTTCCTTCATTTTACTATTAAACCCGATTTTCCTGGATGTTTCAACCTATGGCATCAATCACGCACCTGCTCTTTGCTTTCTTTTTTTAGGCCTGCTGTCCCTGCTGCGTTTTCAAAACACCGGAAACCTTCCCTATCTATGCTTAAGCGCTTTATATTTTGGTTTGATGGGCGCCACACGCCTGCAAGACTTTATCGCTATACTCCCCAGCATAGGTTTCATGTTCATTTTTGGTTTAAAAGAAAACTCTCCACAAAACCATAAAAACAAATTTTATTTCTTCTTTTTATTTATCACGATAATCAGCTTTATCATTATATTGCTTCACCTGCCTTATTTTATATTCGACCACTCTAATTTTTTCTCTCAAGCTAAAAGCAACTGGCAATTAAATCTAACAGGAAGTTTTCAAGGATTATTGTCTCGATATTTTATACGCAGCCTGTCCTATCTAACCCAAGCATTTAGCATGGTGGGCATTGTTTGCTTTTGTGCTGGTCTTTACTATACCGCTGTACTTAATAAAAAAATCTTAATCTTTACGATTCTATGGTGGATAATTCCGCTAAGTTTATTTGGCAATATCATCACAAGTTCACCACGTTACTTTAATATTTTACTTCCCGCCATCATCATACCGATAAGTATTTACTTGGCGCGTATGTTAAAATATAAAAATAATCTCTCTAGCTTGGTTACTCTGATTTGTTTCTTAATTATCATTTTGACACCCTTATTAGAAACCCAAAAAACATTTACCCGCAGGCATCATGACGCTTTGATTTCAGATTTCTACCGTTGGGTGGGCAAATCTACAGAACCGGATGCTACCTTAATATGTTCTGATGATGAATTGTTTCTCTCTTTTTATTCCAAACGTCATACATTAATAAAACCTTTTTCCCCTGCTGGACACTTATTACCAAAAGACCTGATTAATTTTAAGAAAAAATTAGATGAGACTTTAAAAAGACGAAAAACGGTGTATATGACTGAAATAACATTTGTTCAAAATGATCATTATCAAGAATTTAGAAGATTTATGCACCAAAACTACCGCCTGATCCTGGTCGGACAGATGCCTTTAGAACTATGGTATGGTACGCCTTTCGACGTAAGTTATTGTGAATGGGGTCTAATCAAAGTGGAATTAAAGTAGTCCCAATAAAACCATCCAGCCTCGGGCAGACAGGATCGCGATCATGGGCACCATGGGAACGCGGAACCGGGGCGTCACATGCCACCCCGTAGAAACAATAGCAACGGAAATAAAATACACCAAGACCAAAAGCAAAAACTGTTCCACTATATCTCCCCTGAACCGCCTTACAGCAACGATCAAACCGATCCACCAAAAAATAACAAAAAGATACCCGAACGCTGCGCCAAAAATTCTCCACGCGCCAGAATGAAGGTATTTCATATCACCGGGAGTGGTCATTAAATTTATAATATTCCGTCCCACCGAATAAACATAATACAAAACCGGCGGCATGGCTTTTAATGATGGATCAATTTCTCTGGAATACCGTCCTATAATCCCATTTTGGTCCAAGGTGGCATGATCAATATTGGTAAATGTAAAATCATTAAAAGTTTTTAAATTATGATATTGCCATATTCCCAAGAAACCATAAACAAGAACAAGGGCAACAAGAGCATGGGCTACGCCAACAAGGATATTTTTTCCCCATAAATACAAAACAAATGCTCCCATAGCAAACCCCAAAAAATAACCCACCGGACGAATGTACACAGAGACCATCAAAAAAACCGCGGCCCCGGCCAACCATCCAAGCTGCCGGTTATTAATGTATTTCACGAAGGAAAAAATGAAAAGCGAAAGAACGAACACATGCAAGGATTCGGTCATAATCATGCTTGAAAAAATTGTCATGGGAAGATCCAACAAAACGATAGCTGCACTTAACAAAGCAATCCGCCGGTCAATCGAAGGAATTGTCTTAAAGACAACAATGGCTGTAAAAATATTCAATATAAACTGCAGCAAAATAATACTTAAAAGCGGCAAATTAAGCCAAAGATGGAAAATGGCAAGAAAGAACGTATAACCAGGGGTTCGGTAAAGGCTATGCTGCAGGCCTTCTGATGGCGTGTGGAAATATTGCATCCAGGCGGCGGCATCTCTAAGATAGCCGGAAGAATCAGCCTCCATGATTGATGCCGGGTTAACGCCTGCGATATAAAGGAACAAAACAAGCTTAATGCTAACAGCTGCAGCAATCAGCCAAACAATGTATTTCTCAATTTTCATTACATTCCTAATGCGGAATAATAAAAACTGGCGGAGAAGGCGAGATTCGAACTCGCGAGACGCTTTCACGTCCACACGCTTTCCAGGCGTGCGCCTTCAACCACTCGGCCACCTCTCCGTCAACTTATGAATTTGCTAAACTGCTGTACAACTGATGCCGTTGCTCTTTGATGCGACTATCTTCCAAATATTGATCATAAGGAAGACCTATCTTATCAATATACCCACTCGGGGTTAATTCAATGATGCGATTAGCTGCCGTCTGGACTAACTGATGATCGTGCGATGAAAATAAAATTGTTCCGGGAAATGTTTCCATCCCCTTATTCAAAGAAGTGATCGCTTCCAAATCCAGATGATTGGTGGGCTCATCAAGGATCACCACATTCGCTCCGGTCAACATCATGCGGGATAACATGCAACGTACTTTTTCCCCACCAGAAAGAACCTTCACCTTCTTTAAACTTTCTTCACCGGTAAAAAGCATCCGTCCTAAAAACCCGCGCACAAAATTCTCGTCCTTCTCTTCAGAATACTGACGCAGCCAGTCGACAACATTAAGGTCCACATCAAAATATTTTTGATTATCCTTGGGGAAATACGTTTGAGTTGTAGAAACCCCCCATTTAAAAGAACCACTATCGGGCTTAACTTCTCCCATCAAAATTTGAAACAAAACCGTTTTAACCAAGTCATTAGGACCTACAAATGCAATCTTGTCACCCTTATGCGCATGCAAAGAAAAATTCTTAAACATCAATTGGCCGTCAATCGCTTTAGTCAAATTCTCAATATGCAAAACATCGTTGCCAGCTTCGCGCTCGGGTTTGAAATTAATAAACGGGTATTTACGGGTCGACGGTTTAATTTCATCCAAGGTCAACTTTTCCAAGATCTTTTTACGGGATGTTGCCTGACGGGCTTTGGACGCATTAGCCGAAAATCGGGCGATAAAATCCTGTAATTCTTTGCGCTTGTCTTCTGTCTTTTTATTTGCATCAGAACGCTGCCTTAAAGCTAATTGGCTAGCCTCAACCCAAAAACTGTAATTACCTGAAAACATCTGTATTTTACCGAAATCAATATCGCAAACATAGGTGCAGACCTTATCCAGAAAATGACGGTCATGCGAAACCACAATAGCCGTATTCTCAAAATTAATAAGAAACTCTTCCAGCCAGTTACAGGTATCAACGTCTAGGGAGTTGGTCGGTTCATCAAGGATCAAAATATCCGGATTGCCAAACAAAGCTTGTGCCAAAAGGACGCGTACTTTTTGGGAACCTTCCAATTGCTTCATTTGCTGCTGATGTAAATCTTCACTAATACCTAAATCACTTAAAAGTTTGCCAGCTTCTGAATCCGCATCCCAACCGTTCATCTCAGCGAATTTACCCTCAAGCTCGGAAGCACGCAAGCCATCCGCATCGCTAAAATCCGGCTTACTGTAGAGCTCATCCTTTTCCTTCATTACCTTATAAAGTTCTTTATGCCCCATGACCACGGTCATAAGGACCGTGATTTCATCAAAGGCGAATTGATCTTGCTTAAGTACAGAGATACGTTTCCCACCGGCAACACTGACGCTGCCTGAAGTTGTATCTAAATCACCGGAGAGGATTTTTAAAAACGTGGATTTACCCGAACCATTGGCCCCAATAATGCCGTAGCAGTTGCCAGGATTAAAAGTGATATTAACCCCGTCAAAAAGGATACGCTTACCAAACTGAAGTGATACATTATTAGCAGAAATCATAAGGCCGAAATTATAGCACAAGCCCCCAGGAAAACCAAAGAGATTCCTTTAACTTGCTAATTTACTCAAATAGTGCTAGTCTGGAGAACTTGTAAATAGGGAAGTCGCTCAATACCGAACTCCCTAAACCTTCTTTAAAATAAAGAAGGAAAACCAAAAAGGGAGTTTTCCCTATTTTAAGAAAAGGAATTTATGTCACAATCAGAACTAAACTTTTACGGGCTGGGTATTGCTCCTGCTATCCTTGGCGTCATTGAACGTTTAAAATTTACCGTTCCCACTAAAATTCAATACCAAGCTATTCCTATAGGTTTGCAAGGCCAGGATGTCATGGGTATCGCACAAACTGGAACCGGCAAGACCATGGCCTTTGGTATTCCAATTATACAACGTTTGGCCCAGGTCAAAGGCCGCGCCTTGATAGTTGTTCCCACCCGTGAATTAGCCATCCAAGTTGATGAAAGCCTTCGCAAAATAGCGACGGCTATGGGACTCAAGACCGCTGTTTTGATCGGTGGAGATTCCATGGGTAAACAGCTTCAAACCTTAAAAACTCATCCGCGTATTTTGATTGGCACACCAGGCCGTTTGATTGATCATATGCAGCAAAGAACACTCAATTTCAACGATGCTCATATTTTAGTTTTAGATGAAGCTGACCGCATGCTTGATATGGGTTTTGGCCCACAAATCGCCCAACTGTTAAAACAGGTTCCCCACGACCGGCAAACAATGTTATTTTCTGCGACCATGCCTGATGCTATCATGAACATCGCTAAAAGTTATATGAAACTGCCCGTGCGCATAGAAGTAGCCCCCACCGGTACAATGGCGGACAAGATTACCCAAGAACTATTTATCGTCAAAAAAGAATTAAAAAATGAATTATTAGAGAGCATGCTGGCTAAATATAAAGGATCCGTCCTGATCTTCTGCCGCACCAAATTTTCCGTGGCCCGCTTGACAAAACAATTACGCGGCATGAAACATAATGCATCGGAAACTCATTCAGATCGTTCACTCAGTCAACGTAAAGAAGCTTTGGAAGGTTTTAAACGAGGTAAATACCGTGTTTTAGTGGCCACTGATATTGCCGCACGCGGGATTGATGTCAAAGGTATTGAATTAGTTATTAATTATGATTTACCTGATGATCCTGATAATTATGTGCACCGTATCGGCCGTACCGGCCGTGCTGGATTTGCAGGGCATGCGGTATCTTTTGCGACCCCAGACCAACGTTTGGACGTCAAAAATATTGAAAAAACAATTAATCAGCAATTACCTGTTGCTGACAGCCATCCAACGATACCTTTGGAAAAATTCCATCATCCCAAATCTCCGGTGATGGCCTTCTCCACCCCACGCCGCATGCGCATGCGTCCAGGACGTCGAAGATAATTGTCATTTGCGTGTGCAAAGAAAGGGCGTTGCTGACAAATACGCCTCTTTTATAGGCAGGTCAGTTAATGGCTTGCAGCGATAGAAAGCATTCAATACATTGTTAACCAAAATCATTCTTTTTGGATCATCGGAATTATATAAATCCTCCGGTATACCCTTTAAATAAACAAGCTTCTGAGGATAATTTCCGTCTAAAAAAATATCCGTATTAATTGCTTTTTTAGGACCTATCGTCGTAACTAACGCTGCACATTCATCCAAAATATAAGCTTCATTGGGAACCAGTTGATAAATCTGTTTTAATAATAGTGTCTTTTGATAATGGAAGTTATACCTTGCTTCGTAATTAAGATGATTTGAAGCAGAAACGGCATTTACAACCAAGATAATAAAAAACAGCCCCCCTAAAATAGGCCTCCAAACTCCTGTTAGGATATCTACCATCCCCTTTGCCGCTAAAAACACAAATGGAAATGCTAAAAAAAGAAAATAACGATCCGAATAAGCGTGCCCTGGATAAGAAATACCGCCTGAAAAAAAGACTGAGAACATCAATAGTCCCATAAAAAACCATCCTGCAAGCCAAGTCATCAAATTGTCTTTCTTATAAAACATATTTCGTCCAACTTCATAAAATACCAATAAGGATGTTAACAGTGTGTTTTGTTTACACTGAAACAAATATGATGCACTAACATAAAAATTATTAAGCATAAATGAAAAAGAATATGCCCCTGCTTTGGAATCAGACCAAATAAAAACAGGTGCCGCGCTTAGGATTGGCAAAAATAAACAAACGATATCTAATAATATTCGCTGGAATAATTTTTTGTCCAGCAAACCTTCACGTTGATACATACGCAAAGCCATCCCCGTCCCACCCAGCATAAGAACGGCATAAAATGGCTTTATACAAATACTATATATACCGCAAAAAAGCGCAGCATACAAAATACGTTTGGATGGAATAGTTTTAAATTCAATGATGAAAAAATAATAAAGAAGAAAGAAAAATAACCCTGCAGTATCAGATGCATCTGACATCGAGTAAGTAATGCGTGCGGGTAAACAGGCCAAAAAAACAGCTGACCACCATGCTACAGCATGGCTCGCGCTTAAAGCCCAAGCAATCCTATAAACCACCACAACCGACAGAGCACCCAAAACAATATTTAATAAAAAGTAGCTGTGCTCAAAATCTTTAGTAAGAAATAATATAACCGCCTCAAGCCAGGCGAATCCTGGAAGCTTAGGATTCGCCGTCCACGAAAAAAAAGCCTCTGGCTGATGTAGACTTCCTATAGTTGTTATGCTTGCCTTTCCAAAATAAAGAATATTTACAGACTGAGAAATATAGGTAAATTCATCTTGATAAACGCGATGGACCGGAGGCCATATGGATAAACAAAGCAGGACTGAAAGCAAACAGGCAGAAAGAGAAAATAAAAAACCTTTATCAAATCCAATTTTATTTTGTTGAACTAAATGGAGAATGGAAATACTTGTGAAGAATACTGCGCCAAAAAATATAAAGCCGACCCAGACCAAAACAATGACATCGCTCATTGATCTACCCCGCTAGCGCTGCCCAGACTAAATAACCCGCTCATTACCACCGTCGATAGGGATTTGAGCACCGGTAGTCTTGAGAAAGACATTCCCGCTCAAAGCGCAAACTAAATCCGCCACGTCCTTTGAAGTGATTTCTGTATGCAGGATATTATTTGTTTTGTATTCTTCAACGGTAAGACCGTAATGATGAGCTCGCTTTTCTAAAACTTCCTTGGTCCATA
>Ga0206863_1352_pt1 | contig 11262 bp, 10 predicted proteins | sample Alteio_BWOrgCont_41_FD_152634 | JGI IMG/M metagenome (GOLD analysis project Ga0206863, IMG submission 152634) | Enriched cells from forest soil in Barre Woods Harvard Forest LTER site, Petersham, Massachusetts, United States -... | ecosystem: Environmental > Terrestrial > Soil > Temperate forest >...
ATCGCCAACACGGGCGATGTCATTGGAGACAGTAAGCTGATGGGCAGCAACGGAGATAACCGTAGCGAAAGAGGAAGGTACCGGGCCGGAATTGTTAAGGCTGGGATTGTTGACCGCGGTATTGGTATCCTCGACGATGTCGCCAGCGACGATACCCTCAGTGACGAAATTGACCGTTGTGTCGTTGATTACATCCTGACTGGCCGCGGCAGTGCCGGCGAGACCGGCAGCGGAGACGGAGTATTGATCGCCCGCCGCAAAGATGTCTCTCGAGAGAGTCGCTTCGTGATTGTTGCCGCCGTTAATCCCCGTGATGGTCGCCGTGGCAAGCGTGTCCAGATTGAGGACGATGTCATTGATGGCGCCGGAGAAATTTTGGCCGGAATCCAAAAGGAGGCCGGTGCTGGCGGTGATAGTCGATGCGAGAAGACCTTCCGCGGAACGAATGGCCACATCCGTCATGGAACCGCCGGCGCCGCCCTTGCCGGCGATGGCATTGGAGCCGCCCGCGCCGCCGCTGCCGGTGGAGATATTGGGAGCGGCGAGCCGTGTCCCTACGACTTCCACATTGGTCATGGCGCCACCGGCGCCGCCCCGCGCGCCGATACCGGGCGCAATGCCGCCATTGCCGGTGGTAATGATGACACTGCCGTTATTACCGAACGGATGGCTCATCGTCAGGAAGTCGAGGTCTGTGACCTTGATATTGGAGATCCCGCCGCCGGCGCCGCCGGAACTCTTGGCAGCAGAGCCGCCCGCGCCGGTGGAGACATTCAAGCCGGTGGAGTTGAAGTCGGCATTCTGAACGGTGAGTACTGTGATGGCGCCGCCGGCACCACCCCTGCCCGCTGAGCCATTGCCGCCGGCACCGGAAGCGACGGTGACGGCCTGGGCGTGGATGTTGTCACCGGGCAGACTGCCAGAGGAGCCAAGGACATTGACCGAGTTGATGGCACCGCCATTGCCACCGGAACTGACGCCATTGCCACCGAGGCCGGAGTCCACGGTTATATTGAATCCCTTGAGCGTCAGGTTTGAAACTGCTCCACCCGCGCCACCGGCGCCCTTGAGGGTGGCTGTGCCGCCGGCGCCAGTTTGAACGAGCATCTGAACGGCGGTGGGAGTGGGATGCGCGGCATTTGTGCCAGTGTCGTCGGGTAAAGTAAGAGCAGTGGCCTGGTAAACGGCCGCAACGTCGAGCAACTGGGAATTTGTAATTGAGCCGCCGGCGCCGCCCTTGCCACCCGAGGCATTGCCGCCAGCGCCGGCAATCAATTGATCCACAGGAGCCGTTTGCGCGGCGGGAGCCGGGAGCAGGAGCGTGGAGGTGATGACATTGACATTGCTGAGGCTGCCGCCCGCGCCGCCTGTGCCGCCGTTTCCACCGTGTCCCGCAGTGACGATCACGCTATCGCCGGTCGAGAAGATCGAGGGATTGGAAGTGTGCGCGGAGTCGTAATCGATGAACATCGCGGTGATCGCGCCGCCCGCGCCGCCTCTGCCGGTACCGAAGCCTGCTCCGCCATTGCCCGAGGTGAATGTAATCGGAAGGCCGTTGCTGCCGCCAATGACCGTTATCGCCACATTCTGGTTCAGGTCAGCGGGATTCAACGTGAGGGGCGGAAGGGCGTCGTTCATTACGACGTTGGTGAGGATGCCGCCGGCACCGCCGGCAGTGCGGCCAGCGATGCCATCGCCGCCATTTCCCGTGATCACGCTGAGGCCGCCGAGCTCATCCTGGAGGGTGAGGCCATTGATACCGCCGCCAGCCGCGCCGGGACCGCCGTTGCCAAGGTGGATTGATGGAGTCGAGCCGAGGGTGGCGTTGGAGATCGAGGGGCCTGCGATCCTGGCAGCGGGAAGCGGGACGGCGAGGGTGGTGTCGTTTGTGGTATTGGCAATGCCATCGAAGGTAAAGCCGTAGCCATTTGCCGCGGTGCCGGTAACGATCTGCTGGTTGACCGAGCCGGTGATTAAGAGACGAGAGAGGTTGCCGCCCAAGGCGATGGTGCCGCCGACATTGCCTGCAATGGAGAGGCTGGTGACGATATTTGGAAGGAGCTTTGTCGCCTGGCCCGCAGGCTCCGTAGTGGCGGCGATATGGCCGATCGCGACGGTACCGCCGAGCTGGCCGGTGGCGTCATTGTAATCGGTGACGATGTCACCGCCGAAACCGCCCGCGTTTCTGGTAATGGCGACGCCTACGGCGACGGAGACCTTGTTGCCAAGGGCGAGACCGGTCAGCTCGTTGCCATTGACCACCTTATCATTGTTAGAGTCCGTGAAGAAGGCGACGACCGTGCCACTGGTGACATTGACCAATTGCGAAGGGGCGCCGGTGGTGGGGATCTCGACGGTGTCCCCTGCGGGGACCTTGATGAAATAGACCTCGGAGTTAAAGTTGGGGATGCCGGGGTTCTGGCTTTGGGTCTGGCCAATGGCCTGTGCGATGGCGAGATTGGCACCGGTGAGCGTAGGGTCGCTCGCATGGATAAATTGGAGTACGAAGCCGGTGTGCGCGTCGGTGATGGTATCGGTGTACTGGAGCGGCAGGTGGGTTACGGCCCCCAGGGGACCGAGAGTGGCGGGGGCGATGCGGGACTCGAGAGGCTCGATGAGGGGGGAGGATAGGTGGCGTCTCATTCCGGAATTCTATGCGTTACCAGCCGATGCAAATGCAAACTGCGTGGCGCGGGGTGCGCACGGGGCAACAGCTTGGAAACCAGGGCGTGGCTTCCCGCCACGTGGCCGTAGGGAACAATGCATGACTAGGGTTAGGGGTTAAGCGACGATCCGCGCACTTGCATCCGACGACTTACCCGTTTTTGGGGGTTTGCCTTCCTCACCAGAGGCTGATGGGTAGCGCGGCTCGTTGCTTTATTGATTTTGACTTTTTGCATGCGCCCCTGCGGTTGTAAAGCGAAGTGTGATGAATCTGACTCCGAAATGCCATTGAGCGGGTGGTAGCAAAGCATAAGGATGCTGCGGCTGAGGGGGATAATGCGGGAACCCGGGCTGGAGCCAGATGTCGAAAAAGTGATGATTTTGTGGCGGGGCAGGAAAAAAATCGCAAAATAATTTTGAGCGGGAGATGAATTGCCGCGGACCGTGTGAGGCAGGTAGGGTGTGAATAGATGCAGCACCTCTCACGACAAAGCCACGGAGCATCACGATGCCCGCAATGAAAACGCTGCGCTACTTCCTCCTGCTGATGGCGGGCACATTGACGCTGCACGGGCAGGAGGCATGGCGGGACCGGATGGCGCTGCCGCTGATGGGCAAGCACAACTGGATCGTGATCGCGGACCCGGCATATCCCCTGCCCTCTTCCACGGGTATAGAGGTGGCGGCTACGCAACTGAGCCAGACCGACCTGCTGACGGCGGTGCTGAAGGCGCTGACGGGGGCGCACCATGTGCGGCCGGTCTTTTACACGGATTCCGAGCTGCCATTCGTGCCGGAGGAGGTGGCGAATGGGATTGGGTCGTACCGGGCGCAGCTTGCGACGCTGTTGCAAGGGGGCGAGGTGAGCTCGCTGCCGCAGGACCAGATCGAGGCGAAGATGGAGAGCGCGTCGCTGCGGTATCACGTGCTGGTGCTGAAATCGACGACGCTGCTGCCGTACACTGCGGTTTATATCGAGTTGGACAGCGGGTATTGGAACGCGGACGCGGAACGGCGGCTGCGGGCGGCGATGCAGGGGGGCAATCCCAAATAAGGCGGGATATCGTTGAAAAATGTGGAAAAAGCGTTTGGAACCGCCTCTCCCGGAGTGAGGGGATTGCCACCCTCTTTATTTAGCGTGGCAAGTGGGTGAGCACTTTGTCCACAGGTTTTTTTAAAGCACCGACGAATCAGCTCGAGCTGTTTCGCTTTTGTCTGTCGCGGGTGATGGCGTAGTGCGCGCGGATTTCTTGCGCCCCTCCGGGGCGCTCTCGCGTAACTCTCTATTGTTCCGGTGGTTACGCTTCGCTTCACCACCGGCTACCGACTCCCGAACCTCCGGTTCGGATATGCAGGCTCTCGAACCTCCGGTTCGGATGTGTATTGCGACAGGCTAAAGGGCATTGCACCAAGTTAAAGCGAAGGCGCGCTAGGAGGGGATTCTGTCGGCGGCGATGAGGAGGGCTATGGTGGCGGCGAAGGAGGTGACGGCGATGAGGAGGGCGAGGGGCCTGCCGTGGAAGAACCAGGCGACGCCTTCCGACGCGCGGCCGGCGAGGATGCCGGTCTCGCCGGTGATCTGGCCGGTTTGATAGCCGGCGCGCTTTGAGTCCGAGGCATCGAGGGGTGCGGCGGCGAGGATGGCGGGATCGATGGGCGGCGGAGGAGGAGGGGTGGAGCGATCGATACAGCCGGCAGCCAGGAGGCCGACTACGAGGATGCCGAAGGCGGCGATGCGGAGCCGAGAGGCGCAGAACTTCGTAAAAAAGGGTTGCGTCAAAACGGAAGTATATAGCCGGCAGTCAAGAGGCCGGCTACGAAGATGGCGAAGGGGAGCGCGCGGAGTCTGATTGTGGAAACGTGTTTGGACATGGCGGGAAATGTGGGAACCGCGCAGTAAAAACGGAAGGAGAATGCCGAGGAGATCGTGCAGTAAGGGTTGCGTCAAAACGGAAGGAGGATGCCAAGAAGATCGTGCAATTGCGACTCGGGGGCGCGAGTAGCAAGCATCATGGCCATGTCGCCCTGGCTCCAAGTGGCGAGGTTCCAGCCATCGCGGGTCTCGTAAACGGGCGGGCCTTGAGGAGGCGGGTGCTGGAGCGAGGAGCGGGCGGTCATGGCGAGGTGGACAAGCTCGCCGCCCTGGCCCTGGAAACAGATGATCGAGATGGGATGTCCGTGGTAGGTGATAGTCTTGCAGCCGAGGCTGGCGAGATGCTGAATGCTGATCGGGAGCGGGGGCTGGCCGGGGGCGCCGTTTGCGCCGAGCCAGAGTTGAAGCTTGGTGACATCCGGGGAGGTGGCGTCGAACTTTGCCCCGCCGGAGACGAGCTGACTGAGCACGGCGAGGGCTTGATCCTCCCACTCGTGCGAGGCACGGCGGCTCTGGATAAGGGACCAGGCGCCAAGGCCGGCGAAGAGCGTGACCATGGCGGCGATGGCCCATACGCGGCGGGCGAAAGTGGAGGGGGCGGGCGTGCTGACACGGCCGCCGGTGAGGATGCGTGAGCGCAGGTCCGCGGGGATAGTGATGGACTGGACCCGGGCTGCGATCGCGGAATCGAATTGGCGCTGGCCGTCCATCCATGTCTTGAGCGCGGGATCCGATGCGGCCTGGGCGAGCGCCTGGGCAAACTCCGGGTCGGTGGCATCGGCGCCACTTGGGCGGCATGCACCGAGAAGAAAACTGGCTTCCTTATTGGTCATAGGGAGCCTCCTTCCGCGGAGGGCAGGTCGATTGGGATGATTTTGCGGGCGCCATCGTTCTCTTGTATGAGCAATTTCCGGAGCAATGCCTTCCCACGAGATAATCGGGACATCACCGTGCCGGCCGGAACCCCCAGAACATCAGCGATTTCGCGATATGAGAATTCTTCCAAATAGAAGAGCGTAAGGGGAGCGCGATAGACTTCGTCGATGTTTTGGAGGGCTGCGACGGCGGCGGCGCCATCGATGGAATCGGCGATTGAAACGGTCTCGGCGGGGAGTTCCGCGGTCTCGCCGTCGAGCTCGACCTGCGGGAAGCGTGACTCGCGGCGATGCAGGCCGAGAAACTCGCGGTAGAGGGTGGTGAAGAGCCAGGACTTAACCTTGGCGGCGTCGCGCAATTGATGGCCGCGCGAGGCCCAGAGGTAAAAGGTCTGCTGCGTGAGATCCGCCGCGGCGGGCTCGCTGCGCGCGAGGCTCAACGCGAACCGGTAGAGCGGCGCGTAGTGGGCATCGACGATCTGCTCGAAGTCAGGCGCGGCCACGTGCGGGTTTTTGTACCGGTTTTCGAACGGCCTTTCGAACGGGGCGTCGGCAGAACCAGCCGAGCGATTGCCATGACTGGAACCACTCGCGGATGCGCGCGGCCCAATCGATGGAGGGATCGACGTCGCGGAGTGCGGCGTTGCAGGCGGCGGTGAGCGTCTTGCCGGCGCGCAAGCCGGCGAGGATGGCGTATGCCTCGGGCTCGATGCGCTTGAAAAAGAGCATGTTGTCCAGGCGATGGACGGCGACGTGGGTGCGCGAGGGGCGCGGCAGGCGGGGACGCGCGGCTGCGCGGGAATGAGGCATCGCGGTGAGGGCGTTGCTGGCCTCGCTGCGAAGGGCGGTCTTCTTGAGCGCGAGCGCGAAGTCATCGACCGGGTATGCGTACTCCAGGATGGTGAGATAGGGCTGGAGGCCGACGCGGAGTTTAGCGGGGCCAGCGTCGAGGACGTCGTCCTCCGTTAAAGGGGGGAGCGCAGGGCCATCGAACGCGACGACCTGGGCCCACTCGAAGCGGGCCATGTCCACGGCGAAGGCGGTGTGCGGGGCGGTGAAGGCGGGCGCATCGAGAATGAACTGCGGGAGGCGTGCGCCGAGATTGCGCAAGGAGAAGGAGGCGGAGGGAAACTGGGCGAGGAATGCGGTGGCGAGCGCCATGAAGCGGCGCTCTCCGATGATGGCGCGCAGGCCGGGATAGTCCTCGTAGAGACAATCGAGCACGCGGAACCAGTAGGAGCGGGCGTAGATCTCGAGCCGCTCGACTGCGGTGAGGCGGTCGTTCGGTTTTACAAACTCCGCGGCGACGCTGGCGGTGGTGCGGCCATCGGTCCAGCGGGATTGCAGGCCATCCGTGCGCGAGAGCGGGCGGAAAAGGGCCTCGGCCATCACGCGCTGGAATGCGCGAAGCTCGCGGAGGGACTCGATCCTACGCGGGAGCAAGCTCGGCTTCGGCGATCCGGCCTTTGCTTTCGCGATTGGCTTTGCCTTTGGGGCCGGCTTCGCTGGAGTTTTTCGCGCCGCGGGCGCGCGCCGCGCTGTGGTCGCCGAGGAATTGCGTGGCTTTGAGGGCTTCATCGTGGACTTCGGTAAAACTCGGGATGCGGTCATCCCACTCAAGCAGAGTGGCGGTGTGGCCGCAAAGCTTGATCGCGTGGGCGTAAAGTTTCCAGACCGGGTCGAGCACGGGATGATCGTGCGTATCGAGGATGTACTTTTTAAATTTGGTGTGGCCGGCGATGTGGATCTGGCCGACGCGGTGGTGCGGGATGTTGTTGAGATATTCGTACGGATCGAAGCCATGATTCTTCGAGGAGACGTAGATATTATTTACGTCCAGAAGGATGCCACAGTCGGCGGCCTCGACGACCTCGCTGAGAAATTCCCACTCCGTCATGTCTGACTGATGGAACTCGGCGTAGCTGCTGACGTTCTCAACGCAGATGGGGACTTCCACGACATCGCGCACGTGGCGGATCTTGGAAGCGGTGTGGCGCGCGACGCCGCGCGTGTAGGGCATGGGGAGCAAGTCGTGGGTGAAGCGGCCATCGACGCTGCCCCAGCAGAGGTGATCGGAAAGCCAGGGCGTGCGGGTGCGGCGGACGAGAGTCTTGAGACGCTTGAGGTGCTCGCGGTCGGGCTTGTCGGCGGAGCCGAAGTACATGGATACGCCGTGCTGGACGACGCGGTATTGCTCGAGGATGCGGTCGAGCACCTCGAGGGGCCGGCCGCCATCGACCATGAAATTCTCGGAGATGATCTCGAACCAGTCGACGACCGGTTTTTTCTCGAGGATGTGCCGGTAATGAGGAACGCGCAGACCGATGCCGATGCCGTAATCGGTGTGGTTATTGAAAGAGTTGGCAGGCATCTCGAGTGAGAAAGATATCCACTAAATGGAAGCGGCCGCGAGCGAATAGATCGCGGCCCCTTCCGATTGAACCTATTCCATCACGGCGACGTGGGCCTCGTTGCCTTCCTTGTCCGTGAGGACAAACATGCCGCTGGCGTGCGACTTGCCGCTGGTGCCGACCTGCGAGACACGGAACTCATGGTGGCAGACGGGGCAAACAAAGTCGCTGAGGTTGCTGCGATCCTTGTTAACCGTGAGCAGGGTGATGGCGCCACAGGCGCAGTGGACTGCGATTTTCTGCCCCGGCTTGATGGCGTCCGCCTGCTGCACCGTCTTGACGGGAATGTAGGTGTGAGGCTCGCCGGCCTGCACCTTGGGAACTGCAATGGAGAGGAGCATCGCGGCTGCGATGGCTCCGGTCACCTTGGGGAGGAGTGTGATTTTCATTTTAGTCGATGAAGACCCGGGGAGGCCGGAGCCATTGCGACTCCGGCCTCCATCAAGTCTTCGGGGATCTGGTTAGATCTTGCTCCCATCGGTAGCGCATCCGCCTTTGCCCTTGCAGGAGTTTTTGCCCTTGCAGGAGTTGTCGCCGGACTTGCAGCCGCCCTGGCCCTTGCAGGCATTCGAGCCCTTGCAACTGTGCTTGCCGGTGCTGTCATCGGCAAGCGAGGACTTGGCCAACTGGACGCCGGCGCTGGTGGATTGCGAGGCGTGGAGACGGGCCGCGGAGCCTGTCATGAGACCGGCGATAGCTGCGCCGGCGATGAGTGCTTTGTGATTCAATGTTTTCATATTCGGTAGTTAGCTCTGGTTTGTTCTGGCTTGTTCTGGGGTTATGTTTTGTCCACGCCAGGTTGCCTGGTTTTATCAGGCGCCCCGGTTTTCGCCGCATCGCTCACTCGAGCGCTGCGGAGGCGGACAAAAGTATTGGTTGGGAAGCGCATTTGCATTTCCTCGGAGATTGAATTCAGGGCGCCGGCGCGGCGGCGGACTGCACTGCGTTCTTGCGTTTGAGCAGATGGGCGATGAGGCCATCCACGGAGAATAGCCCAGGACCGAAAAGGAAGACGATGATGGCGGCGAGCATGTACAGGAAAGGATCGGCGGTGACGAAATCATCGGGCTTGTGAAATATGTTTTTCACCACTTCCGGCATAGCGGTCATGTAGGCGACGATCATTACGATAATCAGTGGAATGGTTGTAATCCGACTGGCGATGCCGAGGAGCAGCAGCAGGCCGCCCACGCATTCGGTTGTTCCTGCGATATATGCGTTCAATTCCGGAAGAGGGATGCCGAGAGATTGAAAATAATCGGCGATCTTGGAGATGCTGTTGAGTTTGCCCACGCCGGTGGTGTGGAATTGCCAGCCCCAATAGAGACGGATGATCAAAAGAAATACCGACTGTAGCGATGAGGCAAAGAGGATCAGCTTGCGATAGCCGGCTGTAGCCAAACGAAGTAGTGGGTTATCGTTCATAAATCAGCTCCGGCTGGCGTGTGCGGTGAGATGACTCATTGGCTGGTTACCATCTGAGGGAAGGGAGGGCCGATGTATTCCCGTGCAAATGGGAATTTATTCCTGGGGGGAGGAACGGTTGTTTGAAATCGCAACAGATCGTGGTGGGGGAGTAAAGCGTGATGTTGCGGGGAGTGTTCGGAAGGATTGGGCGACGAACATCGCTTCGCTCGTTCGACGGGGGCAAGCCGGCTTGGGAGGAGGCGATGTGCGGGACGGGAACCACGGGCCGGTTTGGGGTCGGTATCTTGGGAGCCGATTGGGCGACGAACATCGCTTCGCTCGTTCGACGCGGCAAGCCGGCTGAGAGCAGCGTAGGGCGGGGCCGGTACCACGGGCCGCTTTGGATTCGGTTTCCTGGGCCGGCTTGCTTTGGGTTGATGACTGGGGCTTTGCCCCAGACCCCATTGAAGGGACTTGTCCCTTCAAAATCCCGGTGAGTGAGAAGATGATGAACGCCTGGCGTGATCTGGTCGAATTCGGCCTGGATTGGGCTGTCGGGCTGGTTCGATTTACTTTGAATCGAACGTGTAAACGCCGGTCCACTCGGCGGGAGGGGAAGCGATGAAGTGCCTGCAGCGGGCGGCCAGGAATGCGCTGGGAGGATCGGATGGCTCAGTCTCAGACAGCGCGAGTGCGCGCGGGAAATCGCCCTTGAACCAGGCAGCGAGGGCCTCGGCGTAAACGTCGATACACGCGGGAAGCGGGGCGCCGGCGGGGCCGAGAAGCTCGTAGATGGCGATGGATTGGGACTTGCCCTTTACTGCGACGCAATCGAGATGGCGAAAGACGAAGGCGGAGCCGGCTGCATCGCGAACGGAGGCGCTGGCGATGATGGAGGTGCCGTAGTGTTTGTTGAGGCTCTCGAGGCGGGAGGTGAGGTTGATGCCATCGCCGATGGCGGTGTAGTTGAACCGCTCCGGCGAGCCGAAGTGGCCGACGGATGCGACACAATGATGAAGGCCGAAGCGGGTCTCGAAATGGCGGACGCCGCGCCAGCCGGGGGAATCGTAAAGAGCGGCGAGGGCCTCGCGGCAACAGAGCGCGGCGCGGCATGCGAAGGCGGCGTGGCCGGGGACGGGCTCGGGCGCATTCCAAAAGGCCATGACGGAATCGCCGATGAACTTGTCGATCGTGCCGCGCTCGCGCTGGATGACCGTGGCCATCACGTGCATGTAATCGCCAAGGCGCGCGGCGACCGTGTCGCCATCGGCGCTCTCCGCGAATTGCGTGAAGCCCTGGATGTCCGTGAAGAGGACCGAAAGCTCCGTGGCTTCTCCGCCGAGGCCGGGCTCCTCGCCGCGATGATAGAGGCGGCGGACGAGATCGAGCGGGACGTATTTGCCCATCGAGCGCATGGCGGTCTTGGCGCGCTCGAGGCTGGAGAGGACGTGATCGATATCGCTGAGGCGGGAGGTGTTTTGCGAGGGATCGAGGACGAAGTCATTCATGCGGCCGGCCTCGCGGAGGATGATGGAGTGGGCGACCGAGACGCCGTGGAGGACGATGGCGCCGAAGCCGGCGATGACGAGGGCAAGGAGGAGCGAGCCCCACTCGACGCGCCGCCTGATTATCAGCAGATCGTCGAGGTAAGCATGACGTGGCACGACCATTCCAACGATCCATTGCTGGGTGTCCGGGAGGCTGCGGAAGGTGCAAAGAAAAGTGGTGCCGCTGGTGATGAATTCATCCGAGACGAGCGGATTGGTGTCGCTGACTGTGGGCAGGGCGGGGCGGCGCAAGGCATCGATGACCTGGGGCGGAGCCTTGGCGGTGGAAACGCGCACATCTCCGGCATCCACGATGTAAGGATTGGAGCCGGAAAGTGCGATGAGGCGGCCGGAATTATCACAGAGGAAAATGGAGTGGGTCTTCGTGTCGACCGAGGGGGCCATGTCAACAGCGCGATTGATCGCATCCGTGAAGAGGCCGACGCGAAGGACGCCGGCGAACTGGCCTTTCGGGAAATCGATGG
>Ga0206863_1353_pt1 | contig 11261 bp, 7 predicted proteins | sample Alteio_BWOrgCont_41_FD_152634 | JGI IMG/M metagenome (GOLD analysis project Ga0206863, IMG submission 152634) | Enriched cells from forest soil in Barre Woods Harvard Forest LTER site, Petersham, Massachusetts, United States -... | ecosystem: Environmental > Terrestrial > Soil > Temperate forest > O...
AGAAAATCGATTTACCCGCGCTCTCCGCGAAGGCTTCTTCCCTGGGATTGCTCATCAACGACGGGTCGGCCTACCGGTTCGAAGGTGGGGAAAACGGAATACGCATGGGATTCGCTTCCCTCAATGAAGTGGAAAGCCGCGAGGCGGTGCGCCTGTTGCGCAAGGCCGCTGGCAGCGCAGCCGGACCTGTACGGCGCGGCTAACGCGGCGGCCATGCAAATGCCGCTAGTGCAATACGACCTTAGCCTTCTTCGGGTCCTTCCCGATGGTATCCACGACGGTCCATTCCAGGTTGCTCCGGTCCACACGGAACACATTGCGCGTCAACAAACGGTCACCCTTTTTGAAGAACTCGTGTATGAGTATCTTCATATTATTAATGGCGTCGGTATCTTTTTCGGGACAAATGAAGACCTGGTTCTTGGCAGGAATCCCTACGATAAGGTTGTCCTTGACCTCCTCGCAAATCCATTCCCAAACGTGGGGCAGGCAGATGGAGGCGGACTCGTGGTCCCTTTCCCCTTTCAGCGCAAAACCCCCGAAATGGGCCTTGGCCAAATCGTAAGAGATATCCCTGTCCAGGTTGGCGGTGGCCAACTGGTGGAGTGCATCCATGGACATGCCTTTGGGCATATCCTTTTGCAACAGGAATTCATAACGGTTGTCCCTTTCCACGGTATAGAACACACACAGGTCGTCCAGCCAGAACTGGAAAACGGGCATATTCTCTCCCTGGAACAACTGCCTGACAGAATCGCGACAGTTATCCCTGGTGAAAGGATACGTGACCTTTACCCAGGGGTAGATTCGGTTCCGGGATTCGTGGAAAAAACGATTGTGAGGGAACAGGGGTTCACGGCTGTCAATGCCGTCTTTTGTAAAGAGTTTTTTGAGGAAAAGCATGTTTTCAGGGGATATGGATACGTTTTCAAATATACATTTATGCCCGGGTCTCTCCAAATATTTAGATGGTTATTTTGACGTTAACGGCGCCCTCCACTACCCGGCGTGCGCGGCGGCATGGGCTGTGACGTGGCCCCGGGGGCCCTGGCCCGCAGTCCCTGCTTCTTCATGTAGTAGACGTCTACAGAGTAGACACCGAATTCTTCCGCGACCTTCCCCTTCATCACGTAAAAACCCTTGCCCTGGAAAGGGAATTTATCAGCGGAGTCGGGGAAATGTACCGTATCCAGCCAGTCTCCGAACTTATCCAGGAAGGTCCCGAAGAACATGGATTCCCCCTTGACGGTCCTGGCCCCCTTGGTCGTCACGAGATAACCTATGAGCGTAACGGTCTTCCCCAGGTTCGCCGTCAGGTCGCGGGTACCCAGGAATTCCCCCAGGTCCGTGTCGACCATTTGCCACACGTCGGTGAGGGGAAAACCGAGTAGTTCCATTTCGTCATAGGCGTCGTCCAGGGGATGCTCAGCCAGGGCGGGGAGTTGCCAGTGTACAGGTGCCTCCTTGAAAAGAAAAGCGCTCCCCTCGGGCTGACGCTGTTTTTTTTTGTAGAGGAAGGTAGCTTCCCAAAGGAGTTCTTTCTTCTTTTTCCCCGTAAAACCCAGGGCGCCCACGCGGATCAGCAGGTTCATTTGCTCGGGGGTGACGGGGACCCTGTCGATCAGGTCCCCCAGGTGTGCATAGGACCCCTGACGTTCCCGTTCAGAAAGGATGTCCCTGGCCATCTGCTCTTCCAACCCCTGGATGTGGATCAATCCCGTATATACCTTGTCCCCCCTGATGGAGGTCAGGTAGTCACCCTGGTTGATGCAGGGCGGAAGCACCTTGGCCCCTGTCCTTTTCAACTCGTGGAAATAGATTTCGGTCCGGTAAAAACCTCCGAAATTATTGATGACCGCCACCATGAATTCCATGGGGAAATAGGTCTTCAGGAAAAGGCTTTGGTAGCTCTCCACCGCAAAGCTGGCCGAATGCGCCTTGCTGAAGGAATAGCCTCCGAAGGATTCCATCTGCCGCCACACCTCCGCCGTTAACTCGTCGGGATATCCCAGCGTTTGACAATTAGCGAAAAACTGGTCCCGTATCAACTTGAACCGGTTATTGCTCCGGTACTTTCCGCTCATCGCCCTCCTAAGTACATCGGCTTCTCCGAGGTCCAGCCCCGCGAAATAGTGCGCGACCTTGATGACGTCCTCCTGGTATACCATGACCCCATAGGTTTCCTTCAGGAGTTCCTCCATTTTCGGGTGCAGGTATTCGAATTTGTCCGGGTTATGAAAGCGATAGATATACTGGCGCATCATGCCCGACTGGGCCACGCCCGGCCGGATGATGGAACTCGCCGCCACCAGGGTGAGGTAGTCCGAGCAGCGCAGCTTCTGCAGCAACTGCCGCATAGCCGGACTTTCGATATAGAAGCAACCGATGGTGTTGGCAGATTTGATCTTGGCTGCCAGTTTGGGGTCCTTCTTGAAGCGTTCCACGTCGTGGATATCGATAGACTTCTGGCGGTTTTCCCGGACCAGTTGGATGCAATCCTTGATATGTCCCAACCCCCTCTGGCTGAGGATATCCAGTTTGGAAAGGTTGATCTTTTCGGCCAGGAACATGTCGATCTGCGTCGTGCCGAAACCCTTGGGCGGCAGCTCCACCGCGGTATAGGTATAAATGGGGGCTTCGCTGATGAGCATGCCTCCCGGATGTATCGACAAGTGGTTGGGGAAGTCGATCATGAGCTGGCTGTAGTGCTGGATCCCCCTTTGGAATTTATCCTCCTTCAGGGGGATCCTGGGGTTGTCTACCAGGGCATCGATTTCAGCCTTGGGCAGGCCGCAAACCTTACTCAGTTCCCGGATCGTAGCGCTGCGCTGGAAAGTGGAAAACATCCCCAGCAAGGCTACATGATCCCGCCCGTAACGTTTGAAAATGTAGTCGATGACCTCATCCCGGTCCTTCCAACTGAAGTCGATGTCGAAGTCGGGTGGGGAAGTCCGGTGAGGGTTGAGGAAGCGTTCGAAATACAGGTCCAGTTCAATGGGATCCACATCCGTGATTTGCAGGCAATAGGCAACGATGGAATTAGCCCCGCTGCCCCGGCCCACATAAAAAAAGCCCCGGCTCTGCGCATACCGGATGACGTCCCAGGTAATCAGGAAGTAGGCGTTGAAGCCCATCTCACAGATGATTTTTAACTCCTTCCTGATTCTTGTCAGCGCGTCTTTCCGGTTGCCATAGCGGTACTTGAATCCATCGAGGGCCAGCTTTTCCAGGAGGATGACGTCATCCGCGGCGCTGCTCGTGAAGTGCTTTTTCGTTTTGTCCCCGCTCAGCTCCATGTCCACCTGGCAACTATCCGCCACCTGCAGCGTCCTTGTCAGCAGGGATGGATAGGCCTGGAAAGTAGTCATCAATTGAGCCGCGGCCTGGAAATATTCATCGGGGGGCGCAATTTCACCCGCCTGTTGTTTGGAAAGCAGGGTGTTTTTGGCCACGGCCCTTAAGAGGCGGTGCAGGCGGTAGGATTCGTTAAGGTGGGGTTTTACGCCCATGGGTGGCGCCTGGTAGGTCACCGGATGCCTCAGGACATATTTTTCGGGATGCGATTGCACGCTTTTTCCATACAATCGATTTACTTCAGACGGTTTCACTCCGATCAGCTCGTGATCTCCGAGGTCCTCCGCCGCCATCGTATTGAGCCCATAAATAACCCATACGTTCCTGAGCACAGCGTCGGGCGCACCGGGTAGCGCCGCATCGCCGCCGTCTGCCGCCGTCGCGGGCCTCGCCGGAAATTCTTCTCCTGCCTGAAGGTACTTCGACAAGAACCGATTGATCTCTGTAAACCCGCTTAGATTGCGCGCCAGCAGGACATATTGAAACGCATCTCCATTGCGGATTTCCGTCCCTAATATCGGCTTGACGCCCTGCTGATGACAAAAATCATAAAAATCCCACGAGTCGGCGGTGGTATTGATGTTGGTTAGCGCCATTACGTTGGCCCCCATGTCCGCGCCCGCCTTGACCAGCTCCTCGGTAGCGAATGTTCCGTACCGGTAACTGAAATACGTTTTACAATTCAGGTACATGGATCAGCCTTTAAAGGTCAGCGTGCGTCTCTGGATTTCGGTTTCGCCTTGCACATATCCAACAGCCCTCCTCAGGAACTCGTTTCCAAAGCGGCGTTTGATGTGGTCGATGGCCTGGTAAAGGTGGATCATTTCCTGGGTGTCGTCGAACAGGTTGATTTGGTAATTCCCCGGAATAAGGTGAGTAAAGCGCACCCCAAGGAGCCGAACCAGCAAACGACGATCATAGAGTTGGGCGAACAAGTCCTTCACCTTCTCGAGCAGAACGTGGTCCGAACCACAATAGGGGATGGAGGCCTGTTTGGTCACCGTATCGAAATTGGAATACCGGACCTTGACAGTGATACAGCCCGTCAGCTTGTCTTGTTGCCTCAGCTCGAAAGCGATCTTTTCGGTCATGCGCACGAGTTGATTGTGCAGAAAGGTCATGTCCGTCGTGTCGGTTTGGAAGGTGTTTTCGGTGGAGATGCTCTTCTGTTCGCTGTAAGGCACCACAGGGCTTTCGTCGATCCCGTTGGACCGCCGCCACAATTCGATCCCGTTCTTGCCGAATAGGTTGCTCAACATTTCCATGGGAATCTCCGAGAGAACCCGGATGGTTTCTACGCCCATTTGCTTCAACAGGTCGGTGGTTTGTTTCCCCACCATCGGGAGTTTTTGCACCGATAAAGGGGCCAGGTAAGGCTTTTCCTCCCCGAAGGGGATTTCCGTTTGGCCTTCGGGTTTCACTTCGTTGGTAGCGACCTTGCTGACCAATTTGTTCGAAGCCAGGGCATAGGAGATGGGCAGCCCCGTTTCCTTTGTAATTTTTTTTCTAAGTTCACCGGTGAACTTCGATACCCCGAAGAACTTATCCATGCCCGAAAGGTCGATGTAGAATTCGTCTATGCTGGCCTTCTCATAAATGGGCACCTTCTCGCGGATGATTTCGGTTACCAGTTGGGAGTATTTGGAATAGCTTTCCATATCCCCGCCAATGACCATTGCCTGTGGGCAAAGTCGCTTGGCCAACTTCATGGGCATGGCGCTTTGTACCCCGAACTTTCGCGTTTCGTAACTGCAGGCCGCCACGACACCCCTTTCTCCTCCACCCACGATCAGGGGTTTGCCCTTCAATACCGGGTTTTTGAGGCATTCCACGGAAACGAAGAAGGCGTCCAGGTCGAAATGGGCCACTGCACGAACATCAGGCATACTCCAGGGGTTAATCCGGGCACAAAATACTAATTATTTTAGTATTTATCATGCTAAAATAATTGGCTATGTTTACGACATGGAAACGCACATCCCGACCCGGGCATCCCGAAAAGAATGGATCGCCCTCGCCGTCCTGGCGCTGCCCACCTTGCTCCTTTCCATAGACATCAGCGTCCTCTTCCTGGCTCTGGCCCCTATGAGCAAAAGCCTCGGGGCCAACACCGGCCAGCAATTGTGGATCATGGATATTTACGGTTTCATGATTTCGGGTTTCCTCGTGACCATGGGAACCGCGGGAGACAAGTACGGGTATCGCAAAGTGCTTTCCATCGGCGCCGCCGGATTCGGCCTGTCCAGCGTCCTGGCCGCATTTTCCCACACCGCGGGCATGCTCATCTTCGCCCGCGCACTAATGGGTATTACCGGGGCCACCCTCATGCCCTGCACCCTGGCCCTGATAAGAAATATGTTCAGGGACCCGCACCAGCGAAGTATGGCCATATCACTTTGGATAAGCTGCTTTATGGTAGGCAACATCGCGGGACCTTTGGTGGGCGGCATCGTGTTGCAGCACTTTCAATGGGGAGCCGTATTCCTGCTGGGTGTGCCTGTCATGGTCATCCTGCTCATCGCAGCACCGTTTTTGTTGCCCGATTACAGGGAGGACCCCGATAAGCGCAAGCATATGGATCCCCTTGGCGTCGCCTGCTCCCTGGCCGCCATCCTGACCTTTATTTATGGTTTCACGGAAATTTCCCGGAAAGGTTGGGACCTTATACCCATCTTATCCATCCTCGTGGGACTGATTTTCGGCTTTGTATTTGTCTATCGGGAGCGACGCCTCAGCGATCCCTTGGTGGACCTCAGCCTTTTTTCGTCAAAGACCTTCAGCGTCACGCTGCTCATCATGCTCCTCACGGGCATCTTCATGGGCGGGACTTTTTTATATTTGATTCAGTACCTGGAAATGATCATCGGCCTTTCCCCGCTACAAGCGGGTTATTGCATGATCCCTCAAGCCATCTTCATGATTATTGGATCTTTTCTTTCTCCGGTAATGGCCAGGCGAACGGGACCCGGCTACGTCGTGTGTCTGGGTCTTTGTTTTACCACCCTCGGGTTCGCCCTGCTGACGCAGGTAATTGCCGGCGGGAGCCCGTTCATTCCGATGGTCGCATTTTCACTGATGTCCCTGGGCGTATCGCCTATTATCGGATTGGGCACCGACATAGTCATCGGGTCGGCCCCTCCCGATAAAGCCGGCTCTGCCGCCTCCCTATCCGAAACCGTCAACGAATTGGGCGTTGCCCTGGGCATAGCCCTGCTGGGAAGCATCGGCGCCCTGATTTATAGAATCCGCCTGGCAGGTCCGGGGATGGAAGCCGCCAGGGAAGGTATCGCAAAGGCACTCGTCCTCCCCTTACCCCCTTCCTCCGTCATGCGCGTCAAGGAGGCCTTCACCTCCGGTTTCCGCGGGGTGGCCTTCATTGGGATGTTAGGCACCATAGGACAGTTGCTGATTGCCTGGATCACCTTACGGCGCACTCCTAAGCCGGGTGGCCAGCACTGAAATCATAAGCCCCAGCAGGGCTACGAACCCGAACGCCACCCTTAGGCTGGTCGCCCCGGAAATAAAACCGATCAGGGGAGGGCCGAAAAGCAACCCCATGAACCCGATCGTCGAAACGCTCGCCAATGCCGTAGCAGGATTGGTTTTCTTCGTTTTCCCCACGCTACTGAATACCAATGGAATCACCGAGGACGTCCCCGCGCCCACCAGCAAAAGCCCGAGTATGGATGTCTGGAAACGGGGGTACGAAATGACCAGGGTCAACCCCAGCGCAATCAGCAGCCCGCTACCTTCCAAAACTTTCTTCATCCCCAGCCGACCCACCAACCCGTCGGCCAAAAAGCGACCCAAGGCCATCGTACACGTAAACGCCGCATAGCCGAACCCCACGAAGGCAGCCTCCGTGTGCACGACCTTTTTGAAATAAATGCCGCTCCAATCTGCCATCGCACCTTCGCAGATCATCACCCCCAGCGCAATAAAGGCCAGCAGGATGAGTGTTTTATCCGGCTTCACAATCCAGGGCACGTTGCCTGCCTCAGGCACCGCGTTCCGCACCAGCATCGGATAACACATCCCTGTTATGGCCGCCGCCAAAACCCCAATCAGTAGGAAATGCCCGAAAGGGGAAACGTTAATGCCCAACATATACGCACCCGTAAAAGCCCCCACGAAGCTGGCCAGGCTCCAAAGCCCATGGAAACTAGCCATGATAGAGCGTCCATATAATTCCTCCACTTCCACCGCCTGGGTATTCATTGCGATATTCAACAGGTTGCCGAAAAAACCGAAAAAGAAAAGGGTGCCGACGAGTATAATCGCATTGGGTACTGCGCCGATGATCACCAGCGTCGTTGCATATAGAACCGCCGCCGCGCCTGCTACATTTCGGCTGCCCCTGGTGTGAATGAGCCAACCCGCCAGGGGCATGGACGCTATCAACCCGAGGGGCGCTGACATCAATACGCCGCCCATCGCTCCATTGGATAATTTCAGGGTTTGCTGTATGGTGGGGATGCGCGAGGCCCAGGTGGCGTTGCAAAGGCCGGAGAGGAAAAACAGGGAACCCGTGGCTATGCGGTTCAGCCTATGCGCGTTCATGAATCACAGCTGAGCGTCCACGCTAAACCTTCCTCCGCCGGAAAATACCAAGGCGAGGAAAACGCCCAGGTAAACAAACACCAGCTCGGCGTTAACCTCCATAAAGGAAAAATGGTGCATGCATCCAAACACCACCAGGAGATTGATCACGATGATCGCGGAAGCCAGTCGGGTCAGGAAACCCGCAGCCACCAGGACGCTGCACAAAGCATCGGCAATGAGCGCACATATAAAGCTTACTTTCGGTCCGATATGAATCGGATCGGGGAAATGAGACAACATGTCCTGGAAGTGGATCACCTTTTCCAGCCCGTGTTTTACGAACAGACCGGCACCTGCCCAGACGCGCAAAATAAGGAGGGCAATGTTGATCCCAAGGGGGATATTGGACCGAAAGGACCGTTTCATGCGATAGAGGGTTTCGCTACGTAATATAGGTAATTTCTGTATATGTAACTTTCTTATGGATGGATATACACCACCCCATCCGGAAAAGTGTATTCCTTTTTGATCTCGGCATTTTTTTCCAGGCTGATCAGATAGCTCTGCGGATAGGCCAGGCAAGCATTCAGCCAGATCAGCCGGGCCCCGTGATCCTCCTGAAAATCCTTTACGTCCCGGGGATTGTTCAACTCGGGCAGGTAATCCGCATGGTACCCGGGGCTGAAAATGTACATTAGGTCGGGCGCGTTGGAATACGTCCCTGTGTCGGGGCCGAAAAGCTGTGGATGCGAATTGATAAACTCCAGGGTGGGGGAGTGCTTCAAAGTGGCCATATCATAACGGAAATAGCGTTTAAAAGCGATCTCCGGGTGTTTTATATAGCGGATATCCAGGAATGCATTGGCCACGCACAGCATCGCCAGGCCTATGGCCACGACCCGCGGGTTGATACCCTTGTGGTGCACCCACCCCAGGATTCCCAGAAAAGCAGGTATGTACAATGGCGACAGGAGGCGTACATCCAGCCCTTCATATTTAGTCAGCATGGCCGTGCTCAGGATAAATAACGTATACAGCAAGCAAAACAGGGCGCTGATTGAAAACAAGGACAGGCTATCCTTTTTGATTATCCGGAACCAGGCCAAAATCCCCACTAAGGTTATTATGAATAGTGTTGCCACCAGTACATAGGTCGATGGGAAATCGTGCAGGGGCGGAAGCCACTCCGTCAATACTCCCCCCAGGCGGTGCAAATGGGTGCTTAGTGACAAGTAATTCTTTTGCCTGTCCCCCGTCAGCGTGCCGCTGATCAGCCGGTTCCGGATCAGGTTGGCGCCCAATAGGGAAATGGAGACCGCGCCGAACAACATTGCCTTCCCCCAACGTTTTTTTGTTCCTTTATCACCCAAAATCGCCAGCCCCCCCGTAGCCACCAGAGTCAACCCCGCATACCTCGTCACGCAAGCCAAAGCCGCCACCACCGCCATCGCCCCCAACGCCGTTCTCTTATGTGTCCTCCCATAGTGGAAAGCCGCCGCCATGAACACCCCCTGGCAAAGGATAAAAAAAGTTTCCGACCACAACATCTCGTACACCACCAGCAAAGCCGGGCTAAGCACCATACAGGCCCCGGCCAGTACGCTTTTCGTTTTATCCAGCCCTTCTTCTTTCAACAAACAAACCAGCACATAAATCAGCATTGCAAACAGCAACCCGTTCAGCCAAAGCCCGAATACGAAAGGGTCCGTTCTCGTCATGAACTGGATGGCCCCCAGCAACAGCGGATACCCCAGTGGGAAGTCCACGAACGCATCCCCATCGAACGCATTCAAAGACCCATGCGCATTCAGGTTTCTCGCAACGCTCGTGTAGGTAATGGAGTCGGCCGAGATGCCCACCACCCCCCGTAACGAGGATACTATCAGTATAAATCCGGATGCCGCCAGCAGTAGGGCGAGGACGTTCTTGGATGGCGCGAATATGCCCATAAATGGCTGTAAATGTATCACTTTCGTTTAGATTGAAAAATTACTCCCAAAATCACAACCCACTCCATTCCTCCTTCTCTTGCCTGTGCCCAGGGACCTTCTTAGTTTGGAAGTCTAAATCGATCGGTTATGAAACGTAAGATTGTCTATTTATGGCCTTTGTTTGCAATACCCCTCTTTGCGGTATGGGTGGTATCCTGCAACAAGTCCCGGCAGACGGCCCCTATTGGAGCGGATGTAGCTATGATTACCGCGGCCAGGCAATACCTGGAAGGTGAGATGTATCTCTCGGATTCCATCGACTCCTCTGCTTTTGGCCGACGGCCGTTTCGTAAGGTCCCCCTTTGGGACCAGGCCGTGGTGGATACCTTCTCCTTCGGCAGGGGAGTGGTGGTACCCCTCCAGGTAGTGGACACCCTGTCTATTGTTGTTGGGGAAAGCCAATTATGGCTACCCGTCCAGGGGTTGACCTGGGTATTGATGTACAAAGATATCTTCGATCGGTGGCAGGTCGAAGTGATTACCAGGATTCCTCATTCTGTTGCTTCCGCTTCTTTTACCGGAGAAATCAGGGTGGAGAACTGGTCGGGGCGGTTTCTTAGAGCCTATTATTATGGTGGTGGCTCCGCTGTACTGTTGACGACTTCGCGCATTTTTAATGGAGGGCCTTCGGGCTCTCCTTCTTCTCCTTCTTCTCCTTCTGTTGTTTTACCCCCCGCGGGTTCTTTTTCTCCTCCGAGCGCTTCGCCCCCTGCGCGCGGCGGGGTAACCCCCCTCCTGGAAGCCCCGAAGAGTCCAGGCACGGAGGTGTGTACCGAAACTGACTGGTACGCTTGTAGTTCTATTGGCGACGGCCCCACCGAATGCACCTATGTCTATACCACTGAAGACTGCACCGGCCCCGGCGCGAGCACACCAACCACTCCTGCCCCGGGTTCTCCCGTCCCCGGTGACTACCTCATAGCGGGCGGCGGTACCGGATCCTCGTCCAACCCTTCCCTCGTGCAGTCCATCATACCCGATACCTCAATTACCCAACACCCCATCATCGCATGCGTCTACAACCATCTCATGAGCCCCAGCCTCGCCTACGGCCTCAAGTCTATTTTATCTTCCTTCTCCGACAACGAAGTCTACAACGTAACCTTCTCCGTTGCCCCCAACCTCGGCGTAGATGGAAAAACCATATACCAGGGGAACAACAATTTTCAGATTATCCTCAATGGAGACGAAGCCGATGATAGCGACTATTCCCGTATCTACCTCGCCAGCACCTTCATTCATGAAGCATTTCATGCTAAATTGAGACAAAAGGCCCTGGAGACCTTCGGCGAGGCACCTATTTCTCAATGGCCCACATCCATTGACGATATGACCCTCGCCCAACTGGCCACCTATTTTGAATCTGAATCCAAG
>Ga0206863_1354_pt1 | contig 11257 bp, 9 predicted proteins | sample Alteio_BWOrgCont_41_FD_152634 | JGI IMG/M metagenome (GOLD analysis project Ga0206863, IMG submission 152634) | Enriched cells from forest soil in Barre Woods Harvard Forest LTER site, Petersham, Massachusetts, United States -... | ecosystem: Environmental > Terrestrial > Soil > Temperate forest > O...
GTCGAGACGGAGGACCGAACTAACTGCTGCAGCAGCGGCGATAGTTCCGTGCGTACCAGTCGGATGCCAGCCCTGAAGAAGGTGAGCGCTCCCAACTGACATTCCGACACGGGCGCCGATTTCGTATCCGGCGACGATCCCAGTGATCGCGGCCGCACCACTAACCGGAGGTACCTCCTTGAGGGCCAATTCGGCGGAACCGAGAAGCGCCGGCACTACGACAGAACCAGGATGCAGAATCGCTTGCCTATGGAGGTCGTCCATTTCGAATCCATGCACAGCGGCTCCGTTTGCTAGCGCCGCATTCGTGCCGCTCAGCCGCTGATCCGTCCCCCAAACGGTTGACGTCGTGTCCCGGTCGACTTCGCGCAGAGTGTCTCGCAGGATTCTGCTCCAATCCAGCGTTGAACCGAAGAGGGCACACCCAAGAGTGTCCAGTAGACAGAGCTTCGCATGCTGAACTACAGAGCGAGGTAGATCGTCGAAACGAAGGTTGGCGACGAACGCCGCGACCGCTTGGGTGGGTGCTGCTGATGGCGCCACCGTCGCTGGGCGGGTTGCTTGACGATTGGTCGAGTTACTTGTCATCACGTTCGCGCTGTATGCGTCAGGACTTGTTCCGAGAGCGTTCCCAAATCATGTCGAGCATTAAGGACACTCGGGATCGCCCAATCAGCCTCGAGACCGAGTACACGAGCAGGATTGTCATGAGTCATCAGACGCACCTGCTCATCGGGTACGCCGAGACCGAGCATGGTCGCAATGAACATCCGGAGGATCTCGGGCTCAGGAGGATTCCACGCCTCAATCGCGTCACTCGAAAGCACACAATGCTCGGCTCCGACAGCTTCGATCGCCTCAACAATGCGGCGCGGGTCAATTCGTTGGTGCATCGGCATGCAGCCGATAAAGACGTGTTCAATCATCCCGCCCTCAGCGACGATGGCTAGCTGTTGCTCGATCGATGCGCTGACTGAGTTGCTGAGCGGATGGGTAAGTACGAACGACCCCCCAAGCTCGCGAGACCGACGGCATAGCTTCAGGCTGTGCTCAATCGGCAGATGGCCAGTTGCCACCGCCACACCTCTCGTTGCGCAGATGGCCAGAATCTGGTCCACCTCCGGCAAAAGCTCACCGCGTTCATCTACGACCGTGAGGCCGCGAGTCGGCCAGTGCTCGGCATCTAAGGACGAAAGGTAGGGCTCCATTCGCTTCGTAAATATGTTCTCGTGCGGACTCTCTTCTCGCGCCGACCAGGTTGGCATCCAGACAACCTTTGCGCCGGCCTCGATCGCCAATTCGACGGCTAGCGGGCTCAGTCCGCCGGCCGGGGGGTTGAGCGTGATGCTCCCGAAGATGCCCAGTGTCGGAAATAAAGGAGCCAGGGCGTTGGCCACGCCAACTGTTGGAAAGACGTGAGACTTGATGACAAATCCCCGCATCCGTGCACTCGCAGCCAGTTGCGCCCATTCGACGTACGACACGCGGCCGGGCATCGAGAGGGTAAATTCTGGCGACCCGTGGGCATGAAGGTCCAGTGCACCCTCCAACACCGAGTCAGGGTCAGTCATCGTGGAGCCGCCACTTGTTCTCTGCGATCGGCGGGAGCGAGAAGCGAAACCAGCGCTGAAATGTTCGGCGAGGTGTCGATATCCCACACGCGATCGACAAGCTCATTCGCCTGTCTATCCCCCACCGACTCCACGGCGAGGCTTAGAAACTTCTCCACCATCTGTTCGTCCGACAATGGCCGCTGCACAGACCCCAGGGGGTGATCGACCACCGCACGAAGGGTTTCTCCAACTCGCGTGCGGACGACGAGTTCGCATGAGACGCCTCGGCTCAGTTCGGGCGCCGGCTCAATCACTACCTTCGCCGAGATGTTCATGACCTCGTCATCACCCCGGCCAACCAACGAGTACTGCTCTGGGAGTGCCTTGCCTAGTACCAACGCCAGAGCGACGGAATACGGCAAACTCATCTGAGCCTCGTGAAAGCTGCGTGGATGAGTAACGCCGTGATAGCTCGCCCACGCCGGATGACGTCGTACGACGATTTCTTCGACTTGAGAAGGTGTTAGCCCACGTTCTCGCAAGATGAGCATCGCGTCTATCGCATTGTGGATGGGCCGAGCGCATGAATACGGTTTGTACTCGATCGTGACCGGAATTGTCTCACCCAGTCCGGCCAGGAACCGATCACGGTCAAACGATCCGGCGAAGGCCGCAGCGAAGCCTCGCTTCCCCTCGATAATGGTGTCTGCACCCGTAAAGCCGACCCTCGCCATCAACGCCGCCGTCAAACCGCTTCGCGCCGCTGGCCCAGGGTTGAACCGCTTCTGCATCGACGGCCCGTACACCTCGAGCAACCCCGAAGCCTGCGCGCCGGCGAGGCCCAACGAACTCACGAGTTGATCATTCGAGAGACCCAGCAACAGACCAGTCGACATCGCGGCGCCAAACACGCCGCAGGCCGGTGTCGTATGGAAGCCCCGATCACGCAGGTCGGGATTCGTCGCCATACTCAGGCGAATCATCGTTTCGCAACCAGCGACGATCGCGAGTAGCAGGCATGCTCCACTCGAACCGACCAACTCAGCCGCAGCCAGTGATGGCGCCAGGACTGGAGGCGCGTAGTGGAAGTATGCATCCTCGTCTATGTCGTCCAGTTCGACGCTGTGTGAAGCGATAGCGTTCACGAACGCTGCATGCAGAACATCTGCCCGCTCGGGTCGCCCCAGCAACGTCGCCTCCTCGGCGAAGGCCGCAGCAGCTCGCCCGCTTTCGCTTCTAGAACCTGCTAGACCCACCCCCAGAAAGTCCAGCAGAAGTCGCTTCGACTCGTGAATAAGAGCCTCGGGAAGGTCGGCAAGTTTCCGCGGCGAGAGCGCGCCAACTAACTGTTCGGAAACCGTGGCCACTACTACCCCCACATGATGAGTTCTTCTGGTCTCGACCACTTTGTTCGGCGGTCGGCTAATAGCTAGTAGGCAGCCACGAGAAAGCATGCAGGCCGCTCACCCAACGATTGACAGGACTGCGTGTAGGATCACGTGAGACCATTTCAGCGACGTCCCGCCGCAGGCGACTGCTCAAGTGTCTCTAACGTCAAGCTGACGATGTCCGCGACAGACGGACGCCACTGATCTTCCAGCGTTCTCGCGTAGGGAACCGGCATGTTCAAACCCGCGAGGCGTCGAATTGGAGCCTTCAGGTCGCTCCAGCATTGTTCGGTAAGGGTGCTCGCGATATCACCACACATGGATGCGGTTTTCGATGCCTCCTGTACGACCATCGCCCGCCCGGTCCGCGATACAGATTCTGCTAGGGTCTGTACGTCGAGAGGGACAATCATCCGCACATCGATTACTTCCGCGGAGATTTGGTGTTCCTGATCGAGTTCCTCGGCGGCTGCGAGGCACCATTCAAGTGACCGCGAGAATCCTATCAAGGTGATGTCGGTACCCGCTCTTAGGACCGCGGCCTTTCCAAATGGAACAAGATACTCACCTTCTGGGACCTCGCCCTTAGAGAAGTACAGACCTTTATGCTCCATCACGAGCGTCGGCTCGTCCGAACGGATAGCCGTCGCCAATAGCCCTTTTGCATCGGCGGGCGTGAACGGCATCGCGATAGCGAGACCTGGGATCGTCGCGAATATGGATTCCATGCTCTGCGAATGCTGAGGTCCCGAACCTCCGGCCGCGATGCCTTGATGTGTGCGGATTGTCAATGGCACCGTCAGCTGGCCACCGCTCATAAATCTGAGTTTCGTGGCTTGGTTCAAGACCTGATCTGCTGCCACCAGCATGAAGTCCACGAACATTACTTCGACCACCGGCCGCATACCAGCGACGGCGGCGCCAATTGCAAGCCCGACAAAACCAGCCTCTGCAATCGGGGTGTCCATCACCCGCTCTGCGCCAAATTTCTGGTATAGGCCGGTGGTCACTGTGAACATTCCGCCCTGTACGCCGATATCCTCACCGAGAAGGAACACGGACGGGTCGCGTTCCAACTCGATCGACAGGGCTTCATTTACGGCCGCCGCATACGTGATAATACGTGTCATCGCTTCGGCTCCGCCCAGGAGGATGTGTATTCATACATGCTCTCCGGGGCTGGCTCCGGCGAGTTCCATGCGGCTTCTTCAGCATCTTTCACAGCGAATTCTGCTCGCCTTTGGGTCGCGACGATCCGCTCCTCGGTAACGCCGGATTCGCGCAGGCGGTCGCTCAACACGATAAGCGGGTCTCGCTTCTTCCACTCGGCAATTTCATCCTCAGATCGGTACGTTTTGAAGTCGCCGGTCATATGACCCCGAAACCGGTAGGTCTTCAGCTCAACGAAAGCGGGACCCTCGCCTCGCCGAGCCCGGTCCACGAGAGGCCCCACGGTGGCCTCGACTGCCGCGACATCCATCCCATCGCACACCGCAGTCTCGATGCCTGCACCGCTAGCCAGATCGACGACCTCTGCGGTCGGGCGCATTTCGTGCGCCGGGGTAACTTCCGCATAGAGGTTGTTTTCACACGCAAAAATTACGGGCAGATTCCAAATGACTGCCTGGGCGAGCGCCTCATGCATCACCCCTTGATTTGTGGCTCCCTCGCCGAAAGCCGTGACAACCACTCGCGATTCCTTCTTGCGTACGGCGGCAAGCGCTATGCCGTTCGCGATGGGTAGGTTGGCGGCGACGATCGCATTGCTCGGAAAAATGCCACGGGACCAGTCGGACATGTGCTTTGAGCCACCCCGGCCGTGACTACAGCCACTCTCTCGCCCAAACAATTCCCCAAACATGGCTTCCGGTGGCATGCCGCGAGCTAGCGCCCAACCATGCCCGCGGTAGGTGAACAAGAGCCGGTCACTCTCGTTCAGCGCGTTGCAAGTTCCGACCGCGACGGCCTCCTGGCCGGAATACAGGTGCATCGCCCCGCGGACCTTTGCGTCACGAAAGAGTTGCTCGCAGCGTTCCTGGCTCGCTCGGATCAACCACATCGTGTAGAGCGAGTCGAGCAGTTTGTTTTCCGCCTGCGGATCCGCTGTCGTCGTTTGCATTCTTTCTTCCCATCGTCCGTAGTCAGGCGACTCAGTTCTGCTTCAGCACCAGGCGGTTGTACACCTGCGAGAGGTTCGGTCCCGAGCTTCCACGGCAAGCCCAGCTCACTCCCTGACTGCGCATAAGTTAAGAAAAGTCGAGGACCTTCAGGTGTTCCTATATCCATACGGTCGTGCCTAAGCGGGAACGCTGTTGGCTACGCTAAGCCCGGACTGGTGGGCTGTCAACCCGACGCCCATCCTTCTAATGAGCCCGACCGTGCTTGACAAAGGATGATGGTGAATGACGCGCGCCCAGCCCTGAGCCCAAGAGATCTCGGCCGACGGCACAATCGGTATACCGGTCGCAGCTCGCGAAAGTCCTTGGATCCGTGGTTCGGTAGGGCCAGCGTGGTAAGAGGGGTGATGATCAGCCTCAACGCACGCCGTATTGTTTTGCCGCCTGCGTACCGACCCTGTTCTCGAGCTGCGGTGCCCGGTGAGATTGGTGGACGATGCGGCCGCCGACACCATCAGATTGGGCTCTCATCTAGCTGGCGCTGGCTCCTTCGAGCTCATTCGATCATCAGGGATCCTTCGCTCGCTCGATGTCGCGGATCTAAGTGCTCAGTTCGTTGACACTCTCGGCAGATGCGCCGTAGCGTGGCCCTAGCCGTTCGGGCTTGCGGAGCTATATGCGTATATACGGCCGGACAGGCGACACTCGTCGTCAGGTCACAACATGCAGGGAGCCACGTAGGAGGCCGCTGTGGTTGGCCTGCGTAAGTGGAGGAGCGAGATCACTTCGAGCATGGGAGAGTGATGGGCAGGTTGGATGGCAAGGTCGCGTTTATCAGCGGCGCGGCGCGAGGCCAGGGTCGTAGTCACGCGGTCCGCCTAGCCCAAGAAGGCGCAGACATCATTGCGTTCGATCTGTGCGAGAAGATCGACACCGTCCCCTACGAGATGTCCGGTCCCACAGATCTCGCGGAGACCATCCGCATGGTCGAGGCTCTCGGCCGGCGCATCGTCAGTGCCGAGGCAGATGTTCGTGACGCTGCAGCGGTAGCCGGGATCTTGGACGACGGCGTCGCCGAACTCGGCCACCTAGACATCGTCGTCGCCAACGCTGGAATCTTCTCCTACGGTGATCCGCTGACGCTAACCGCCCAGACCTGGCAGGACATGATCGATGTCAACCTCACCGGCGTCTGGAACACCGTCCAACCTGCCTTGCATCACCTCATCGACCAGGGCACCGGCGGCGCAATCGTGCTCACCAGCAGCGCCGCCGCCCTCAAAGCTCCACCGAACCTCGTGCACTACGTCTCAGCGAAAAGCGGGGTCGTAGGACTCATGCGGTCGCTGTCCAACGATCTGGGCAAGTACAACATCCGGGTCAACTCGGTCCACCCAACCCTGGTCAACACCGCAATGGTCCACAACGACGCGCTCTACAGCATCTTCTTCCCTGGCCGCGACACCCCTCCCACCATCGAGGAGTTCGCCGAACTTTGCCTGACCATGCAATCCCTGCCAGTGCCCTGGGTAGAACCAATCGACATCAGCAACGCAGTTCTGTTCCTCGTCTCCGACGACGCCCGCTACATCACCGGCGACACACTGCGAATCGACGCAGGCGTCGTCAACAAACACCAATAAATGCGCACCATGTTCACCACCGAGACATCCCGCTTATTTATGGCACTACTCGGCTAGAGGCTCGCGATCTCGCCCGGTTTGAGGGGATTATATGACAGGCAATGTTCTTGGCGTCAACCACGTTTCTCTCGTCGTTCATGAACACAATCTGGATGCCGTCGCAGATAAGTGGGAACGAATCTTAGGGCTCGACTTCGAAGAGATTAATAGCCTCGAGCTGGGCCTGCGGATGAAAGTCGACTTAGACGCTGGGATCGAGCTAGTGGCGCCGCTCGGCTCCACTGGGGCTCACGGCGCGCTCTTCAAAAAGCATCTGGACGAACATGGCGAGGGATTCCACTCCATTATCTTCCGCGTAGACAATCTGGGTGAGGCACGTCGGGCCATCACCGAGTCTGGTAATACCGTGACCAGAGAGATCCGGCTCCGGGGCGATGAACCCTGGTTCGATCGATACTCGGAATTCGTTGCGTTAGCGTTCGAGCCGATTCATGGCATCCATGCGTCAGTGGCGCGTATCGAACAGATACCGGAAAGGCGACGTCAACCAAAGCAACGCGACCCTGGGACGTAGTGGGACGAAGACGGGAGCCTGCCTCGGCAACTCGCCTCCTCGCTCGCGAGACCCAAGATCGTCCGCTGGAGAAGTACAGCTCAGACTTGGGGCGCCGCTTGCCTTCCTGCTTCAAGAAGTTGGCGAGCGCTGCGAATGGTCGAAGACGCCATCGCCGCCCGGTTCGTGACACGGTCAGGGCAGGCATGAAGGCCGACTACTGGCTGACGACATAGTGCGCTCGTGGGGCCCGGCATTCGCCGAACGCGCTGCGGGCCCGCAAAGAGCACAGGATCACTAGGTAGCGGACCTCCGGCAGCATGCGGCATCTTGTGGCTACCCTGCGAGATGGCGTGTCGGATCGAGATGAGCCCGCCGACGTCCCGTCGAATCCAGGAGGCGCGCAGTCTCAATGGGTATAGCTCTCAAGGCGACTAAGTACTTTGGGGGCTTATGAACTCAAGACAAGCCGGTCGATGTCGTGGGGCGTGTCTTGAGTCGCTCGGGGAGGTCGTTATCCCTCTCATCCATCACTGACAATCTCAGGCGCCCGACTTAGGGTTGCTGGTGCTCGCCTCCCCAACCGGATGTGAGGTGATCGCCGCGGTGTCACGCTCTTGCCAAAAGGTGCTCCACATAGGGAAGGTGCCAGGCAGTTCTGGGGCCTGTGATCCCGACCAGCTTGCGAAGTCCACCTCCTGTGGGCGCTCAAGCAAGTCGGCTGCGTACCAGATTTGGGGGCGTCGCTTCGCGAACAACCACTCACCATCAACTTTGACGTAGTCGTCGTTGTAAATGAGTGCGGCAACAATATAGCGCTCCCCCACCTCATGTTCAGCGCGGCAATAGAGTTTTCCTCGCGCGGTAGTAGGCGTCAACAACTCGATAATGTGCCCACAGATCTGATGTACCGACCGATAGAATTGGTCCAAGCCAAAAGCATGACGATCGTGGGCCTCTTCGCGGCGATCCTCGGGTGCCTCCGCGTGCCGGAGCACCTCGCGCTCCCGTGGTTCGAACAGTGCGAGTAGCCCAGCTACGTCGCGACTGTCGGCCGCGAGTGAGTACCGTACGGCCAACTGGCCGATATCGAACTTGGCTTCAAGCGCAGTGACCCGTACGGCGAGCCCATTATCCTGCGAAGCGACAGCATCGGCTTCCAACTTGTCACACTCCTAAGTCGCTCAACTTAGGTTCCAAGCGGGCCTTCGCAGCCGCCCCGAAGTGCCGCCTAAGAAACTCATTGAGGCCAACGGCGCCGACTAGTACGACGCCATTGAAGATGTTGCCGGAATACGTATAGCCCAACTCGACCAGGCCAGATCCAGCGTAAGCCACCAGGTACGTTGCCACTACTGCGCTCACGACAGAGAACCGACCGTCGGACAGAATCGACGATCCGAGGTACGCAGCGGCGTACGCCGGCAGCAGAAACCCTGAGCCTGTGGTCGGGTCGATCGAGCCAAAGCGGCTAATCAGGACTACGCCACCGAGCGCCGCGAGAACGCTCGCCACCATCAACGACAGCACGATGGTGCGTTCGACCTTGACCCCCGCCAGTCTCGACGATTCCGCGTTAGACCCTACGGCGAACAAGTGTCGGCCGAAGACCGTCTGCCTAGCGACAAACCACATCACCAAGGTCATCGCGATTGGAACCAAGATGATTGTCGGGAAGTCACCAATGGGAGACTGTCTTCCGAAGTTGGTCAATGACGCTGGGATTCCATTGAAAATGATTTCACCGTGCGCGTAGATGAGGGCTACCCCGCTCAGTGCCCCGCTCATTCCCAGCGTGGCGATGAATACATTTACCTTCAGTTTGACCACTAGTAGGCCATTGATCGCGCCGATCGTCGCGCCTACTAGCACGACACAGATAATGGTTAGCCAGATTGGAAGTCCCTGGCTGGATGTTAGGCCGGCCATCAGTACCGCTGAAAGACCCGCAGTCGCTCCGATCGAGAGGTCGAACTGGCCGGATATAAGGGTGACGGTAGCGGCCAAAGCGAGGAAAGCGCCGTCGCCGTTGTCCGCAAGGGTCGTAAAGATGTTTCCGGTGGAAACGTAAGAGCCACCTTTATCCACACCGACAATCACGAAGAAGAGCAAGAAGAAGGCGATCGTTCCCCACTCGTGGAGCCTGAAGCGCCTCATAAGGCCAAGCGCCGACGAGCCTCGAGCGCTCTTCGGCGGTGGGTCGCTCGTCGCAGAGCGGACTCCGTCGGTTGCCGGGCTACCGTCTGACTCCCCTTGCGCATCAACCACTGGCAGTTTCGCGACACCTCGATCGTCGCTCATGAGTCAACTCGCTCGAGAATCGTCGCTACGGACAGGGAGCCGCGGGTGTGCATGTCCTCAACGACACCACCGTCGCGGACCAGACCGATTTTGTGAGCCACTGCGAAGGCGTCGTCTACATCAATGGTTATGATCAAGACAGCGGCTCCTTCCGCACTTACCTTCCGAATAAACCCGTAGATTGCGTGCCGAGTTTTGACGTCGACGCCGCGCGTTGGCTCGCACAATACGTAACACCGAGGTTTCGTGAGAGCAGCTCGCGCCATAACGACCTTCTGTTGATTACCTCCGCTAAGAAGGTTGACCGCCTTCTCGGGGTCAGGAGGCTGGATGTTAAGAGTCGCTATCTGTTCACCAACCTCACGATCCTCAGCCCGGCGCGATATTCGCCCCCACTTAGTCAGATGCTTCAGTTGGCTTACCGTCATATTCTCGCGAACACTAAGTTCCGGCAACAGTCCTTGGATTTGGCAATGCTCCGGCACAAAAGCAGCAGTGCCCGCGACATCGACTCGCCCGGTAGTTGCGGTCGTTCGTCCGGCGACGAGATGACCTATTTGGTAAAGATTGGACGACAGCGGCCCTACCAGGCCGACGACTTCACCGGAGTGGATGTCCAGGTCGCCAGGACTGATCGTGTCCGTCCCCGCTGCCGAGAGGCGCACGATCACCTCTCGGTCCTCGAAGTCTTCTTGAGGGGGTGGCTCGACTGCCAGGCCCCTCGCCATCAATAGGTGAAGCTCAGTCAGGCTGGGCATCGGACCCTCGAAGATCACTCTGCCGTCACTCATAACCGTGGCGTCATCGCAGTGCTTTACCACCTCTGCCAAACGATGCGTCACGGCAAGAACTGCACCGCCAGCCTCCGCAAATTGACGAGCTTCGGCGTACAACCAGTCGCTCTCTCGGCGGGTCAATGCAGCAGACGTCTCGTCCAACACCATCACGTCAACATCAGTATTGAATAGCCGGGCAACCGCGACCAGGGTCTTCTGCCCCAGGCTTAGATCGCCAAGCCGGGTCTCCGGATCGATCTTCGCGTTCACGGCCGCCAGCCGGCGGACGGACTCGTTGTACTCGGCCTTCTTGTCGATAACCCCGGCGATCCTACGCGGCTTTCTCCCGTCGAGGTAGACGTTCTCACGCACGGTGAGGTCGTCCACGAGAGCGAGATTCTGATGGACAAAGCCGATTCGGCCACCTGGCGCACCGTCACGCCTCCAGGTGTTTACCGCGCCGCCATCGGCGCGGTAAACACCTGAAAGGATCTTGATTAGCGTCGACTTTCCAGCGCCGTTCGGTCCGAGCAACGCACGAAGACGCCCTGGTCGGAGCACGAGGTCAGCGTTGGTCACGACCTGACTGCCGCCAAACCGCTTGGTGATCCCTGTCATCGCTACAAGCGGATCAGCCATCGGTGCACCTTCCTGTGCCCGGTGAGACTCCGGAACGCCAAAGCCGGCGCCTCACTCACAGTCACTTCTTCCAGGCTGCTTCGTACGTCTTCGCATAATCTGCTGACGTCTCGCACGGTTCCGCCGTACCGTTATTTGGAGGAAGATCCGCGGACGTTACTAGCCAACTGGGAAGGAGAAGCGTTTGCCCCTTCTGCCCCGCCAGCACGCGAATAGCCTGATCGACGATTGCCCAGCTCGACCACACACCCGGTGAGACGAGGTCGACCTTCTGGTAGATGCCTTTC
>Ga0206863_1355_pt1 | contig 11255 bp, 6 predicted proteins | sample Alteio_BWOrgCont_41_FD_152634 | JGI IMG/M metagenome (GOLD analysis project Ga0206863, IMG submission 152634) | Enriched cells from forest soil in Barre Woods Harvard Forest LTER site, Petersham, Massachusetts, United States -... | ecosystem: Environmental > Terrestrial > Soil > Temperate forest > O...
CAGCGAGCATCGATCCACTGACTGCATTGCGGGCAGAGTGATGTCCCATACCTGTTATGTATGCAGGCGCAGGATACCACGCGTAACTGCATAGCTACATTCATGACGGCGCCCGAATTGAATGCAGAAAACACATGGGAGGCCGGACCAGCACTGCCGGTGATACATTAATTCAATCCAGTAATTCGGTTTAGTAAAGGACTTCCGGTGAATCTTCTTGGGTTGGATATCGGTACGGGCGGCACCCGCGCTGTCTTAATTGACGAGAATGGTCAGGTGGTGGCGTCAGCAGCAAGTGAGCATGCTCCGTTTCGCAGCCCGCACCCAGGATGGGCAGAGCAGGATCCGGAAGATTGGTGGCGGGCAGCACAGATTGCAATTCGTGATGTGCTGACCTCAACTGGGACCGCGCCTTCTGCGATTGGCGCTGTTGGGCTGACCGGGCAGATGCATGGAGCAGTAATGCTCGATGCAGATGGCAAAGTGCTGAGGCCATCGCTGATCTGGTGCGATCAGCGGACGGATGCGCAATGCGATTGGCTGCATGAACGCATGGGGCGCGAGCGGCTGATCGAGCTGACGTGCAATCCTGCGCTGCCAAACTTTACCCTGACGAAGCTGCTTTGGGTTCGCGATCATGAGCCGGAAATTTTTGCTCGCATTGCGCATGTTCTCTGCCCGAAAGATTACGTACGCTTCCGCCTGACTGGCATGTATGCAATGGATGTCCAGGAGGCATCGGGTACGCTGCTGCTGGATGTAGCGAATCGGCGATGGTCTTCTGAGGTGGCCCGCGTTGCCGGGATTGATGAGGCGTGGCTGCCGCAGCTCTTCGAGTCGCCAGAAGTTTGCGCGAAGATTTCCGCTGAAGCTGCTGAGGCGACTGGACTTGTCGCTGGTACGCCTGTAGTTGCGGGCGCAGGCGATCAGGGCGCGGGCGCGGTGGGCATGGGTATTCTGCAGCCGGGTTCGGTGTCGGCGACGATCGGGACTTCGGGGGTGGTGTTCGCGGCGACGGCGGCTCCGACAAAAGATCCACTGGGCCGGCTGCACACCTTCTGCCACGCTGTTCCCGGACGCTGGCATGTGATGGGCGTGACACAGGCAGCAGGTCTGTCATTGCGCTGGCTGCGGGATGTTATTGCTCCCGCTGCCTCTTATGACACGCTCACTGCCGAGGCAGAGCAGGTTTCCGCAGGCTGTGAAGGGCTGTTGTGGGCTCCGTACCTGCTGGGCGAACGCACGCCGCATCTCGATTCGCAGGCGACGGCAATGTTTTATGGAATTACGGCGTCGCATACACGTGGCCATCTTGCGCGCGCGGTGCTTGAGGGCGTAGCTTACTCACTCAAAGACACGTTCACCCTTTTTGCTGAACTCGGCATCCCGGTGAAGGGTGTGCGGCTAGGCGGCGGCGGTGCGCGCGGTCCTTTGTGGCGGTCGATCCAGGCGAATATCTACGGATATCCATGTGACGTTCTGGTTGCCGAAGAAGGCGCAGCCTTTGGTGCGGCTCTACTCGCTGGAGTTGGAGTGGGCGCGTGGGCTGATACGGACGCCGCGTGTGCGACTGCAATCCACGTGGCCGAGCAGATTGCTCCCGATGCAGCGCAGGTGCCGAGCTATGCCAGCGGATATACAGTATTTCGACGGCTCTATCCGGCACTGCGTACAATTCGCGAAGGGGGTTAGTTTCCATGTCGCGTCGACTTTATTTCTCTACGATGAATTTATAAATAATCACTGCAAGCGTAGACGAAAGTACGCGATGATCGTCTAGGATGACAGCTTGAAATGCAGTGGACGTTTTGCTATAAAAACGACACTGAACAAAATTTGTTGTACACTTGTTTTATCAACTAAATACTTTAAAATTAGTCATTCCTGGTAGCAGGAAAAAATTTTAGGTTCGTCCACGGAGCGTTGCCCTGATCGCGCTCTCCCTAAGTTGCTGTCCCGTTGAGCTGCAGAGCAACTTCACCTTAATTTGGTCCCGGTTGACACTCAAACGTTTCATTTTATTGAGAGTCTTATCTCGGGTTTGTTCCACCAAATGGGCCTACTGCAGCTAGACAGTTATCTATTCAAGTTAGCCGGACTGCGGAATCCCAACCTCACATCGCAATAACTCTCATCCTTAATCTGCCTAGGAAAGCACTTTTAGCAGAGGTGTAGTGTGTTTTCAAATTTCGCTCCTCCCCCCCTGGGCCCCGAAGGCATACCTGTCGGTGTCCTTGCATATAGCGATAGTCCACAACCAGGTTCGTCCAACAACCATATTCGCGTATTTCGTCATGCCGCCACCAAATGGTGCGGCGCTCTCATACTGCTGGTCGGATGTTTCATCGGCGGCTCAGCAATCGCTGCGGCTGCTACCACCGAGCCGCAAGTGTCACTGAGTGCCTCCAACTTGAGCTTCGGCGATGTGGCGGTCGGTTCTTCTTCGAAACAGTCTTTCACCATCACCTCAACCGGATCAGGTCCGGTGACGGTCGACTCCGTAACACCGTCAGGTACAGTGTTCACCGTCTCCGGCGCAAGCTTTCCGCTCACACTGAATACTCCCGGGCAGGTGGTTAAGCTGACTGTACAGTTCAAACCCACAACGGCGGGCGTGGACAGTGGCAGACTGACAATCATCAGCAATTCGACCTATTTCCCCAACACGTCTGTTGGCATCAGTGGCACGGGTACAGGAGGTTCCACTGCGCCGCAGGTGACACTGAGTGCCTCCAGCTTGAGCTTCGGCGACGTGGCGGTTGGTTCTTCCTCGACGCAGTCTTTCACCATCACCTCGACCGGATCAGGCGCGGCGACGGTCGACTCCGTAACGCCGTCGGGTACAGGATTCACGGTCTCCGGCGCAAGCTTCCCGCTCACACTGAGTACTCCCGGGCAGGCGGTTAAGCTGACTGTACAGTTCAAACCCACAACGGCGGGTGTGGACAGTGGCAGGCTGACTATCATCAGCAATTCGACCCATTACCCCGACACGTCTGTTGGCATCAATGGCACGGGCACATCGGCCGAACAGCATCAGGTCGATCTGAACTGGAGCGCGCCTAGCAGTTCGCCTGTTCCGGTGAGTGGCTACAACATTCTCCGGGCTACAGGTGGAGGCAAATTCCAAGTCATGAATTCCTCAGTCTATGAACCGACAACGTATGTGGATAGCACGGTACAAAGTGCAACGACCTACAGTTACGAGGTGGAAAGCGTCGATTCTTCGGGTGTCACAAGTAGTCCGTCGAATGAGGTAACTGTAACCGTTCCATAACGCAATTCTCCGAAACGAAAATGACGGGTATGGGCCTACTGCAGCCAGATATTTATCTAAGTCAGCCGGACTGCGGGGGGCCCAACCCCACATCGTAATAACTCATTCTTTAATCTGCCTCGAAAAGCACGACTTGCAGAGGTGAACTTTGTTTTCAATGATCGCTCCTTCCCCCGTGGACCCCGAAAGCGTGCCCGTTGTCGCTCTTGCTTGCAACAACCACCCCCAACAGAACTCATTCCGCATGCATATTCGCGCGGTCCATCTTGCAACGATGGGCCGGTGGAGCGCTGTCATTTTGCTGTTCTGCTTTTTCGTAACTGGCATTCTAGGTTGCGGATACTCTGTAAACGGATCGTCAGCAGGTAGTTTACTTATCTCACCGAGCACAATTAATTTTGGAGATGTGCCCGTTGGACAAGCGGCCAATACCAAGATTTCGCTTCTCAATCAAAGCGCAGCCACAGTAAATGTCTCCTCATTGAATGTGGACGGCCAGACCTTTTCCATCAACAGCCAGGGCACTCTCCCTATCGTCATCGCTCCAGGCGCAAGTTATGTCGTTCAGATAGGATTTAAACCTGTCAGCGCCACTAGTTACTCCGGAACATTTTCAGCAATGGACTCCTCAGGGAGACAACTTGTAGAAAGCTCAATCAGCGGCTCAGGTACCGATGCAAATGCTGGTACGACCACTACGCCGCAGTTGACGGTCAATCCTACTGGACTAAGCTTTGACAATCTGACGGTGGGTTCTTCAGCAAATCAAACCGTGACTCTCACCTCAACCGGAACGGCGCCGGTGCAAGTCACTGCGGCTGCCATCAGCGGAGCGGGCTTTACCCTCTCCGGCGCCAGCTTCCCGGTCACCTTGAATCCCAAACAGGCGATCACGCTCGCTGTGCAGTTCAAGCCCACAGCCGTAGGCGCGGTCTCTGGCAATCTCACCATCAGCAGTAACTCGGCTGCTAACCCCACAGCTGGAGTCAGCCTAAATGGTACGGGCACGTCTGCGGCGACCAGTAGTCCACAGCTAACGGTTAACCCGGGTAGCTTGACGTTTGAAGACGTTACGGTGGGTTCCACATCGACTCAGCCTGTCACCCTGACATCGACCGGAACAGAGCCGGTGGAAATCACCTCTGCAGCCGTGACCGGTGGCACAAGTTTCACAATTTCCGGCGCAAGCTTCCCGCTCACCTTAGATCCGAAACAGACGATCACGCTCCAGGTACACTTCACACCGAAAAAGACTGGTATAGCGACGGGTACACTCGAAATTCGCTCCAACTCTTCGACTAGCAGCATGGCTGCAGTCGGCCTCAGTGGCACGGGCACGACGGAGACTACGCCAACACTCACAGTGAACCCGGGTAGCTTGAGCTTCGGCAATGTGACAGTCGGCTCATCAGCGACTCAGTCTGTCACCCTGGCTTCGACTGGAACGGCTCCGGTGCAAGTTACTACTGCCACCATCAGTGGTGCCGGCTTCACGGTCTCTGGCGCCAGCTTCCCTGTCACCTTAAATCCGAAGCAGACAGTTACGCTCACTGTGCAATTTAAGCCCACAACCTCGGGGGCGGCCTCCGGCAAGCTGGCCATCGTCAGCAATTCATCTGTTAACCCCACCGCAGCGATCAGCCTCAGTGGCACGGGCACGACCGAGGCTGAACCGACCCTCACGGTTAACCCGGGTAGCTTGAGCTTCGGCAATGTAACAGTCGGCTCTTCAGCGACTCAATCTGTCGCTCTAGCTTCGACTGGAGCCGCTCCAGTGAAGGTCACAGCTGCTGCCATCAGTGGCACTGGGTTCACTGTCTCTGGCGCCAGCTTCCCTGTCACACTGAGTCCAAAGCAGGTGGTTACGCTCAACGTCCAGTTTAGGCCTACGGCCTCTGGCGCAGCACTCGGCAAGCTCACACTCAGCAGTGATTCATCTTCTAGCTCTACCGCTACAATCAGCCTTACTGGCACCGGCACGGAGTCAACTACACCAACATTGACAGTCAATCCAGCCAGCTTGAGCTTCGGGAATGTCTCCGTAGGATCTTCCGCAACTCAAGCTGTCACTCTAGCTTCGACTGGAACCGCTCCGGTGCAAGTCAATGCTACTGCCATCAGTGGCGCTGGCTTCACGGTTTCCGGCGCGAGCTTCCCGGTCACCTTGAATCCAAAACAGGCAGTCACGCTTGCCGTGCAATTCAAGCCCACAACATCGGGCGCTGCTACGGGGGGGCTCACCATCAATAGCAATTCATCCACGAATCCCACGGCGGCTGTCGCACTCGCAGGCACCGGCACGACGGCAGCTACGCCGACGTTGACAGTCAACCTGGCGAGCCTGAGCTTCGGCGACGTGACTGTAGGCTCTTCAGCGACTCAGTCCGTAATCTTGACATCGACCGGCACCGGTCCAGTACAAGTCAATACTGCTGCCATCAGTGGTACTGGTTTCACTGTCTCGGGCGCCAACTTCCCGGTCACGCTGAATCCGAAGCAGGCCGTTACGCTCACTGTTCAGTTCAAGCCCACAACGGCGGGAGCAGTATCCGGCAAGCTCACCATCAACAGCAATTCATCCACGAACCCAACTGCAGTCGTTAGCCTCAGCGGCACCGGCGCGTCCACAACACCGCAGTTGACACTCGGTTCCTCCAGCTTGAGTTTCGGCAACGTGACGGTCGATTCTTCCTCGACGCAGTCTGTCACCCTGGCCTCGAGCGGAACGGGCCCGTTGACGATCAACGCAGCAACAGTGTCAGGTACAGGCTTCACCGTATCCGGCGCCCCCTTCCCGGTCACGCTGAATCCGAAACAGTCGGTCACTCTTACTGTGCAGTTCAAACCCGCAGCCACGGGTGCTTTCACCGGTAAGCTGACCGTCACCAGCAACTCGTCCACGAACCCCACCGCGACTGTTAGTCTTAGCGGCACTGGCGGAGGAGAACAACATCAGGTTGATCTAAGCTGGAGCGAACCTAGCAATTCCCCTGTTCCAGTTACTGGCTATAACATCTATCGTGCAGTGGGTGGCGGCTCCGCATACCAATTGCTGAACTCCTCCATGGGTACCCAGACAACGTATGTGGATAGCACTGTCCAAAGTGGAATGACCTACAGTTATGAGGTGAAAAGCGTTGATTCATCAGGTGTGGAGAGTAGCCCGTCGAATGTGATCAGCGTAACAATCCCATAAACTGTTTTCTAAAAACAAAAAAGGAGGGGTATACATAATTCTTTCCCAGGAAAGAAACTATGTATACCCCTCCGCTATATTGATAAACGTTATTGCTGAATCTTATGTTCGGAACTAATGTTTAGCGTAACTACAAACTATGCTTTCATTCTTTATTGCCGAGATATGCCTTTCCACCATGAAGGGTTACGCTGACACCCGTTGCAGCAGAAGAGCCCAATCGCCGGCTCCCGGAGATAAAGGTGAAGTCCACGAGGTTCCCACCTCGATATTCCGTAAGTTAATCCATTCACCAGTCATCGCATTAAACCAGCTTGCAGTGTAGCTTCCTGGTTGGAGTTTGACATGCACACTACCACCTTTGGGAAGATAAATGGCATATGTCTTACCTGATTCCGCAAGGCAGTAGTCGCCTTCTGTGACGAACTCGTCATGAGGATCCATCCTCCACCAGTCGAAGCTGGTAAAAAAATCGACCATATGCTCATAACCTTTAAGCATGGTCATCGAGTCGTCACCCCGGCCGTTCATCCAGCCACCACCTGTATCCGGCCATACATTTGTCCCGCGCTTCGCGGTCTCACCTGTGGTCTGGTAGCCTCCGGCCATGGCAATTCCCCAAGCCGTCCGTCGCAAAATATCTGCAGATTCGCCGGGCCACGGTGGCTCCCATGTCACCAACGAGTCCTCATAGCCGTACTCCTCATTTGTTTGCGGTATGATTCGACCTGTCTCTTCCTGCTCTTTGCGCTCACTCAGCATAAAGGAGTGTTGATTTGTCCACCATTCTTGAAACGAAGTAAAACCAAACCAGTCAGAGGTTCGGTCCTGGTGAATGTTGCGTAATGGATGACTGGTAGCAAGGTGATGATATGGGTCCCAGTTCTCAATCAAGGTTCCGGTATGGTGGGTCCACCATCTGCCTCGATAACCATCCAGATCATCGCCGAGATCCCAGGTAATATTCGAATATGCCCCGAACCTGTCAACCGCATAGTGAATAAATCGATACTCATCCGCGCTGCCAGCTTCCGGATGAGCACGACCGTCATTCATGTCCAGCACCAGCGAGATGATCATGTCTCTATCGCGCGCATATCGTAAGGCTCTGTCAAGTTTCTGCCAATAAGAAACATCAAAGCGCTGGTAATTGAAACCCGGGTGGAAAACATCTTCGGCATGTTCTGCTGGCCATGGAGTTATGAACAGTGTCCAGTTAGGGCCATTCATCACAGGTTCGCCATAAAACAAGTTGGAACGTCCCGCAATTGTCACCCGGATTCGATTGACTTTTAGTTTGTGAAGTCTCTCGATCGCCGACTGAATGACGTTGTCGTCCTTCCACCCCATCAACCAAAATGCAGTAGTTCCATTAAAAAAGTAGTGCTCTCCAGTTCCCTCCCAGATGAAATGCCAACGGTACTGTGGATCAATGCGAATGGGACCGCGACGATGCCCATCCGAGGCATAGAACTTCCCACTTGAGATTTTACTTGTGTGATTCTGCCGATATTCAACAAAATATCGATAGTCGCCGGCAGCGGGAGGCATGAATCTGATTCGGAACACGCTTCCATCTCCCGAATCGCAGAAACCTTCTACCGGCCACCTCTTGCTTCCGTCCGCCGATTCGAACCAGCCACTTAGCGTCGCATCAGTAAATGGATTTTTAGCGCGAGGCCTTGAGACCGACGCCGTGACCTCCACAAAGTCATAGGCCTGAACCGTCGAAGCAGACTGGGCAAAAGAGACATTTAGAGGAACAATTTTAGCGCAGCCGTCTAAAACAACTATCGAAACCAGCACCCACAAAAATAAAACTCCGGACCTCAATGCTCTAAGGCTAGTCCAAGCCCACCATATCAACATGACCTGCTCTTGAGTTGTTTCTGTCCCAGACACATAGGCCCAACAAAGCTTATGAACCTTCTACCATGATAAAAATGCGGGCAATAACAGGAGAATACCGGCACTCTCCACCAACAACGCGCGATTGACCGAAGGCGGCAAAATGTCTCAAGCAGCATATTCCCAACTTCTGAAGCTCACTCTGCAGTCGGGAGGAGTTCATGCCCAGATGGCGGTTTATCCCAGCGGGTCACACGATACCCGAAAGACAATCGATCTTTTAACTTAGAGATAGGACGTTCTAGAAAACACCACGATAAAGAGGCTGATAACACAATTATCACGACAAGTAGGAGAAAATGCGTCCATGTCGTACTATGCCAATCGCCTTCGACAAATAACTTTATCCCGAAATGAGTCGATATTTTGCGAATTAACATAAATATCAGAGCCTGAAGAAGATAAATACCATATGAAATCTTTCCCAGATATTGAAGTGGGGCAATTCTGAGCCAGCCCGTTTGCCATCCACCGCGAAAGCGGAGTACCCATAACAGGGCCGACGCAAATGCTAATGCGGCTATCGAATAGCCGAAAGTACGGATTCTTGGAGTTGACCAAACATAACCGCCCCATGAAAGATAAATAAATAGCCCACTTAATAGTCCGGCTGCTCGAAGAGTCACAGTCGCGGGTCGAATCCGCCATTGACTCATTCGAACGCGTAAGGCTAATAAAGCCCCAAGAGCTAGACCATCCATTCGACAAGGCAATGTAGTGTATTGCAAGAGCTCTCGATGAGGGCTCAATAAATAAAGGCCCCAACGTAAAGGCCCTGATAGAACAACCACGCAGACAAGCATCCAAAAGAGAGCTTTTTGTCTCAAATTCCTTACTAAGAACGGAAATATCAGGTAAAACTGCTCCTCGATTTGCAGCGACCAAAAAGGTCCTAAAAAGGTTGCAAGAGGTGGGTGATTTTTAAATACAGCGTGAATATTGCCCAGGTAGACAACAAACCAGGATGTTTCGTAGAGGTTATGGATGATGGACTCGTTATGCCACGCTATCTGTATCGCAAGTCCCAGAACAATAACGACATAATACAAGGGGAACACGCGTAAAGCTCTTCGAAGATAAAAATTTTTATAATACAGCTTTTCTTCGCGTGTATCTAATAAAATCCCAGTTATCAAGAAGCCACTTAGTACAAAAAAAAGGTCCACCCCTATCCAGCCAATGCTTTCTATCTTCCACACCAGGGACCCGATAGATGCATGCGGACCGAAATGAACCAGTAGTACGAGCATTACAGCAAGAGCACGTAATCCGTCTAATTCTGCTATATGTCCTCGAAATCTAATCTCCTGGGGTAATTTTGTATGGCGCATCATATGCGACCCATCGCGTCAGCAAACCGTCAACAAACTTCTTGCATGTATCCATGCAAATTACAGTTGATACGTATAGTGCAAGTGAATATAGATCTTCTCTACTGCCGACTGGTTACTAAATCTTCCGTATGAACTATGCTGATAACATCGAGTTTTTCATTGTCGGCTAACGAATTCTGTGACCTCGCCACCGGAGCATTATCCACGGACCCAAGGTTCCACTTTTCTGCAACCAGGTACAGCGGCCGGCCCTTGCCCTCTTCGTAAATTCTGCCAACATACTCTCCAAGGATACCGACCGCAATCATGAGGGCCGCGTTGCTCAGACAAAAGACAACCATCAATGAGGTCCACCCCGGAACGGTTTTCCCAGAAAAATACGCAAAAAGCGCACGAACAGCTTCTTCGATTGCCAAAAGCGTCATGATTCCTGCGCCTAAAAAGCTGATCTTCAAAGGCAGTGCAGAAAATGAGACTGCGGCTGTCCAAGCCAGCCGCACCATCTTTCGAAGCGGATACTTCGTAACTCCAGCCGCTCTCGCGTGACGCTCGTAGCGCACGCAGGTCTGCGGATAGCCCACCCAGGCGACCATCCCCCGTAGAAAGCGATGAAGCTCAGGCATCATGACGAGGCTTTCAACGCATCTCCTCGACATCAAGCGAAAATCACCAACATCCTGAGGCAAGCTTTTCAGAAAAAATACCCGCATTGCGCGATAGAAACACCAAGCGGTAAATTTCTTGAACGCGCTCTCTCCTGAACGGGTCACGCGTTGACCACACACTACATCGTAGCCGTTGCGGTATTGATCTACCATCTGGTGGATCACTTCCAGAGGATCCTGCAAGTCCGCATCGATCAAAACAATTGCGTCTCCTGTCGCATGATCAATTCCGGCCGTAGCTGCATACTGATGACCGAAATTGCGCGATAGGCTCAACACCTTTATGCGCTTGTCTGTGTTGCAGCAATCTGAAAGAAGTTCAATTGTTCGATCGGAGCTCCCATCGTTTACAACGATTACTTCGCACGGATAGGGGGATTCATCCAGAAAGATGGTAAGACGCGGAAGCAGCAGGGGTACTATCTCTTCTTCGTTATAGCACGGTATTACAATCGATAGGAGATTTGGATTCGATCGAGGCCTAAGAATATTATGCGTCATCTATTTCTTTCCTCCATTGCCTCAGCCTTCCCCTCAAGGGCCTGCAGTGTTACAAATAATAAGCTCAAATAGCTAAGCATTTTTATTTGAAATACGAATGGTTATGCCAAAACATCACAAAGTTGTATTCTCAAGACATTTTCAGGTGTATGGTAGCGTTCGATCAGCTAAGCGTTATGCAACGTTTACAATCCGAGTGGCTCGCTATTGTCCAATCGAAGATCCCGAGGCTGTACGGCACACAAGTGCGCTCTTCACGAACACCAAAACTTGAACAGGCTCGAAGCGTCCCATGGCGAGCATAGTGGGATGTCGAAAATTCGAATCGTGAGAAAGCCGATCTGCAAATTCACTGTTGTACTGATTGTCTAAAT
>Ga0206863_1356_pt1 | contig 11197 bp, 9 predicted proteins | sample Alteio_BWOrgCont_41_FD_152634 | JGI IMG/M metagenome (GOLD analysis project Ga0206863, IMG submission 152634) | Enriched cells from forest soil in Barre Woods Harvard Forest LTER site, Petersham, Massachusetts, United States -... | ecosystem: Environmental > Terrestrial > Soil > Temperate forest > O...
TTCACGACAATAATTTTTTCGTATCGGAAAAAAGGGTTATAGAGTTTTCAAACCTGATTAAAGGCGAAAAGATGGGTTGGTGGGGCGAAGGAAGGATAGACACTGTTAATAAATATCAGGATTCTACACTTGAACTGATGAAAGAAGCCGGTTGTAAAATGATATTTTTCGGCGCCGAATCAGGGAATGATGAGATGCTGAAAAAGATGAATAAGGGCGGCACCCAATCTGGGGAGCAGATTAAAAATTTTGCAAAGAGATTGCGCAAGTTTGGTATTGTTCCCGAGTATTCTTTTGTAATGGGAACCCCTGCCGAAACACCTGAAAAAGTAATGGAACTTATAGATAAAGACATAGCCTTTTTATATGAAGTGAAAGAAGCCAACCCCGATACGGAAATCATTATATACGTGTACAGCCCGGTTCCTACCGAAGGTTCGGAATTATTCAAAGATGTGTTAAATAGCGGCTTTCGTTTTCCTGAAAAGCTGGAAGATTGGCTAAATCCGGAATGGGAGAAATTTGACTTACATAAAAACCCGCTTACACCTTGGCTTACCCCTGAAATGGTAAATAAAATCAAAAATTTTGAAACCGTTTTAAATGGTTACTATCCTACCGTTTCTGATATTAAGCTGAGTGCCTTCCAGAGGAAAGTTATGCACGCCATCTCATCGTGGAGATATAAAACAGGGTTTTATCACTACCCATATGCTATTAAAGCATTGCAAAAATACTGGCTCTATTATCGTCAGCCGGAGATTGAAGGGTTTTAATAAGTAATGGGAAAACCTGCATCCGGATAATAGCTTCTGACAGATTCAATTAACCGAGGAAGGTTACCATAAACATGTTTGCCTCTTCCATGAATATTTATTTTATAGAAATTCTGTAAAGATATATTTAGGCCTTTTAGTTGCGGATAAAGTTCTTCGTCAAATAACTGAATAGCGCCTTTGTGTAAAACCAATAAGAGATCTTCCGGGTTCAATGAAAAAAAGACATCCATTTTTTTCAATCCAGGCTTCTTTCTTGCTATAACTATATCTGCGTTATAATCTTTTGACAATACTCCACAACTAGATATATTCCACACATTTGCAGGAGAAGTGTTAAGCATGTTGAACAATTCCATATCGCTTACCATTTTTTCCTTTCTTGCCAGGCGCAAATGTTCCCAAATGCTCCAATGGGATGATACCGTAGAATCAGTTCCAAAAAGAATTTTTGTTTTATCCTTGAGCTTGTCAATAGTAGCGGTGCGTCCCAAAAGAAAATAATTGGAATCAGGGCACCAAACCAATGCTTCAAATTGCGATGCCTGCTCTTCGTTCATAGCTACCCCATGAATCCCGATTAATTTCCTGTTGAGTAAGTTCCATTTAATAAGGCGACTTATTTCGTCTCGTGCAGCTTTATCCGTGCCTTCGCCTATGTGAATGGAGAAAGGAAGCTTCTTAAGAAAGGGTATATTTAATTTATACTTCCATTTTTTTTCAAGCCGTATAGAGTGTAATGAATGTGTATTTTGCCAAATGTTTATAGGGCTGTTTTCATCGGTAATTTTTGGTCCGTGATTTACTACAGTAGTTATTCCATTCAACAGGTTTTTATAGATACCCCATTGTATTCTATATTGTTCAGGTATTCTCAATACATTGCTAATTATATCTTTATTTTGTTGATGTATATCTTCTCCCCAGTCTACGTAGTTATTGTAGATTTTATTACCTAGTTGAGGGAATAAATTAAAATCGAGATGGTCATGTGAATTAATTAAACCCGGGAAAACTATGGCATCAGTAAATTGAATAGCGTGGCCTCTCTCTTGCGACTTGATATGTTCGTTGACAGATAATATCTTTTCTTTATTAAGAAGAATATCAACAGGCTCATCATTAGTCAATAGCGATAAATTACTCAGCAGCATTTCTCCTTGTTAAATAGATACCATATATAATGGGTGTCCCTTTAAAACGCTCGAAAACAGGTAATGCATTCTGTTTTTCATAATAGGATTTTACTGTTTTATCAATTTTTTTCTCAATAAATGTTTCTGTTTTGAAATACAGCTTTTCCATTATTTTTTTTACCTGCTCAATGGGATGAACATAATTTTTTATAGCAATTTTCTTTCCATTGTGCGTAAATGTCCGGTTACCTCCTTTCGACAGTGTGTCAGGATGATAGTCCGTAATAATAACCTGTCCGTCGGTTTTAAGCACGCGCGACCATTCGGCAAAGGCCTCTTCAATATTTTTTATATGTGCTATAGCCAGGGTGGAAATTATAATATCACAACTATTATTTTCCAATCCTTTCAGGTAATTTGTTTTAAGTATATGTGTTTCCGCTTCCGGGAATTTCTTTTTTAAAATGCGTAACATCCCATCCGATACGTCATATCCTATAAGCCTGGTAGGTTGTTTTGCATAGATTTTTTCCCAGTGCCTTCCGGTCCCGCATCCTACATCTGCAATAATTTTATTTCGAAAAGAGATTTCTGATATAAGTTCTGAAAAAACACCTTCATCAAGAGCCAGCATTAAATTATCAGGCTGCTCGTCATAATGGGATGCCCATATATCATATGCTTGTTGGGCATCCCTTTCAAATAAAGAATTCAGGTATGCCGGAACATATTTCTTGAACCTGTGTAAGATACTCATATTTAAAGGTGTCCAATTATGTTGACCGATTCAAAGTTAATCCTGTTTTTGGCACAGTAGCTAACATGGCCAATATTCTTTTATCCACCCCACCTTTTTTAGTGAATAAACATCTAATAAGAGATAAGTGATGAACTTGTAGGGTGCAATCAAACCGAAATAATATCTTTAAACGTATATAATATTTACCAATAATCGGATTATCGTATGATATACGAATATGATATCAACTATATAAACACAATCTTCAAGAACAAGAAGAGGATATTTTCCCATGAATTGGTAAAAGTTTTATTGTATTTTGATATATTTCATTATCCACTTACCGTAAAGGAAATTAAACGTTTTTGTGGGACGCCAGCAACCATTGACGAGGTGGAATATGAACTGGGCTTTTTAGGAAGATTGGGATATATACAACAAAAAGGTATGTTTTATTCTACATCTCCCAACGATATGCCTTTTATGGTAGATAGAAGAAAGACCGGTAATATAAAAGCACTGAGAATGCTAAGAAAAGCAAATCGCTATTCTAAACTCATTTCGTATTTCCCCTTTGTAAGGGGTATTTATCTTTCGGGTTCGCTTTCAAAAGGCTACGCGGATGAAAAAAGTGATGTGGATTATTTTATCATCACCGAACCCGGGCGTTTATGGTTATGTAGAATGTTACTTGCCTTATTTAAAAAAATATTCCTGCTTAACTCGCATAAATATTTTTGCATCAATTATTTTATTGATACGGAAAACCTGGAAATACCTGATAAAAATATTTTTACTGCCATTGAATTGACTACCTTGATTACTACTTGTAACAGCGCCCTATATCGTAACCTGATGCAGGCTAATATCTGGGTCAAAGATTTTTTCCCAAATACTTTATTAGAAAGTATCTCGGGCGAAAGTATCCCGTCTAATGAATCGTGGATAAAGAGATTCATGGAGAAGATTTTCTATGGAAGGATAGGTGACAGGCTGGATGATGTTTGCTATGAAATTACATTTGCAAAATGGAAACGGAAATTCAGACAATTTTCCAGGGATGAATTTGAATTGAATTTGCGTTCTAAGAAAAACGTTTCCAAGCATCACCCACGTGGATTTCAGGCAAAGGTATTAAGCCAATACAACGAGAAAGTAAAGGAATTCGAACAACGGTTTCAAATTAATTTAAGCTAATGACGGGTAAAATATTGCTCACTCATTCTTATTTTTTACGGTTTGACCCTAAACAATGGAAGCAGCAACAACCATATCCTCCTCTTGGAACTATATGTGCGGCGGCGGTCCTGCGTAAAGCAGGTTACCATGTTGCATTGCACGATACTATGTTTGCCACTTCGGCGGAAGAAATAATGCCCGTTATTAAAAAAGAGCGCCCCGAATATGTGATTATATACGATGACGGCTTTAATTATCTCACCAAAATGTGCCTTACTAATATGCGTGAGGCAGCTTTCAGGATGACCAAATTAGCGAAACAAAATGGCTGTAAAGTAATAATCTCCAGTTCGGATTCTACCGATCATCCTAAAGAATATATTGGGCATGGTGCCGATTATATATTAGTAGGCGAGGGAGAGACTACACTTTTGGAGCTTATAAATCATTTGACGAAGAATGAAAAAAGTATAGAAAGTATTCAGGGGATAGTATACGAGAAAGATGGAGAAATGGTGCTGAATAGTAAAAGAGACGTTCTTAAAGACCTTGATAGTTTGCCCATGCCTGCCTGGGATTTGATAAATATAAATCCTTATAAAGAGGCGTGGCAAGGGAAATGGGGATATTTTTCAATAAATGTTGCCACTACAAGGGGGTGCCCATTTAAATGCAATTGGTGTGCAAAGCCTATTTATGGGAATCGCTACAACTCCCGTTCGCCCGAGAATGTAATACATGAGTTGATGTATTTAAAGCAGCATTTTGCTCCTGATCATATTTGGTTTTGTGATGATATTTTTGGATTGAAACCTATGTGGGTAAATCACTTTGCAGATATTGCGGAAAGGGAGAATCTGAATCTCAGGTTTAAAATACAATGCCGTGCCGATTTGCTATTAAGGGAAGATTTTGTAGCTGATTTGGCAAAAGCGGGTTGCGAAAGCGTATGGATGGGAGCCGAATCCGGTTCGCAAAAAATATTAGATGCCATGGATAAAGGTATCCACCTGCCGCAGATATATGAAGCTACCAGCCTGTTAAAGAAATATGATGTAAAACCTGCTTTTTTCCTACAGTTTGGATACCCCGGAGAAACACTGGAAGATATTCAGGGTACTATAAAAATGCTTTTGGAGCTTATGCCCGATGATATAGGAATATCTGTTTCGTACCCTCTGCCTGGAACTGTATTTTACCAAAATGTAAAAGAGCAATTAAAACAAAAGGCAAACTGGACGGATTCTGATGAATTGGCTTTGTTATTCAAGAATACATATTCACCCGGTTTTTATAAGCAATTACATAGGTTTGTACATAAAATATATAAGCGTAAAAAAGCGACAAAAAGTATCAGGGGTATTATAAAGGCACCCTTTTCTGTTAGCTATAAAGAATTTAGGAATGCTCTATCAATCCTTTATTATATTCCTGCCTCATATATTTATAAATGGAGGATGATGAGCCATGAAAAGAAATATGTTATTTAATCGTATTATACAGGAACAAAATGTTAGTAAGGCATTTTCAAGGCAATCTTCTACTTTTGATGAAACAGATGCAGGGAATGAGGTTTTACAATGGATGCGTTCGCGTGTATATGAAAATGTTCTTCGCTTCTGGCAGCCCGGCGAACATGTTTTAGAGATTAATGCAGGTACAGGCATAGATGCTTTATTCTTTGCAAAAAGAGGCTTCTTTGTGCATGCTGCTGACAACTCCCCGGGTATGCTTCTCGAATTAGAGAAAAAGGTGTGGGAAAATCACGTAGAAGATAAAATCACCTTTGAAAGATGTTCTTTTCTCGAACTGGAACATTTAGGCGAAAAGAAATTTGACCATATTTTTTCTAATTTCGGCGGGCTTAACTGCACTGATGATTTGCAATCAGTTATCAACTCATTTTTTGCATTACTAAAACCTTGTGGAACTGTTACGTTAGTTATTATGCCGCCTGTTTGTCCCTGGGAGATGCTGTATGCATTAAAAGGTGACTTTAAGCTGGCTTTCCGGCGATTTAAAAAAGAGGGAGCACCTTCTCATTTGGAAGGGGTACATTTTACTACTTGGTACTATTCGCCTGATGATGTAAGAAAAATGTTTGGCGGGAATTATAAAGTAGTGTCTGTTATGGGGCTTGGAATAGTTGTGCCACCACCCTTTAAGGAGAACTTTCCCAAAAAGCACCCATACCTGTTTAAAAAGCTTATAGAAATTGAAAAATCTATTGCTAACAAACGGCTTTTTTCCTCTTGGGCTGATCACTTTATAATAACAGCAACAAAAATTAAGTAGTTTTATCCCAGTACAATTCAATAATGAACGGAAAGAAGAAAGCTGTTGTTTTACTTGTTCCCGGTTTCCCTGCTGATGAAAAAGATACTACATGTATTCCACCTTTGCAGCAATTCTGCATCACTTTTTCACTACTTCGCCCGGACATTCAATTACAGATAATTTCATTTCAATACCCGGATAAAAGAGGATATTATTTGTGGAACCGGATACCTGTTTATAGCGTGGGTGGGAAAAGGCATAAATACAACCGTTTTTTTACGTGGGCACGTGTATTTATCCAGCTTTTGAAAATTAGAAGAGAAAATAACCTCGTTATTATAAATAGTTTTTGGATGACGGAATGTGCTTTGGTCGGACAGTGGTTTGCAAGGTTGTTTAAGATCAAGCATGTTGTTTGTGTATCAGGACAAGATGCTTTAAAAACAAATAAATACCTTTCAGTAATTGACTTTTCAAAAATGGAAATAATTGCCATGTCAGAAAGCTTAAGAAGTCATTTTTTGGATGCGACAGGCGTTAAAATTAAGCACATAATTCCATCCGGAATAGATGTGAGTAAAATCAAACAAACCCGTGATAGGCGCGCTATTGATATACTTGGGGTTGGGGCATTAACGCCATTGAAAAACTATTCGCTTTTTACAGAAGTGATATATGAATTGAAAAAGAATTTCCCACAAATAAAAGCATCTATTATAGGGAAAGGTGAGCAAGAGTATATCTTACAGGAAAATATTGAAAAGTACAAACTGGAGAATAACCTTGAACTTTTGGGTGAATTACCTCATGATACTGTATTTTCATATATGCAAAAAAGCAAGATATTGCTTCATACTTCAACGTATGAGGGCCAATCAACTGTAATGATGGAAGCCCTTGCCTGCGGACTTACTATTGTGTGTTTAAATGTAGGCAGGGTTCATGCGGAAGGAAAAATTTGGATATGTTCCGGTAAAGAAGAGATGATAAATAAACTGAAAGAGTTAATGGTAGTTCCGCTCAATCATCAGCCTGTCGTTTTAATGACGAATGATGATACGGTGAAAGCTTTTTTTAAAGTGTATGAGATTTAAATTACTAAACCGTGCCGTTGTAATTGGATGGAGTACTATTAATACTCTTTCTGGTGCGGTTTTTAGCGTGCTGCTTTCTATTGAAGTTATCCGGCTATGCTCAAAAGAATTGTGGGGGAGTATGGTGGAGGTATTGCTTTGGTTCGGAATAGCCTCTCATATCCTTAATTTTGGAAACAGCAATTTGTTGTCAAGAGAATTTAGTTTAATGCCTCAAGATATATCATTTAATTGGGGTAAAAGCCTGCAAGCACGTTTCTGGCTATATGTATGTTTGGGAGGGCTTTTGGTTTTTCTTCCGCTGGATATAAAAATGAAATGTTTGCTGTTTGTTTATCTTTCTGCTAACTTCCTATATCGGTCATATGACGTAATCATTCTTTTCAGAAGACAATTTTCTATTGCTGTTACGTTAGAAACAGGAGGGTTTCTAATAATATCCTCCTATGTTTATATAACCAGTAATAACTTGACACTTTTAGGGCTTGTTTCGGTATATTCTATGGCGGAAGTATGTAAAGCGGTAATTATATATCTTCTCTTTTTGCCGGAAATAAAAATACCTTCTCTTAGCTTTAATATGCACTATCTGATCATCGCCTTTCCTTTTTTTTTACTTGAATTTACTGGTCTTTTGCAATCAAAGGCCGATTTGATGTGTGTAACTTATTTTCTTTCAAAAGATAAAATTGCACAGTTTCAAGTGTATATTAATTTTCTCCTGCTTGTGCAGTCGGTAGCCGGATTTGCACTTGCTCCATTTGTTAAAAATATTTATAGGATGGGAAGTTCGACAGTAAAAAAACTGGCACTTAATTTTCTCCGGTTTGGAGCTATGCTGGCTTTTGTTTCCATTTTCTTTATTAACTTCTTCACGAGGTATTTTTATCATTTTTCAATGTCACCCCTAATCCTGTGTATGGGTGTGTTCTTTATAATACCCGTTTTCTACTATGTGCCGGTTATATATCCGCTAATAAAGCACGGCAAACAAAATTTGGTAGTTTTATTGAATGTTATAGCGGCGTTGATAGCGGCTATATTAAATATTATATTGATACCTATTAGCCCGGATGGAATAAGCGGGGCCATTGCGGCAAGCGCTATTACACAATGGATATTGTTATTTAGTTATATTGTAATTCAAAAAAAATTAATACCGGATGCCCTCACTACCTGATATAAAGGACATTATTCAAAAGGAATGCCATCGTTTTTTAAGGCGAGATGAGGGAGTATGGATTCTTATGGACGAATCTTTTGATAAAAGACTATCCGGGTTCTTAAGGAAATTTGAAAATGGAAGGAAACATGAAAAGCCTGATTTGTTAAAGCCTTCTGATTATCTTGCACTACCATACAATAGGCACCGTACTTATAAACTCGAATGGGTTTTCCGGCAAGGTAGTTTAGAGATAATAAATAGATTACTTGTTAGTAGAAAGAAACAACTTATACTGGAGGTGGGCTCTTGGAATAGCTGGCTAACCAATAGAATGACCGAAGAAGGACATATGGTAGTAGCGATTGATTATTTTATTGATGAAAGAGATGGGTTGAAGGCAAAGAAAAGATATGTGAATGATTGGATCGCTATACAAGCAGACATTAGTAATCCACTATTCTTTTCTGTTAAATTTGATAGTATAATTATTAACCACTGCTTGCAATATTTTTCCAATCCTATTGAATATATCCAAAGCCTGAAAGCATTATTAAAGGAAGATGGGAAAATAATTGTAATAGGACTGTCCTTATATAGAAACCCCGAAAAGAAAAAAGCACAAGTGAAAGAATACCTGCAAAACAGCATAATAAAAAGTGGAATAGGTTTTTTCAATCCAACTAAAGGATATCTGGATTTTGAGGATAAAGAGAAAATGGAAAGACAAGGATTTAAGTTCTATCCATATTACCCTAAAATGTATTTCAGGAATATATATTCACTATTAAATTCTTCTAAGCCGCGGTATTCTTATGCCATTTTTTCCATGTAGAACAGAAGTATGATAGATATATTTTTATTTTAATTCATATTTAATCATGAATCATTTTATATCTGACATATGCAACAGACGCAGGTAAAATGGTATTTCTTTTTTTTACTCGTACTACTTATATTTGTGTGGGCCATTCACTTTAATGGACTTTATGGACAGGACAGTTACGAGTATCTTAGGTATACCAAATGTATTAAAGCGTTTATTAAAACAGGTGCCAATCCGGGAGACTATTTTTGGCCTGTATTGTACCCCATAAGTGGTGCCTTATTTTCATTCCTATTTCCTGTTCCGTTTGCATTGCAGTTCATATCTATGCTTGCGCTTGTAACAGCTGCCATTTATCTTGAGAAAATATTGGTTCTTTTATTTCCTTCGGGGAAAAGCTTAGCTACTTTATATGTATTTCTTTTTTTTCTACTATCTCCATATATGCTTAGGGCTTCCCTGGTGATTATGTCAGATAGTTTAACCATATTATGGATAGTAATGGGAGCCTACTATTTTCAAAAATACAGAAATACTCTTGCCAATAAATATTTTCTGTGGTTGATATTTTGCTTTACTGCGGCTATTTTTACAAGGTATGCCGCATTTGTAGTAATATTTCCACTTGCGGTTGTTGCGGCATATCTCTTCTTGCGTAATTTTAAAATAGTACCCTTCATTATTGCCATATTGATAGTGTTCCTGATTTTCCTGCCACACATATTTATTAGGCGGGAATCACCATTTCAGTTTATTCATCATGAGTGGCTTGATACATGGTCTCCACGGAATTTATTTCGTAATCATTTCAATACTGGCAATGGACGCTCTTCTTATTTTTTCAAGAATATTATATACGCGTTTTTCAATGTTGCTCATCCTGCCTTTTGTTTTGCAGGAATAGTTTTCTTTTTTACCTGCCTGCATCTTAGCTATAAAAAATTGAAATTGGGAATAACGCCTTACCTGATATCTGTTTTTCTGTATGCGTTTTTTTTGGCTGGTATTCCGTTTCAAAATATGCGTTTTCTGTTACTTTCCTTCCCCTTTGTTTTGATCATACTATATAGAGGATATGAATATGTAGAACAATTATCGAAGAATAGAAGAGGTTGGCAATATGTTGTTATAACGATTGTTATTATTCAATTTGCATTGTTTTACAGGGTATTTGTTCCATTTTACAATGATAATAAGGTGGAAAAATATATGGCAAATAAAATGCTGAGTTATTCGAATAGAACCGTTTATACATTTTCTATTGATGGCGCATTGAAAAGTTATGGATTTGTTGGTAACATAATTAATATGGCTGAAATTAAACTAGATACTGTAAAAAAAATAGATACCAATTTTTTGGTTCTGTTCAATCCCTCAGAGTTTTCAGAAACATGGAAGAATGAAATTCCTATGAAAAATTGGGAATTTCTGAATAAGCACTATGATTTGATTAAGTTGGAAGATATGCCTAATGGATGGGAGCTTTATCGTAATAATTTTTCTTTTAAAAAATAGATTTTTACTATTCTTTAATAATGCTTGTTATATTCTTTTTATTGAACATGTCAATGGAGACGAGCATACCAATGAAGCCCCAAAAGGGCACGGCAGCTTTATCGGTATCTAAAAAGTTATTCATCATACCGTGAACAAAATAAGTTACCAGTCCGAGGAAAATACTGATACTTAAAATACGCATATCCCGGTCTTCTAACTGATAAAAAAGCCGAAAGGCGACAACAAATACCGACATCGCCAGAGAGAGCATAATAACCATCCCCAATACTCCTTCTTCAGAAAGCGGGCCAAGATATTCATTATGTGAATTTCCTCCATTGCCCTCATTGGTACTTATAATAGTTTGCATATAAGAAAGCTGGTAAGGAGCATACTTGAACATGTACGTACCCGGGCCGTAACCGAAGATAGGTTTATCCAGCCACATGCGATAGGCGCAACTCCATCTATTAAGTCGTTCTACATTGGAGGCATCGGAAGATATGTTGGA
>Ga0206863_1357_pt1 | contig 11114 bp, 9 predicted proteins | sample Alteio_BWOrgCont_41_FD_152634 | JGI IMG/M metagenome (GOLD analysis project Ga0206863, IMG submission 152634) | Enriched cells from forest soil in Barre Woods Harvard Forest LTER site, Petersham, Massachusetts, United States -... | ecosystem: Environmental > Terrestrial > Soil > Temperate forest > O...
GTTCCATGAGGAGGGTGTGCGGAATCGACAATCGCCTGAATGCTTTTCGCAAGCCGGCCCAGATCCTCCGTTTGCGGGCGAACGTAAATATCCATGACACGGCGAATCTGCGTGTGATCCATTTCTGTTGGAGCTTCGAAACGCTCGATGTTCGCCACCATATCAAGGCGTGTCGGCTGGGTGACATTTTCGCCGTGCAAGGGAATCGCCCTGAGATCATCGAGAGATTTCACTTGGCCTTCCCGATACATCACCGTCAGGAAGTAGTTGTTGCCACTGTTCGGATCGATCCAGATGCTCGGCGCAATCATCTGGTTAGAGGTAAGCGCTGTAATGAGGTTAGAGACAACTTCCTTTTCTGTTAAACCGAGTTCGCTGGCACGCGTTCGGTCGATAGAGATGCGGAGTGAAGGATAGTCGATATCCTGTGGGATGTAGACATCGGCGACGCTGCGAACAGCGCGAATTTGGGTCGCAAGCTGTTGCGCAACCTTATAGTCAGCTTTGACGTCATTTCCGGCAACGCGAACATCGATCGGCGCTGGCGCGCCCATATTCAGCACGCCATCTACGAGGCTGCCTGATGAATAGAAGGCTTGCAGTTCAGGCATCTCGCGGGTTACAGCCCGCTTCACTTCATCGATGTACCGAAAACTGCTAGCCTCGTGGTTTGGTGTAAGTGCCACCTGAGTGAAACCTGTATGCATGGCCGAATTCGATGAAAACAGCGCAGAGAAGCCAGGATCGACGCCGATATTCGTGATCGTCATGCCCATATCGTGTTTTGAAACGATCTGGCGAACAATGCCTTCCAGTCTTGCCGCTTCGTCTTCGGTTGCGTCGAGTTTTGTACCGGATGGAGCTTTGAAATTGATGACGAATTGACCCGCGTCAGTCCGCGGAAAGAACGACAACCCCAACAGGGGGAAAAGCAACAAACTGGCAAAGAAGAAGATGGCAAAGATTGCGAGCGTTGCTCGTGGAGCGTCGAGGACTTTTGCTACTAGTTCATCGTAGCGATGGAGCATGTAGTCGAAGCCTGCGGTAAATTTCATGTTGAATTGCGTCCATACGCCCGGCGTATGCACAGTCGACGAAGGCGCGACCGCATGTTCTTCTTCGGCTGATTCGTGAACGACATCTCCGTGCGCGCTTTTGATAAACCTGGCACAGAAGAGCGGCACGACTGTGAGCGCCACGAAGTAAGACGCGAAAAGCGAAATGACAACTGCAAGCGCCAGCGCTGAGAAGAGAAACTTGCTGACGCCGTAGAGCATCGTGACGGGAAAGAAAACGACTACTGTCGTCAGTGTTCCCGCAAGAACCGGAAGAGCCACTTCTCGGCCGCCCTTTTCCGCAGCAACAACCGGCGACTCACCGCCTTCGAGATGACGAAAGATATTTTCGAGCACGACGACCGAGTTATCGATGAGGCGCGAAAGAGCCAGAGCCAGACCGCCCAGCACCATGCTGTTCACTGAACTGCCAGTTAGTTTCAGCACGAAGAACGTGGCAAACAGAGACAGCGGAATCGAGAAGAAGACGGCTATGGTAGCCCGCATACTGCCAAGAAAGATGAGAATCATCAGGCAGGTCAGAAACAGGCCAACTCCACCTTCGTGGAGCAATGTCTCGATCGCCGTTTTTACAAACCGCGATTGATCGAAGACTACTCGGCTATTGAGTGTTGCCGGTACATCAAAGAGCTTTTTCAGGGTTGCCTGAACACCATCTACGATCGCGATGGTATTCGAGTCGCTGCCTGCCTTGAAGATAGGCAGGTACACGGCACGCTGGCCGTTCACGCGCACAATGTTGTACTGCAGTCCAAACGAATCCTGCGGAGTGGCTACGTCTCCAACGCGAACCGGCGACTGTCCCACCATCTTGACTGGAACCTGTGCGATATCGGAAGCGCCCTTCAGCATGGAGTTTGTATAAATGTCATAGTCATAGCGCCCGATCTGGACATCGCCGGCAGGCAAAATGACGTTGGCATCATTCACCGAACGCACAACATCCATTGGGCTGAGTTGATTCGCCTCCAACTTATAGGGATCGGCGTAGAGCATGATCTGGCGCCAGCGACCACCGAATGGCTGAGGTACGGAAGCTCCCGGTACACTAGCAAGCTGGTTACGAACAAAGTTCTGGCCAATATCTTTCAACTTGCTTTCGTTCAGTCCGGAGCCGCTCAAAGGTACCAGAGCAACGGGAATGCTAGAGGCGTCCTGTTTCAAGACGATGGGCGGATACGTACCGGGAGGCATATCCCGCAGATCGCTCATTGCCAGAGAAGAAATGGTCGAGGCATCCGCGTCGGGATCGGTGCCAGTACGAAAGTAGACCTTAATTAGGCTGACGCCCGGCAGTGACCGCGACTCCATGTGGTCAATTCCAGCGGCGAGCGTGAACTGCCGCTCGAGATGGTAAGTGATGTTGGTCTCGATCTGCTGAGGCGGCATTCCGGAGTAAAAGGTGGCGACTGCAACTACCGGCAGGTTAATCGGAGGAAACATGTCCACCGGCATGTCCGAGACACTGACTACACCCAGAATCATAATGACCAGGCACAACACAACAATCAGATATGGATTGCGGATGGAGAATCCCGACATGCTGCTGGTTTTCCTCTCTTATTTGCGTGCTAGTTATGGCTGGCGCTCGATTCGTACGTTGCTGGCACCGCCTCAACTTTTTCGCCATCGGACAATCCGGTATGGCGTCCGACAATGACTTTGTCTCCATTTTCGAGGCCGTCGAGAATCTCGACCCGCGTCGACGTTTGCAGGCCGGTTTTCACATTCCTGAGGTGCACGACGCCGTCACGGACGACGTACACCTGCTGCACACTTGTGCCGAGTCCGTCGACTGCGTCAATCGGAACACTCAGTACATTTGGACGCGCGGCAAGGTGAAGATGCACTTCCGCATACATACCGGGCACTAGCGAGCCGTCCGGATTGGGTACATCCACTTCTGTATCCATCGTGCGTGTGGCCATCTGTACTGAATCGGCATAGCGTGTGACTGTCCCGCGCAGCGTGCGGCCGATGCTGACGACATTCACCTCCACTGACTGTCCATTTCGAACGCTGGCGACATCGCTTACTGGAACCGGAAGAATCAATCGCAGAAGATCGTTTTGCGCGAGCCGCACCACGGGCATAGCCTGAGTCTGCGACGCGATACCTGCCTGAATCATGGAGCCAGTGTTCGCATAGCGTTTCGTGATTACACCGGTAAATGGAGCGCGAATGGTTGCGTATTGCATCATGGCAATTGCTCGCGAGTATTCTGATTCTGCCTCGGCCTTAGTTTCCTGAGCGGCTCGCAAAGCGGAGGTTGCGCTTGCCAGTTGCGCTGCTGCCTCCAGATCGTGCGATTGCGCGACGTCGATTTCTTGCTTGGGTACAAGACCTCGGTCACGTGTAGCGACATCCTGAATGCGCTTGAATGAGAGCGAAGCAATGTTCGCACCTGCATGAGCACGCGCGATCGCTGCCTGGGCTGTGACGATGTTTGCTTCGGCCGCAGCAACACCGGCCTTCGCCTTGGCAACGTCATCCTGAATCTCTGGAACCTCGAGCGTTGTCAGAATGGAATCGCGCCGCACATGGTCGCCGATATCGACGCCAATTTCCTTCACGTAACCGGCGACCTTGGCCATTACATCCACTTCCTGATATGGACGAAACTCTGCCGTCAGCACAAGATCGTTTTCGAGACTGGCAGGACCAGCTGTCGCCACGGGAACCGTAGGGATAGGAGCCGCCTGCTCAGTGTCAGATCTGCATGCGGTAAGAAGACTGGTTACTGCCGCAGCTACCAGTACCAGCATGGTAGCTTGTCTTAAACTTGCCATCGGTAGATGCCTTTCAGTTCAGAAGTCCTGTTACGAAATCGAGTTGGGTCCTGCGCGTCAGATAGGTATAGGTCGCATCCGCCGCCGTGACCTCGGCTGACGTCTCATTCAGTTGTGCTTCATTCAGCTCGACGATGCTGCCGAGTCCAGCTTCATAACGATCCTGCGCAAGACGCAGCGCTTCCCTGCTTTCAGCTAAAAGACGGCTGGTCACGTCGATGCTGCGGTAGGCTTCCTCGGCGCGATACCACGCATCGCGCACCTGCTCGCCTACTTCAAGCTGCATTTGCTGCACGTCGCGTGCTCGAGCATCTGCCTCGCGGTCCGCCTCGTTTCGACGTGCCGCAAAAAGCCCTCCGTTGAAAACTGGGATACTGAGATTGAAGCCTGCCGCAGCATAGTCATCGTGCAGGGTGTGATCGTGATACGGAATCTGCCCCGCAGATGCGAGCACATTGAGCGTGGGATAACTCAGTCGCTTCTCGGACAATGCAAACTCACTGGCCGCACGCTGCTGCGCCTGAGCCGCATTCAGATCGGCACGTTGCGCCTGCGCCTCCTTGAGCAAATCATCGGGAGTCGGAGGCAAAGCTTCGTTTTGCGGAAGAGTCACATCGCTCAGCACGGCGGTCACAGGCTGCTGCAACCCCATTGCAGTTGCAAGCTGGGCTCTCTGCCGGGCAACGGCACTTTGCGCACGCACCACTGCCAGCTCCGCTTCACTCTCCAGAACTCTGGCAAAAGTTACGTCGAGTGTCGACTTAAGCTCGCTCTGGGCGAGCGCAGAAACCTGCCGGGAAATAAGCTGGCGGTTGGCCTGGGCAGCCTGTGCCGCCCGCAGCACTGCTTCTGCTCCGAGCACCTGATAATAGGCCTCGCGCACATTCAACCGGACCTGAGCACGAGTCAGAGTTGCAAAGTCACTTTGCGCCTCTGCGGAGGATCGAGCACTTTTCACTAAGGCACTTGTGCGGCCAAAGTCAGTGATGAATTGCGTCAGATTTCCTCCATAAGCGAAGCGATTCGAAACAGATGAGGTCGTGATGTTCCCTGCAGCCGTTGAAGTGCCCGTATCGGCCACCTCGACGCCGGTTGCGTTGAAGTTAATCGTTGGGAATAACCCTGATTTTGTTTCGCGTACTCTCTCTGCATACGCTTGCCTGCGTAGTTGCGCGGCCAGCATGCGCGGCTGATTTGTCAGCGCCGTCGCTTCTGCCTGCGCCAAATTGAGCGTTTGCGACGAGGCAGATGCAGGCGCGACCTGCGCCAAAGAAGGTCCCGGGAAGAGCCCACATGCAAAAAGCATGCAGGCTAAAAAATAAAAGTAAATTCTCATCAGGAAATTACCTTCGACGACGAAGAGACATTCCTGAGAACCGTTGTGGGATGAGCCTCGACAAGTCCATGAGTGACCATCGACAGTAGCTCGTCGAGAATCACATCGACCTTCTGCTGCTGCTCAGTGAAATAAATGATGACGGGAAGATGGAGGCCTGCTACGTCACCAGCCCCAGTAGTATGAGGCTGACGGCGAGCTCCGTATCCGGCATATGCCTGCAGCATGGTGGCTCCCTGAATGCCACTCCTGCGCAGGAATGCGAAAATATCGTCGACGAGAAAGCCCTTTTTTGCACCAGTATCTCGATTCAGATGGATCGTGACCTTAACGGCCGGTCCATTTTCCAGCATGTATTGGTCTCCAGCAATGGATTTGGAAAGCAGGCTAGCGTAATCCGGCGTTCTGCTGGCTCGGTAACACCTCAAGCAACGCTGTGCTGTCTTTCCATATCTTTGGAGATACATGGGTCGACACGAGAGTCAGGGTCGATGGCTGTGTCTGCGAACCCAGTTCCGCTGCCGACACGCGGCTGAATCCATACAAACCACACGCGGAAGCCGAATAGATACCCATCGAGACTTCGACATCGCTGCCGTCACAGCCGCCATTGGCAATCAGGTGCGCGTACACTCCACCACGCTTGTTGTACTCAACAACATCACCATCGCTATTCACGACTTCCGAAACTCGGGGAGTGACCTCGTCTCCGCCAACTTGTGTTGTGGTTCCTTGCGGGTCGATGTCGGTGGCCCACTTTATACGCGCCTGCTCGCTCGTAATGGGATCGGCCATTGCCCGAACCGTGGCATCAAGTGGCAGAGCACTTTCGCCAACCTGCACGGAATCAAATTTGATCGTCAGCGTGGATGCCTTCTGATGGGCATAGGGTGTTTTGTCGTACGCGAAACCATTTGCTGAGACGACGTGCCCGGTCACCTTTGCCCCGGATGGGATAACCGCACCATTTGGCAAATGTACGATCTGACTTGTCTTCGCCGTGACTGCATCGCCCACGTGTGACTGATCCGCGGCAATGGTTTTTGTGAAAACGATCGGTAACGTAGTCGGTGTTTTGAGTCCAGCTGGAATGGTTGTATTCTTTCCGCTTTGGCCGAACGCGATGGTAGAAAACGACAGCAAACCAATGAGTATTGTCCGATTCAATGTAAGGCTCCTCCAACCACCAGGGAAGACTGGTTAGCCTCAGTGGAGCATTTTCTTTCCTTACATTGCCTTACATTTTCCTGACATTTGTGTATCCCTACTTGCCGATCCGGCACGGGCTGCGAAAATATGAGACATGGTGTCAATCCATTCGAAGATCCTGATCATTGAGGACGACAGGAAGATGTCGGGGGCGCTCGTTTCGGGTCTCGAAGCTGCAGGATACGAAGTCGTCGCAGCAAGTTCCGCAGAGGAGGGATTTTTCCTTGTGCACTCGCTTCGACCTGATTTACTGCTACTCGATCTGACTCTTCCGCAGCGGAACGGACTCGACGTCCTCCGACAAATCCGCAAGGAAGGTATGGATTTGCGCGTACTTATCCTCACCTCTCACAATACAGTCGAGGACAGGGTGGAAGGACTTAAAACCGGAGCGGACGATTATCTCGGTAAGCCATTTTCCTTTCCCGAATTGACGGCACGTATCGACGCCTTGCTGCGGAGATTTCTTACACCTTCACCAAGCTCGTTCGTTGTCGTTGGAGACTTATCAATCAATACAAGAAATAGAACCGCATCCAGAAATGGCGAAGAGCTGGAATTGACGGCACGCGAGTTCGATCTCCTGCTGTATCTGGCACAAAATCGCGGCCGGACAGTATCGCGAGAAATGCTGGCGAAGGATGTATGGCAGGAGAATTCCCGTTTCACTCCACTCGATAATGTGATCGACGTACAGATGGCGCGGCTTAGGAAAAAGCTGGATGATCCATTTGAAGTAAAGCTTCTACAAACCATACGCGGCCTCGGCTTTAGCCTGAGGGAGCCGCAAGTTTGAAATTTCCGCGGCCGACGAATCTACGCAGCCGGCTCACATTCTGGTATGTGAGCGTTCTGGCAGCCCTCCTGCTCATCTATGCTGCGATCGTATTCGTATTTCAATACGGCGTTCTCACCCGGCAGCTATTTCATGACGAAGTTCAGGACGTAGTCACAGCGGAAGGACTTCTCTTCTTCGATAGTCTGGGAAGGCTCCAACTAAGAGAAGATTACTTTTCACGGCCACAATCGCACTTGCTGGTAGACCGGATGATGGAGGTTCGTGATCTTAGCGGGAATGTGCTCTATCGGAGTGCAACCCTTAGGGGAATGCCGCTCGGCGGACCGAACAAACGTGGCGAAGGCGATGCCGACTTTGATTCACGCATCGTCCAGCTTCAGGACGGATCGCACGCGTTTGTCATCAGCCATATCCATTCCATGCAGGGGCGAACAATGCTGATTCGGCTGGGATACAGTCTCGTTCCTCTGCGCGATCGGATGCTGCAATTCCTACGACTACTCTTAATCGCTATTCCAGTAGCATTGCTACTTGCTGCAATTGCAGGTCAGATCATTGCCAAAAGGGCTCTGCGTCCACTCCAGGAGATGGCAACGCGGGCTGAAGGCATCACAGCCAGCAATCTGAATCAACGCCTTATTATCGTGAATCCGAAAGATGAACTGGGCCAGATGGGGCGTGTATTTAACCACGTGCTTGATCGATTGGAGCAGGCTTTCAATCAATTACAGAGGTTTACTGCAGATGCAGCTCATGAGTTGCGAACACCGATTGCCTCCCTGCGAACTGTCGGCGAGGTAGCCCTTGAAAAAGGACAAGGCTCCGCAGAATACCAGGAAGCGTTAAGCAACATCTTGGAAGAAGCAGAACGCTTGAACGAAACGATCGAAAGCCTGCTGTTATTGTCGAAGGCTGAGTCAACGGGGTCTGCTAATTCAAAGACGGTTTTTCCCGCCTCAGAGGTTGTCAATGAAGTGTTGAGCTTGCTCCAAGTCCTCATGGAGGAACGACACATCTCAATCAGCCGTGAGGGCGAATTGATTGGGCGATCCGGCGTGAGAGCGAATCGCAGTCTTTTGCGGACCGCACTTCTCAACGTCCTTCATAATGCATTAAAGTTCTCTCCCAATAACTCAACCTTGGCAATCACTTACTCTCGTTCGGCAGATCCTAATCCGAAGTTGATCATGACCTTCCAGGATGAGGGGCCAGGAATTGCATCTGGAGAGCATAAGCGAGTCTTTGAACGCTTCTTCACCAGCGCTGCCCAAAGTACCGCCTCGAAGAGTGGAACCGGCCTTGGCCTCTCCGTTACCAAGCTTGTCATCGATCGAACTGGTGGAGAAGTTTGGTTTGATGAAGAAATGCAAGCCGGGGCCAAATGCATCATTACTCTGCCGATTTCCGAGTGATGGCGAAGAGTGCTGCGACCACCGGGCCTGTTAGCCCCCTGAACTCAAGGTGGTATTTGAACGCGTTGGTGTCAGTATCGAGTGTGCCCGTCAAAGTACCCGCGCCGGCGGTGTCCTGCGGTGGAACCTCAGAGGACGGCTTCAGGTCGGCTTTAGATTGACGGTTGCGGCGTGAGCTCCAATCGAGATAAACGCCAGAACACCTATCGCGACAATGGTATGGAAAGACCTGTTTGCGCTTTTCAATTTGCTTCTCCTTTTGATCACTGGTTTGCAAGCGGAAAAGAAATTCACCACAGGTGTAGCACCGGAAAAGGTCTTGATTAACTTCCCGCCTCGATGCTGTACGGGTCAGACGACCACGGCTCGATCGCCAGTATCGCCGTCGTGGTTGCTGTCTGCGCCCGTGGTAGGACTAAATGGAATGCCGGTCTGTGTGTCGAAGATCGTGGCTACTCCACAGCCACCCACGAGGTGGTTACCAATTCCTCTAAGGTTATTCAGAAACAGCTCGCTTGGACCAAAGGGGAGCTTATAAATGACACTTGCTGCAAAAACGTTGGCTCACATCAAAAGGCGAGTCCAGTTTTGAGTGACGCGTAACGAAGATAGTTTGATAGAAAGATCGCCTGCGCTTGAATCTGCGAGAGAGAAGAATTGCCTTCTGCGCATTGCACCGCTTCCTCGGTTGTTTCCTTTACGGTCGTCACTCTCGTTCCTCCTTCCGAGAACGACGGCGGCAAGTTGTACTTTCCAGTCGGGTCCATAGTCTATGTTCTGGTACTTTTATTTTGTGGGATCCTGGATCGGGAAAGGTGAAGGGGACGGCTGCACAATCGCTAGAGACATGGCAAGTTGCGCATTTGCTCTTTTGCAGCTGCGGCGGCACTAGGATTGTCAGCATCAAATTCAACACCCTTGCCGCAATCATCGCAGCGAATCGCGTGCCGTCGAGACGTAATCTCTACATCACGACATCTCTGATGCTGGCCGCATAGGTAGTAATTCACAAGAGCCCTCGAGTCTTCGGATCCGTCGACTGAGCTGATATATAACACGCCAACGTCCAACTCGAATGTAGTGATGTTCGCCCACTGTGTCGATATCGTTCCAGAACCTTACTATGGGAACTGACATTGTGCATCCTGAATGCGGATAGCTTCGAACGCTTTCCATTCTCACAACCGCTGTTTTGTACATTAATGGAGGAAGTGTAGCAGAAGGAGCAGCCAAGAGATTCCACGAGCGGAATGTGATCTCTGCACACCGGCAAGTGTTATTTCATCCACTTGCTCAACATGCGGTAAGCACACTCCAGCGAACTCCCAAACTGGCTGCCTGACAGTGGAGATTCATCTCAGCCTCATGCCTCCCAAATCTGTAACCCTGTGGTTCACAGTGCGCTCACTGCTGATTACGATTTAGTTCGAAGGCGAAATTCACTCGACCTAAAGAGCTAGACATGGAGAACGATGGAGTTTGACTCCTAAGGCATATGGAACTAAATGGGGCGTTCGCAATGAAGACCTGGCAACTGATCAGCATCGTTTCTTCGGCCTTGGTCGCTGGAATGTTCCACGGGCCGTGGGCTGCTATGAGCCGATCCATGTACACGTTCACTCCGGAGGTCTTTCTCGCGATCGTAGATCGGATGAATCGCAACATAGCGCCCGTAATGACTATCCTATTACCTGCTGCGCTCTTGTCGATCATCCCAGTGCTGCTCCTCTCGTACCACGAGCAGCCATTGACCTTTTATTTAAACGCGACAGCTTTCGCCCTCTTCGTCGTTGCTCTGGTCGTCACGATGTTTGTTGAGGTTCCTATCGTCGAAGAAATCGTGGCATGGACGGCTTCCACACTGCCGATAAACTGGCAGCAGCGCCGTGATCGTTGGATGAAGTTTCATGCCATCCGAGTGATAGCCGGTCTCACGAGTCTTGTTCTTCTCGTCGTCGGAGCAATCTTCTGATTCTATTAAGGAATGTGAAATCAGATCAGTCCGGACAACACCTTTTTCGATACTCGCCCGTCTCGCGCAGAAACATCGGCCAGTACTGCACGCCGAAGCGGTTCTCACGTTCACGTTCTATTTCAAGGCGGTCACGCGCTTGTTCTCGTGTCATAGCGCCGCCAAAGTAGTGAGTCACTTCCAAATCACACCACAACGCTTCGGCAAGCGCGGTATCGTTGTCAGTCCAACTGCGAAATATCAAACGAGCAGAAGAAGGAGGAGTCACGCGTAAAACTCCGGTACGTTGGACGACGATATCGTGTCCAGCAGATTACTAATCATAAGTCGGCTTATGGGAAGTGATTTGGTGGATGGTCTACGGGCAATACGGAAGCGTCAACCTCAATTAGTGACTTCAGGCCTTATACGACCCCACGCAAAGATTCCAAAGTCACGCTATTGGAAAATGCGCAGCGAGTTTTTTCATTGCTGCATTTCCCCGGGTAATTTCACCAGACTCTCGGCTGTGCAGCACTATC
>Ga0206863_1359_pt1 | contig 10970 bp, 10 predicted proteins | sample Alteio_BWOrgCont_41_FD_152634 | JGI IMG/M metagenome (GOLD analysis project Ga0206863, IMG submission 152634) | Enriched cells from forest soil in Barre Woods Harvard Forest LTER site, Petersham, Massachusetts, United States -... | ecosystem: Environmental > Terrestrial > Soil > Temperate forest >...
CGCGTTGCGGACGCGGGTGTGGTACGGGCTGAAGCGGGCGGGAATCGGGATCCCCTTCCCCATCCGGACGGTGCAGATCGAGCGGAGGCGGCCGGCGGGGTACAAGCTGCCGGAGGAGACGCGGGCGCTGATCCGAGGGAAGCCGTTTTTCAAATGCCTGACTGTGCAGCAGACGGGCCAGATACTGGATGCGGCGACGTATTCGTTATTCGGGCGCGGGGAGCGGATGGTGGAGCAGGGGGAGGAGGGATCGTCGATGTTTATCCTGATGAAGGGGGATGCCGGGGTGTATGTGCGGCATGGAAATCACGGGACTGAGCCGACACAGGTGGCGACGCTGCACGGGGGTGATTACTTTGGGGAGATGTCGCTGCTGACGGGGGAGGCGCGGAGCGCGACGATCATTGCATCGACGGACTGCGAGGTGCTGGAGATCGCGAAGGGGCAGATGGCGGCGATATTGCAAGAGAACTCCGAGCTGCTGAAGAATCTGAGCGAGATGCTGGCGCAACGGCGGCTAGATAACGAGGGGGTGCTGGCCTCAACGGCGGAACAGCACGGGATGGTGCGGAAGAAGCAGGAGTATGCGCAGGGCTTCCTGCGGAAGCTGGCGGCGGTATTTGAGCTGTGATAAGAGTGTAGGACGCGGGCGGACAGAGCGCGGTGGACTGAGGATGAGGCGATAACGGGGGATTGGCCAACTAGGCGGAAACAGCGCGAGCCGATAGTCTCGTCCGCATGTACCCACCCAATGGAATTATTCAACTGGTGCTGGCTGATGGCTCGGCGATCGTGCGCGCGGGAATAAAGCGGCTGCTGGCGGACGTGCCACAGATCCACATAGCGGCGGAATGCGCCGATGCGGATGCGGCGTTGGGCGCGATCACGCAGCACAGGCCGGATGTGGTGATCATGGATTTCCAGCTGGGGACGGGGACGGCGGTGGATCTGCTGCGGCTGTGCGCGGCGACGAGCCCGCGGCCGATATGCGTGGTGCATACGCTGGATACGGCGGCGAGCACCCGTGCGATTTCGTACGCCGCAGGTGCGGATGTTTTTTATGACAAGGGGAAGGATTTGGCGCCCCTAGTGGGGATGCTAAGAAAGCTGGCGGGGTGCATGGTGGATGGTGATACGCGGGTGGCGGCGTAGGCGGAAGAGCGAGGGGTGGAGGATGCCGCCGTCCCGCAGCCGCGGGACGGCGGCGTGGAGGGGGGTGTCACTTCGGGTTGGGTAGAATGGCTCGGAGGAGAATCAACTGGATGACGCGCGCTTGAGGCGTCCGGACCAAGGGGGTGGGACGAATTTGGCAGGATGGGACAAACTATTTTGATAACCGGGGCGAACCGGGGGATAGGGCTGGCGCTGGCTACGGAATTATTGAAAAACGGGCACCGGGTGGTAGGGACGGCACGGAGCTTGGGCAAGGCGAAGGAGTTGCGCGAATTGGACGGGGAACTGACGGTGCTGGAGATGGATGTGAACTCCGAGGAATCGGTACAGGCAGCGGTGGGCAAGTGCGGGGAGACGGTGGGCGGGATCGATGTGCTGGTGAATAATGCGGCGGTGTTTCCGGAGGAGGGGGATGAGTCGATATTTGAGATGAAGGATGAGTGGTTTCGGGAGGCGTTTGAGACCAACGTGCTGGGGGTGGTGCGGGTGACGCGGGAGTTTTTGCCGCTGCTGGAAAAAGGGGAGAAGCCGAGGATCGTGAATATCTCATCAGGCGCGGCGTCGGTGACGGCTAAGACGGATTACGGGTATTATGCGTATGCGGCGTCGAAGGCGGCGCTGAATATGTTGACGCGGGGACTGGCGGCGGAATTTCGCGAGCGGGGCATCTGCGTGGTGGCGATGACGCCCGGGTGGGTGAAGACGGAGATGGGAGGCCCGAATGCGCCGCTGACGCCGGAGGAATCGGCGCAGGGAATCGCAAAGACGATTACGAAGCTGACGATGGAGAAGACGTCGCTGTTTCTGGAGAGGACGGGCGGGGAGGTTAAGTATGGGTGGTAGCCGCGCCTAGTAGCCTTCGTCGGGGGAAAGCCTTGAGATGGGGAAGTGCATGAGGGGGACGCCGGCTTTGAAGACGCCGCGCTCGATGACGACGGGGCGGACGGTGAGTTCAGCGCCCTGGATGTCGACGGCCATGCGGCCGCTGAGGGGGAGGAAGCTGCCGGTATTGATGATGGTGCGGGGGCCGCGCTGCCAGCAGCCGGAGAAGTGCGTGTGGCCGATGAGGATGAAGCGGGCGCGGGGACGGAAGACGCGCATGAGGGCCTCCGCGCGGGCGGGGGTAACGGACCATGAGTGGAAGACCTGCAAGGGACGCCATGGGGGCCAGCACTCGCGAAGGACGGTGCGGAGGGCCGCGAGGCTATCGCGCGGCATGCGCGGGCGGTGAAGCTCGATGGCGAGAGAGGCGCGCTTGCTGGCGTGGAGGCGTTTCTCGAAGTCGAGGAAGGCGTCCTCGTCCAGGGTGGCGAGCTCGCGGGTGTGGGCCTCCGCGAGGATCTCGGAGTCGTGGCTCCAGGGGGAGATGTCGTGGAAGAGGAGGTCGCCGTGGGTGGCTACGACCGCGCCATCGGCGAGGTCGACGTGGCCGAGGTCTGAGAGGATCGGGTCGTGGTTCCCATTGATGAAGATGGGCCTGGCGCCGGCGGCCTCGCATATCTCGCGGATCAGGCGGGCATTGCGCATGCCGATGCGGCGGCCGCGGAGGTAGCGGAGTTCCACCGTGTCGCCATTGAAGATGACGGTTTTTGCCTCGCGCAGGAGCGGGACTAGCTGCTCGGGCTGGGCGACGATGCTGGCGGGGTGGCCGAAGTGGAGATCGGAGAGGATCCGGATCGGTTCTTCGAACTGCTGGGGCGTTTCAATCATCGGTCGCGGCGTGGGCCGGAGCTGCTGGAGCGCGGATCGTGCCGGTCGACAGGATGGATTGAAGGAAGGGCGAAAAACCAGCCCGGATTAGAAAATGCGCAGTCTCAGGAGCGAACGGCGAAGCACTCATAGACGACCCGGTCCGGCTGGTAGTGGGAGACGGAGCGGAGAAGGACGTGAAGGCCCTGGTGCTCGGCGCGGCTTTTCTCGGCGAGCTGGGAGATAAGATTGGGCGCGGCCTCGAGGGCGGTGACGAGGTCGCGATCCTGGGAGAGGACGATCGGTTTTGCCCCGGGGATGGAGAGGATCGAAACGAAGGCGGAGATGCGCGCGAGGTCGATGGAGAGCGGAGGGGCGCCCGCAGTGGCATCGGCAGCGGCGGCGGCGTGGCGGACCTCGAGCTGGATCATGCGGGCCTTGGCCTCTGGCGCGGTCGCCTCAAGGGCGACGCTGATGGCGTCGAGGAGATTGTGGCGGACCTCGCCGAGATCGGTGAGGGACTTGAGGTCCTGCATGGCGGGCTGGACCTGGATGGCGCGAGCGAGGGAGGATATCTCCTTTAGGTAGGAGTTCTTCTGCGTCTCGGGGACGAAGTACAACACGACCATGTGCACGGGCTCGCCATCGGGCGAGCCGTAGTCGATGCCGGCGGGACTCCAGCCGAGGGAGCAGACGATATCGCCGTGGCCGTGGCTGCGGGCGTGGGGGCAGGCCCAGCCTTTGCCGATACCGGTATTGTGGGCGGCCTCGCGGGCGAGGACTTTTTCAGTGATGCCGCCTTCCTCGCCAAGATCGGGGATGGCCTCGATGAGCGTGGCCAGGTACTCGAGGGCGCGATTCTTGTGGTTATCGGGCAGTTCGATGAGGCGGCCATCGTGCAGGGCGTCGAGGATGCATTTCATGGGTGAGGTTTTGTTTTAGCCACAGATTGACGCAGATGGGCGCAGATTTTTGAGAGAGATTTTCGGAGTTGAATCGGACATCGATGCGAGAGGGAGAATTTATCCGCAGATTGCGCAGATTTTCGCAGATTAGAAGAATAGCAGTGGCTACGGTTTATATTTAACCACAGATTCACGCAGATTAATGGAGGGGATGACCACGGTTTTATTTAATCGATGCCGAACTTGCGGAAGAACCAGACTTTCACGTTGTGGGTAAGGACGGAGTAGAGGAAGATGAACAAGGCCATCCATCCCCAGAAGCTGGCGGGGAGGGGGACGAGGCCCAGTTGGTGGGCGAAGGGGGAGTATGGCAGGTAACTGCCGATTGCCATTATCAATACCGTCGTAAAGATGAGCGTGGGGCTGGCGATGCTCTGGATGAAGGGGATGCGGCGAGTGCGGATGATGTGGACGATCATCGTCTGGGTGAGGATGGACTCCACGAACCAGCCTGTGTGGAAGAGTTGCTCGTGAATATCGCCATCGTGCGCGAACTGGCTGCACTTATACACATGGAGCATCAGGAAGAAGGTCGCGTAATCGAATACGGAACTCAGCGGGCCGATGTAGACCATGAAGCGGCGGATATTTGCGATGTCCCACTTGCGCGGAGTGAGCAGGTACTCCGGATCGACATGATCCGAGGGGATGCCGATCTGGGAAAAATCGTAGAGCAAATTATTAACCAATATCTGCTTGGAGAGCATCGGGAGGAATGGGAGGAAGTAACTGCTGCCAACCATGCTGAACATGTTGCCAAAATTGGAACTGGCGCCCATGCGGATGTACTTGACGATGTTATTGAATACCTTGCGCCCCTCGATGATACCGTCTTCGAGCACGAGAAGGCTTTTCTCCAACAGGATGATGTCGGCGGATTCCTTTGCGACATCGACTGCGGTATCGACCGAGATGCCGACATCGGCGACGCGCATCGAGGGGGCGTCATTGATGCCATCTCCCATGTAGCCGACGACGTGGCCGCGCTTCTGGAGGGCGACGATGATGGATTCCTTTTGGGTGGGAGAGAGGCGGGCGAATATATTGTTGTTCTCCGCGAGCTCGCCGAGCTGGGCTTCATCGAGCCCGATGAGGCGATCGCCAGTGATGACATCCTGGACATCGAGATCGACATCCTTGCATATCTTGCGGGTGACGAGGGCGTTGTCGCCCGTGAGGATCTTCGTGGCGACGCCGAATTGTTTTAAGGAAGCTATGGCCTTCGCCGCGGAGCCCTTGGGCGGATCGAGGAATGCGATGTAGCCGAGCAAGATAAGGTCGCTCTCATCGGCCACGCTGAAGGTTTGCTTGGTCTGCGGGAACTCCCGGTAGGCGATGCCGAGTACGCGGTATCCATCGCGGCTCAATTCCTCGTACTCCTCGAGCAGGTCGTTCTTGATGAGATCGATCATCAGATGGACCTCGCCGTCGACCTGGTATTGGCCGCAGACCTTGTAGATATCCTCCACGGCGCCCTTGCAGATGAGGACGTGGTCGCCTTCATAATCGACCACCACGGACATCCGCTTGCGCTGGAAGTCGAAAGGGATTTCATCCACCTTGCCGCAGCCGTGCTCCACATCGAACTCGCTGTGCGAAAGCACCGAACGGTCGAGCAAATTGCGGAGGCCTGTCTGGTAGTAACTATTCATGTACGCGTAGCGGAGCACGTCCTCGCTATCGCGGTTCGTGACATCGACCGCTTTCTCCAGGATCACGCGGTCCTGCGTGAGCGTGCCGGTTTTATCCGTACAGAGAATGTCGATGGCGCCGAAGTTCTGGATCGAGTTGAGCCGCTTCACGATGACCTTCTTGCGGGACATGGCGAGGGCGCCCTTGGAAAGATTGACCGTGACGATCATCGGGAGCATCTCCGGAGTGAGGCCGACGGAAACCGAGAGGGCGAAGACGAGGGCCATGCCCCAGTCGTGCTTGGTAAGGCCTACGATGAGGAAGACCACGCAGACCATTATGATCATGAAGCGGATCATCAGCCACGTGAACGCGGCGATGCCGCGGTCGAACGAGGTCTGGACGCGCTCGCCGGAGAGCTTCTCCGAAATGGAGCCGAAGTGGGTGCTGAGGCCCGTATTGACGACCACGCCGCGGGCCGTGCCGCTGAGGACATTGCTCCCCTGGAAGCATGCGTTCTGGAGCTCGATGACGCCGCGCCCGGCGATGTCCGACGGACCGGTGATCTTCTCCACGGGCATCGACTCGCCGGTGAGGGAGGATTGGCTGACAAAGAAATCCTTGGCAGTGACGAGGCGAATATCGGCGGGGATGATGGCGCCGGCCTGGAGGACGACGATATCGCCCGGGACAATGTCCGCCATGGGGAGCTCGGTTTCCTTGCCCTCGCGGATCGCGAGGCAATTGGTCTCCACCATGGCCTGGAGCTTCTCCACGGCCTTGCTGGAGCGATGCTCCTGGACGTAGCCGAGGACCACGCTGAGGAAGATCATCAAGCCGACTATGCTGGCGGTGATGGGATCATCCGAGGGCGGGGCGGCGGAGATGGCGCAGATGACGAGGAGCTGGATGACGAGCGGGTTTTTGCACCGCTGCAAAAGCTCCATGAAGATGCCGACTTCCTTTTTCGTGCCGAGATCGTTGGGGCCAAACTCACGGCGCGCCTCCTCGACCTGCTCCTCGCCGAGACCAGCCTCAGTGACGTGCATGTTGGCGAGCGCTTCCTCGGGCGTGAGCTTGCAAATCTCAATGAGGCGCTGCTCATGCTCCGAGATGGTGCCGGAGGCGACCTTGGCCGCGCGCAGGAAGACCGAGGGGTGAATCTTATTGAGGACGCGGCGGAACATGGCGAAAGGGCGGGTTGCGGGTAAGAGGGCTCAGCGACCGGAATGGCTGCCCGGAAATGGGACAAGAGGCGAGCGGCAGGCCAGGGCTTGGCCGGGACGCTTGCAAGGCTGGGCCGGCGGGTGCGGAACTTGCGGCGGCATGTTGTACCCCTTACGCATGCAGGGAGCCGGGGGGAAGGCATTTCTCGATTAAATCTATGAAGCGGCGCGCCAGATGGGGGGAATGTACCCTGTTTTGAAGCGAATATTCCGTAGGAGTGGGCACGATTTCTGCACTGTTGGAAGGACGAATTTATGAAAAACAGCCTGTTCGCCCTCTGTCTGGCCCTGTTCCTGACCTCCTGCGCCAGTGTGCGCGTGACCCATACGGATATAGCGTCCGGCGCGGTGAATCCGAAAGCGATTTACCTGCGGCCGTTTGACGTGAGCGATTGCACTTTCGTCGGCCGGCATCACTCCGGCGGGGAAGTGGCGATCCGGAAGTCGCTTGCGCCGGCCGAGTTTACCGAGCTCCTGAAGGAAGAGCTGGAGAAGATGGCTCCGGCGCTGGTGCTCAAGAATGGCGATACGCCGACGAGCGGGTGGCTGGTGACCGGGAGCCTCGACCTCGTGGATGCCGGGCGGCCCGGGACGCGCGTGGGTCCGTTTGACATGTTTGGCGACGGGGCATCCCATATCAAGATCCACGTAAAGATCATCGACCTGGATGCGAAGAGCACCGCGGTGACGGACGAGAAAGATGCAAAGGACGGCGCCTCGACGACGGCGGTGAAGACCAGCAAGGGCGTCGTGATTTATGAATTTGATGTAGCCGGCGGCAGCCACTTCATGGGCAAGTTTGGCTCGGTGACCTCGGCGGGCATCGGCTACGCGCCTACCTTCGACTATCGCAACGCGGCAGAGCGCATCTACGAGGCGCTCACGATCGACGAGTTCAAGTTTGGCCTGCGCGACGGGCCGGCGATCAGCCGCTAACAGTTTTTCCTCACCCCGCACGGAGAAGAGCCCGGCTGCCATGGCCGGGCTCTTCTTTTTTTGTGTGTTGCCAAGGGGCAAGGTGGGGGTACGCTTTCGCGCCTCAGATTTAGACCAGAGCATGCCTGATACGACTCGCAGAAATCTCCTCACCGCCGGGGCCCTGGCGGTTTCATTTTTCATACAGCCCATAGCCGGGGCGTTCGCAGCCGATAGCGCGGCATACAGCGTAATAGATAGCGCGAGCGGGCATGTGCTGATGGCGCAGGGGGCGAGCAGGAAAATGGGTATTGGGAGCCTGACGGATATCGCGACGGGGATGGTGGTGCTGGACTGGATGGATGCGCGAAAACATGACATTAACGAACTTGTAACGATACCGCCGGAGGCGGCGGGTTTTCCGCAAAACCCGATCGGGTTCCAGCCCGGAGACCAGGCGAGCATCCGGGACCTGCTCTACGCGATGCTGATGCAGAGTGACGACATTGCGGCCTACGCGCTGGCGCTGCATGTGGGGCAGGATTTGCAAGGGGCGGCGCCGGATACGACGCCGCTGCAGCGCTTTGTCGCGCAGATGAATGCGCTGGCGCGGAAGCTGGGGATGCGGAGCACGATTTTTGTGAACCCGACGGGGCTGGAGATCAATGAGCGCAAGCTGCCTTACTCGACGGCCGGAGACATGGCGCTGCTGGCGCGGTATGCCATGGACCGCTCGCAGTTCCGGTTTTATGTATCGCAGAAGGACCGGGATATCACGGTGGACCACGTGGGCGGGGCACCAGGCGGATATGGGCTGCAGAATACGAATGAACTGCTAGGGGTGGATGCGATAGACGGGGTGCGGACGGGGACAACACGGAGATCCGGGGCGTGCGTGATCCTCTCCGCGGCACGGCCGCCGGAGTCGATTCAACAGGGCGAGAACTACATTATAACGCCGCGGCGGCTGGTGGTGGTGGTGCTGGGGACGGAGAATCGCTTTGATGAAGGACACCAACTGCTGCAGAGCGGGTGGGCGGCGTACGACCAGTGGAGCGCGAAGGGGAGACCGGCGAAGCACGGCTAGGGGGATGAAGGCGTGACGCATCAAGCGACGCGCAGTTTTTCCAACGCGGCAAGAGACCGAAACACGAAAGTCATCTCACCATGGAACGCAGACGAATCGGCATCCTGACGAGTGGGGGAGATTGCCCCGGACTCAATGCGGTGATCCGCGGGGCGGTGCGCTCCGCGCAGAAGCTGGGTTGGGAGATTGTGGGGTTCAAGGATGGATTTGAGGGGCTGCTGCCGCCGGGGCGATTTGTGATGCTGGACCGGCACAAGACGGCGGGGATCATGCCGCTGGGGGGGACGATCCTGGGGACGACGAACAAGGGGCACTTTGTGGCAAAGGTGGGCGCGCACGGGGAAACGGCAGTGGTGGCGGAGGAGGTGATAGAGCAGGCGCGTGCGGTGCTGAAGGGGCTGCGCATCGAAGGGCTCATTATCATCGGCGGGGATGGATCGCTGACGACCGCGCAGCAATTATTTGAGGCTGGGATCCCGACTGTGGGCGTGCCTAAGACGATCGACAATGACCTTGCCGCGACGGCGATGACGTTCGGCTTTGACTCAGCGGTGGCGTGCGTGGCGGATGCGCTGGACCGGCTTCACACGACTGCGACCAGCCACCGGCGGGTGATGGTGATCGAGGTGATGGGGCGGCACGCGGGGTGGATCGCGCTCTACGGCGGGCTGGCGGGTGGGGCGGATATTATTTTGCTGCCGGAGATACCATTTGAATACGAGAAGATCGCTGAGGCAGTGCGGAAACGGAATGAGGATGGGTGTCTCTCGACGATGATCGTCGTCGCGGAGGGGGCGAAGCCGAAGGATGGGGTGATCAGCGCGCACGCGACGGCGAGCGGGGAGTACCGGATGGGCGGAATCGCCGATCTGGTGGCGGCGAATATCCAGCCGATCTGCGACCGGGAGGTGCGGGTGTGTGTGCTGGGGCACTTGCAGCGCGGCGGTGCGCCGACGACGCTGGACCGGATCCTGGGGACGCGTTTTGGAATTCACGCGGTCGAAATGATCGCGGCGGGGAAATATGGGCACATGGTCTCGTACCAGAATTACCTGGTAACGGATGTGCCGATCTCCGAGGCGGTGAACCGGCTGCGGCTGGTCTCCCCTGAAGGGCAGATGGTGAAGACCGCGCGGGCGGTGGATATCGATTTCGGGGATTAATGCCGAAATCGAAACGGCAGGAAGACTATTTCTTCTTTGCCGGGAGGGAGGCAACCGCCGGCTTCTTCTGGTTGCTGGTCTTCTTCGCGCTCTGCTGAGCTTTTTGTTTCTGCTTATTTTTTGGATTGGCGTCGCCCATATTCACTATCGATCTTTGATTGAAGGCTGAGGGGCAAGCAGAAACGCCGGTTACTTGTAAACTTTGATAATGGTGGAGTCGTTGATGCGGATGAATCCATCTGCGGAGACCTTGGCGTTGGATTTTTGCTTTTGCTGCGGCTTTGAGATGGAGGTGCGCTTGGCCGGCGGTTTCATGTAGGACCGCATCTTTTTTTGAGTGGGCATGGCGGCACTATCGTTGAAATCGCGGAGGAGTCCTCTTTAAATTCTCGGGAATCGCAATTGGGCGAACGACATTGCGGGCCTCGTATTCGATTTGGCTACACATTTATTTAACGCAAATTCAGCAATAGCCGAATTCCCTGAGCGGGAGATCGGGAAATGATTGCTGTAGTTTTTCGTTGGAGGGGCGGAAGTGGGCGCGGATTTTCTCGGCGAGACCGCCGGGGGCTTCGTAGGCGGCCTTGAGAGAGGTCATGCGGTCGCCGCTGTTGCTGTGCATGGTGTTGCGGGCCTCGATGGCGGCGAGGCGGTCGCGCTCCGCGGAAGTGAGGCTGATGCGGAGGATGTCTGCGAGGCGGTCGATCGTGCGGCTGGGATCGTGGGCCGTCTCCTCGAGAATGAGAAAGTGGACTCGGGAACGGCCGAATTGCTCGACGAAGGCACGGGACATGGCGTGGATGTCGTAAAACCAAAGGGGAATGGGGCGGAAGCCGGCATCGAGGCAAGCGCACGGGTCGTTGGACTTGTGGACCTGACGGGGGATCTCGCAAGTCATGCGGCAATCCGGCCAGCGGCAACGGCGGCGCTCCGGAGTGACGGCCTCGTGAAGGGGGTAGGCAGGAAAGGCGCCGGGGGGCAGACCGCGCTCGCGGGCAAAGATTTCGTTGAACCCGGCGAGGTCGTGGGCGTAGCGGGAGAAGACGTGGCTATCCTGCCTGCGGATGGTGAAGATGACATGATGATGGAGGAGGGGGAAGAGGCGCTCGAGACGGGCAGG
>Ga0206863_1360_pt1 | contig 10927 bp, 7 predicted proteins | sample Alteio_BWOrgCont_41_FD_152634 | JGI IMG/M metagenome (GOLD analysis project Ga0206863, IMG submission 152634) | Enriched cells from forest soil in Barre Woods Harvard Forest LTER site, Petersham, Massachusetts, United States -... | ecosystem: Environmental > Terrestrial > Soil > Temperate forest > O...
GAAACATTGACGGCTGCATCTGAAGTAATAGACACTTCCTTGGTCCCGAACCCTACCGACGAAAAGGTCAGCATCAGGGGAAAATGTCCGGGTACCGTTATTCTGAAATATCCCCTGTCATTGGTAAAGGTCCCCGCGGAGGTACCCTTCACCGTTACCGTGACCGCAGGGATCACGTCTCCGGAGGAACCGCTCCGGACGGAACCGCTTATCGTAACCTGGGCAATCAGCGCGGCCGGTATCATGCACGCCAGCGCGAACATAGTCGCAAACTTTCTCATAAACAAGCATTTGGATAATGGAGTTGGCGCGGAAGAACTACATGGACAATATAGCTCTTCCGCGCCAACTTCGCTAATCGCCCTTCGTCGACCGGCACTGCCGGTCGACTCGGTCCGCCGCTTGCGCGGCCCCTTTCGGGCGACGCGCCTTCGGCGCGTCCTGACCGTGAGTAAATTAATCAATCCCCCCCACATTTTTTAAAAAATGTTAGGTTTGCGAAATGACTGACTTTCATTTCCAGGGCCAAACCAATTTTTACAGGGGAAAGGTTAGGGACGTGTATACCATCGGGGACGAGATTCTGGTGATGATCGCCTCCGATCGGATCTCCGCCTTCGACGTCATCCTTCCCCGCCCCATTCCCTTCAAAGGACAAGTATTGAATCAAATCGCAGCCTATATGCTGGAAGCCACCAGGGACATTTGCCCCAACTGGCTCCTCGGAGTGCCCGCGCCCAACGTTTCGGTCGGCCGTCGTTGCGAGCCCTTCCGCGTGGAAATGGTGGTCCGGGGCAACCTGACGGGTCACGCATGGCGGACGTATGCTTCAGGAAAACGCACCCTTTGCGGGGTTCCACTCCCCGAGGGAATGAAGGAAAACGACCCTTTCCCCACCCCCATCATCACCCCCAGCACCAAGGCCGTTGAAGGACACGATGAGGACATTTCGCGTGAAGAAATCTTAGTGCGTGGACTGGTTGGGAAAACCGACTACCCACAACTTGAAAAGTACGCCCTGGCACTCTTCGCACGCGGTAAAGAGATCGCAGCACGGCGGGACCTGATCCTGGTGGACACCAAATATGAATTCGGAAAAATCGGGGATGACGTATACCTGATGGACGAGATCCATACGCCCGATTCCTCGCGCTATTTCTATGCCGATGGCTTTGAAGCGCGCCAGCGCAGCGGCGAGCGCCAGCAACAACTATCCAAGGAATTCGTGCGCGAATGGCTTATCGAAAACAACTTCATGGGTAAGGAAGGCCAAACGGTACCCGTCATGAGTGACGCCTGGGTCGAAACCATCAGCGGGCGCTATATCACGTTATACGAAAAAGTCATCGGCCTACCCTTCCATCCCGAGATACTAAGTGACGAAGAGACGTTCGCACGGATCGGGAAGTACCTCAGTGGGTCCCTTTGAAGTAATAGCTCACCTTCAACCCGTACTGGCTGGTGGCCCCCTTATACAATTCGTAGTCGGTCACCACGTTGTTGAAAAAAGCCCCAATGGCTTCGATGCTCATCTTGTCGAACAATTGGGCGCCTACACGCAACTGAGGCTCGAACCAAAACCCCTGCAAGCCCTGGGGCTGAGTATAGGGTGGAGAATTGGAACCGGGATAAATCGTCACCACCTGGCTCGTTGGATAGGTAGATATGTTCATCGCCGTCCCAAGAAGGACAAATAGCCGAAAGTCGCGTTCCCGGTAGAAATAATAGGCTAGCCCTACAAAAGGCGCGATGGTAGATTGCTTGATGGTGGCATAATAATTATACCCTCCGGGATTGTCCGAGATACCCTTATAGGTGGCAGCCCAATAACCCAATTCCACGCGAAGTCCGAGGTCTCCCCTGTTCCTCCGGCGAACCATATCCAATCCGATGTATCCGGACGGGGATATGGGATGCGAAAAAGGCATGCCGATCACGGGTACGATATTCCCGGCTGAGGTCGTGAATTTCAAGCTCCCGCTGAGGATCCCCGCTCCGGCATAAAATCTGAAATCGGTACCCCCGGGGCGATGAACAGGCTGCTGCCCGTTGAGCGCCGACACCATCCTGGTCAGGCTGCCTTCCGAGTAGGAGGCATGCTCGATCCTCATTTGGAGACCTTTGGATCCGCTGTCCGGCAGGTAAACCATCAATTGGTTCTGAAATCCATTGTCCTCCTGGATGACATCCACCATATCGGTCCTCAGGAAGCGTTGATACCTCAGCTCGGTGTATACGCCAGGCGTATCCTGAATATAAAAATGAGGTTTGCTGTCTATCAACTCGAACAGGGACAGTCGTTTCCCCTGGACGAGTACCCTCAGCCAGACTGTATCCTGAGCCGTCGTATCGCTGCTGCCGGCCATGGCCATCCCGCTTTCGGCAATGGGCCGCATATCCTTCGTCACCGGGGCGCGAAAATAACTGTCCATCCCATCCACTTCGAAATACCGCAGGTCAGCCACCGAATAGACATGTGCACCCCCGGGACCCGATCTGAAGCGGATAGTCCTGGGGTTTACCGCCCAGTTTCCATAATCGATCTCCCCGCGAAGCGTGTCGCCCGTGTTGGGGAGGACTTTGCCAGGTTGAAAATGGGATTGGGCGTGGACGCAGCAAAATGCGAAAACCAGAAGCGAGCAAAGCAGTTGTTTCATATAAGAAGAATGCATCCAAAGAAACAAAAAAAAAGCCACCCAATTCTCTTGATTTGGGTGGCTAAACTATTCCCCAGGCAGGGCCTGCACATACAGCCCTCAACGGTAGGGTTTATTATAGACTGCGCTGGCGCAGGTGTACAATCCCTAGTGAAATTTTCGTGCCAATTTTCAGGACCTGCGCCTCCGGGATTTATGCTCATGCAAAGGCCTCGCGGACGGCGCTCCATCCCTGCATTCCTCACTGCAGCACCCCGCATAAGTGATTGCGCAGCGTGGGCACTGGATAAATAAAAGGTGACATCCCGGGTTGGCGCAGTTCGTATGCGTATCGCAGGGCTCCCCGCATTGGTGGCATTGCGCGATCACCTCCCCGGAGATACGCTCTCCCATGCGCTCGTCGAAGACGAAATTCTTCCCCCTGAATTTATTGGGCAGGCCCCCATCCCGGACCCGGTTGGTGTATTCGATGATCCCGCCTTCCAGGTGGTATACGTTCCGGAAGCCATTGTGGAGCATCCATGCGCTGGCCTTTTCACATCGGATACCCCCGGTGCAATACATGATGATGTTTGCATCCTTTCGGTCGTGCAGCATATCCACAGCCATGGGCAACTGTTCCCGGAAGGTATCCGAAGGGACTTCCAGCGCGCCTTCAAAGTGTCCCACCTCGTACTCATAATGATTGCGCATGTCCACGAGGATGGTACCCGGCGCCCCCGCCAATTCATTGAACGATTTGGCATCCAGGTACTTACCATTCCGGGACATGTTGAAAGAAGGGTCCGAAATTCCGTCAGCCACGATCTGGGGACGTATCTTGATTTTGAGGATCCAAAAGGACTTTCCATTGTCCTCAACGGCCACGTTCAATCGTAACCCTTCCAATCCTGGGGTACTCCGAAGGAGGGCAGCACAAGCATCGAAGCGGTCCGAGGGAACGCTGGCCTGCCCGTTGATGCCCTCGGAGGCCACGTAAATCCGCCCGAATGCGCGCAAGGAAGAAAGTCCCGAATAAAGGGCATCCCGGAAAGCCCGCGGATCGGGGATATCCAGGTACCTGTAAAAGGAAAAAGTCGTCCGGGGCTCCGTTTCCGCGAAAAGCCGTGCCTTCATCTCATCCCGGGAAACCCTATTGTGCAACAGCGCCATAAGGCGCAAATTTACGAATGTCCGCCAAAATTCTTCGAAAGGCCTATCAGGGCCGTTTCTCCGAAGTTCAGGTTGAAGGATTGCCCCGTTGTACCGAACTTATGGACATGGGTTAGGCCATAGTCCAAACCTCCGAGCGAAAGGTTGATCCCGAAACCCTTCCCGAGTTTGAACAGTAAGGCGGGAAACACACTGAATTCATACGCGGTGGTTTGTTGTGGTACGGTAGGATTGCTGGGATCGACGTTTTGTTTACCATAATCGGACCAGGTCGCCTGAAACTCTCCGTACACGGAAAGCCATGAATTCAGGGAATGGGTATACCGCACAAACGGTCCGGCGGAATAAAAATCCACTCCGGTGCCGCTACTGGCGTCGTTGTTTTTATTCCCATAATGCGTATAGCTTGCAATGGCCCCCACCGTCCAGTTCCGGCTGAATTGGTAACCAATCTGGGGGGCCAGGTAAAAACTGCTGCTGGTTCCTGCCTGGCTTGGATTATCGGGAGGGGTGACCTTATTCCCGGAGTAACCGATGTCCCCCGCAAGGAGTATGCTGCCCTTTTGAGCAAAAGAGGCGGTAGCCGATAAAAGGCACGCCGCAAAAAGCAAGGTGTGTTGTTTCATATTTGTAGGTTTTATGGTCCGATTTTAACCCCAATTGTCAACCCCGTTAGCTGTCCCCCGTTGGAGGGCAACCCCCAGAGATAATCCACCCGCAGGACCTTTAAAATGTTTTCCAATCCCACCGCTATTTCCGTATAGGTGCGTCCGTCGGAAAGATAGAGGTAGTGCACGCCCCCCACCAGGTACCAGTCCAGGCGCCTGAAAAGGGGAATCTTATTGGTCAGGAGCCCTGCAAAGTGGTGCTCCGCAAAGCCGGTAAAGTAGAACCTGTCGGTATTGCTATACAGGTAATAGGGCGCGATCTGAAACTGGTCCATATAGTTGGTGGCAAAGTCCGTCTGGTTACCCTGGATATGGTTATAGTCCGGGAGAGCCACCGTCCGGTTATTGATAAACCCGCCCACGGTCAGTTTGTACTTGAACAACCCTCCGATCTTGAGGTTGATGTCGTCCTGGACCGAAAGTTTCCACTTGTCGAAATCTGCCGTACTGCCCAGGAAGCCGGGCAATCCTTTGGTATAGATGAACGTCACCGTAGGATATTTTGAGCCAAGGGCCACGAGCGACTCTGGGAATTCCATGTACTTCATTCCCGGGTGCCAGACCACGGTGAAACTAACGCTCGCGGCCTTGTTGGGGCCCATGGGCGCCGCCGCAAAAGGAGGCGGATAGTTCGAGGTAAAGCCCGGCTTGCCACCCGCCTTTATCCAATAGGTCGCCGTATCGGTATTGGTCAGCGTAACCCGGTCCTGCCATTCCCCGCCCAGGGAAAATCGGAGACCGGTGGTCCCCAGGTCTTTGGAATAGCGGATGCGACCATAGGAAGCCTCGTAGATCTTCATGTAGTTGGCTACCTGGAACAGCGTGTACGCCGTATTCAGGAGCGGCGAAATGGGCTCGTCGGGGTCGTACTGGAAAACGGTCCGGCCGCCGCCCACCTCGAGAACCGACCGGTATTTTTTATTGAACTGGTATTTGACCGTCCCGCCGGCGCCCCAGTGTTTGTTGGAAAATCCATAGCGCACGTCCGGATGGATTTCCAGAACCTGGCGTGTCCCGAAGTCCTTCTGGTATCCTATCAACAGGTGGGCGAAAGGCCCCTCCACGGTATTGAATCCTACGGCCTGGGTCAGGGGCGTTAGCGAAATGCTCTCGTGCTTGCGTGTATGCGTGATCGTAATGCCGGTCATGAAGAGTGCCAGGGGCGTTATCTTGCTGTTGGCCCTGTCCACGGAATCCTGAAAGGGCGAGGTTGCCTGGATTTTCTCGAGGCTGTCCTTCACATGGTAGTCCCTGGTCTCGCGGGGCGTAAGGGGCAACGGCCGGATGGTGTCCCAATAGCTTTCCGATTTCTTATTGGAACCATCGTCATATTTGATGGCGATGTTGCTGAAGTAATTTTTCGGGAAAGTAGGGTGCACCTCGAAGTCCGAGTAGATGTTGGCGACACTGCCGCCCCCGTTGAAACCAAAGAGGTTGAAAGCAAAATACCCTACCTGGCTCCGCATCACCCATGTCTGCGTATCCAGGGGCGCATACAACTGTTGGAGGTGGAAGGTGTCGAGTAGTTCCAGTTGTGCTGTTTTAGTTAAGAAAAGGTCGGTGCTATGCAGCCTCCATTCCTTGTCGATGATGTTGATAAAGCCCGTCCAACAGGGCTCGTAGGTCCGCTTCGGCGTGACCCGGATTTGATTGATGCGGCGTCCGTCCTCCACGTACGTCCCCACCAACTTGTATTTATAGTAGTGGAGTGCGTTTTCGGAGATGGGGGAAATGAACCCTCTGGGGTTCATATTACCCAACTGGATGACGTTGTCGTAAAACGAAATCAGGAAGGGGATGGTCGCTCCATATCCATTGCTTTGGCCGCTCACCTTGGTGGAGATCACCTCCACCCGCTGTTTGTCGGGGGGATCTTCCGCATACCGGGCCACCACCTCGGACATGTATATCGTGGCATTTTTCCCGATATAATTGGTGTCCGTCGGGATTTTCTGTCCCATGAAGGTCTTCGGGGTATTGTAAAGCCCCGCCTTGCCTTTGGAATACACCATGCATTGGAAGGATTCCAGTTCTTTCCGGTGACGCACCCGCTCCCTGATCGTGTGGCGGATAATGGCGTAGGCAGGGTCTTCCCCTGTCCCGATGATGATCTCCTGCAACATTAGCTGACGGGGAGAAAGCCGGAAATTAAGGGAGTCGTCTCCTTTTATCGTAATGCTGTGCACGGAACGGGCATAACCGACGTGCTCACAGATCAGGGTATACGAACCCGGGTCTAGGTGAAGGTTATAATGGCCTTCGGCATTGGCTGTGACTCCACGGGAGGTACCTGAGACCGTGATCGTAGCAAATGGCAGGATGGATCCGCTGGTGTCTCTGACGACACCGGTCAATACTTGCGCGGGTAATATTTCAGGGAAAAGAAAGCAAAGCAGAAGTAGGTGTACACGCATATGAATCCAAATTAAGGCTTGAATTGTTAAAATTCTTCTAGCATAAGATTTTATTAGTATATTTTAACATGAAATTGCTGCTGACTGCTTTTGCATTATTGGCATCCGTACCTCTCTACGCACAGTTGCACTTCAACTTCACCAACCGGCAACACGTCGTGATCATACCTTTCGAGCAATCGGAAGATGGACACGTCTTTTTTAAGGGAAGGGTAAATGATTCGGGAGATTTGGATTTCCTATTGGACCCCGGCACCAGGGCTTCCGGGATCGTCGTGGATCCCATGGTGGCCAAAGCCACCAATTTCCCTCAAACCGACAGTGTGATCCTGACCCTGAAAACCCTCCGGATCGTGCACCAACGGGTTACATGGACGCCCCTCAAAGAGGTGGAGCTCAAAGACCACCACTCGGTCAACGGTGTAATGGGTTACGAATTCCTCCGGTCCTTCGTCGTCCGTATCGACCCCCACCACAAATGGCTGATCCTGACCGACCCCGCCTATTTTCAAGGAAGCACGCTAAAAGGCAAGCTCAGCCTGGGAGATACTCCCCCCGATCTAACCCAATACATTAAACAGGGAAAGACGGTAACCTTGAATTACCCCAAACAATACATGGTAATTTCGGAATAGCCTCATCGCCGCCGATGTAGAAAACTTGCCGACAAGGCCGCAGATCCCCCGACAATACCGCCAACGAACCCCGTAACGGCGATCAACAACATCGGCGAAGTGATCTTAAACATAAGTAGGCTGATTCGACCCGACAAGAGGTGGTTGTTCCCCTGGTCCAGGTACCAGGCCAGCCCTGCCCAAAGCAGGAAAACGGCCAGGAACCCGCAGCAAAAGGCCATCCAGGGCTTTAGGGGGATCAAAGCGCTGACCGCGAAAGCCACGAAGGCCACCGACCAGAAAGGCAGGTATAGTTCGGCGCCGAGGCTCAAGAGGGCGATCAGTAGTATCGTTATGAGGATTCTCATTTTATAAATTTGGACGCGCCATAAGCGCGTCAGGGTTTGTTGAAATTGATAGTCCACTGGATGCGCGGGTCGGAGCTTTCCTCCGGCTTCATAACCCAAAGCGTGTCATACTTTCCCTTGGCCCAGGTATCCACGAAATCATCATAGTAAGGACTCCCGGGATTACCGTTCTGGCCCCCCGGGTAGATTCCGTAAGCCTGCGTAGGCTCTCCAAGCTCCACCACCATGCGCCAACTGGGCCCATGATCGGAACGCGTCGCATTGATACTATAAGTACCCCCACCCGTGTTGATGTGGAGGTCGCTGAAGGCGTCGCCCAGGGGGTGCGAAATATGGGTGTCTTTATAGGGACCCCAGTTCAACGAATTGGAATAATCCGCCTGGAGCATTTCGGGATAAATCTTTTTCCAGGCCAGGGTAGCGATCTGCCGCAGGGTTTCGGTCTGGGGCGTCTTAACGTCGTCCACATAGGCATAGGCGCTATCCTTCAACAGGGCCTCCAGCAAAGTCTCGTCTTCGGGCATTTCCAGGGGAAAGCGGGACTTTTGGGTGAATTCGTCCATGTATACCGTATTTTTCAGCGTATCCCACCACGTGCTGAATATGCTGGGCGCCTTGTCCCCCGGGTTATTTTGGAGGTTCCAGTCCCTCACCGCGTCATAGTAGTGCAGTTCCGCGGGTTCCATCGTTGTCGTATCCACGAAGCGCAGGAAAATCGGCCTGGCCATTTGCGCGAACAAGTCGTAGGTGTCGGTTTGAAGGTTCATCATGTCTTCCACCGTAATGTTGTTCATGGCATCCAAACGACGGTTGATCTCCATTCCCCGGTAGGGCGGATAGCGTCCACCTAAATAATAAGGATAGACCTTGGGATCCACCGGGATCTGATTGGCACTGCTGACGAATCCCCTGGGTGGGTTGACCATATGGGGATTTTCGGACTGGGGAATTGTCCCCTGCCAGTTATAGGTAGAATCGAAGCCTGGCATGACGAAATCTCCCTGCCGGAACCACTTGGCTGGAAATCGTCCCTGATCCCAAATGGCGATGTCCCCTCCCTTCGAGGCGAAGACACAGTTTTGGCCAGGGGCGGCCAGGTTACGGATGGCATTCAGGTAGTCATTATAGTTTGCTGCGTGATTCAGGTCATGGAAGGCCAGTAGCGCGTTATTTTCCTGGTGGGCAGCCCATTTACAGGCATAGAACCGTCCGGTTTCCAGCATATCCGGGAAGGAAGGTTCGAACATAACGGGCCCGAATAAGGTATAAGCCACCGAATCGATAAAATCGGGCTGCCCTTTTACCCTGATGTCCTCGGTGTGGAAGTCCGTTGGCAGCCAATCCCCGTTGTACCGGTATTCGGTACGGGTATCATCCTTGAAGCGGATTTCATAATAATCCCTTACGTCGCGCATGGCATTGGTGAAGCCAAAAGCGCAACTGTCATTAAAACCAATGATGATCCCCGGAGCGCCCGGCAGGGATACCCCAAAGACATTCATTTCCGGGGTATGGATCTGCATCTCATACCAGATCGAGGGCAGGCGCAGGCTCAGGTGGGGATCGTTGCAAAGGATGGGATACCCGCTCTTGGTTTTGGCGCCCGAAACCGCCCAGTTGTTGCTCCCGTTTTCCTTATCGGGCTTCATCAAATCGTACGGAAGGAACCCGCCCGCCGTCATCATATAGGCGCTGTCCACATGAGCAGGGAAGTGCAACCGGATCCCGGGTGTATCTTTTTTCCCGTACAACACGGTCTCCTTCGGGATGATGGGATCCACCGAATCCTGGAGCGTTGGATACAACAGCTCGTAATCCGCCGCGGAAAACACCGTGCGTGCATTCGTCCTTTCAAAGTCGTTTTCCGCTCCCGCCAGGTCCAGGGTCATTTCCTCGAGGAGCAGGGCCGTTTTCAAATTGCTCCAGGGCTCGGGGGTATATCCCAGCAGTTTGAATTCCAATGGCAGGGAGGCCTTGGTAAGCGTGGAAATATAGGCATTGATGCCTTCGGTATAGGCATCGCATTCGGACTTGGTGGCAGGGTCGGCCTCCATTCCCTTCAAGGCTTGCTCGGCAGCGTACACCATTCCCAGGCGCCGGTTATACCGGTCTATCCTCAGAAAATTCCTGGAACCGGAACCCGGACCGAATACCTCCGACAAACGTCCTGCGGCGTAGCGCGTTTGAATATCCATTTGCCAGAGGCGGTACCTCGCATGCAAATACCCTTGTGCGAAATACGCATCTTTTTCATTGGAGGCGAAGATGTGCGGGACAAGGTGCTTGTCCAGGCATACCTTTATGGGTCCGGAAAGTTCCTGGAAGCGAAGGTTCAAGCTGTAATCGATATCAGCTGGTTCCGCATTTTGCCAAAACCCCTCGAGGGGGCTGAAAAAAGGGCCAAGTGCAGGGAGAGGTCTGAATGAAGTATTCAACACAACGACCAGGATCCCAGTCACTAGGGTGGTGCTGATTAGGGGCCAAACACGCATAAGAGGTAAATGAGGTGGAAATTAGGCCTTTTTCCCGGTATTTAACAAACGGGTCAGCAATTCGACTTCCTCCATGGAATTGTAAGCGTGGAGCACGATGCGTAAACGTTCCGTATCTTTTGGCACGGTTGGGTAAAGGATAGGCCTCACATCCAACCCCGCCTCCTGGAGTCGGGCCGCCACCGCCCGCACCTCCGCATTGCCAGGGATAATCACTGCCTGAATGGGGCTCGTACTGACCAGCCGTTCATACGGCAACGATGTCTCCTGGAACCGGGCAATCAAACGTCTCAAATGTTGACGCTCCGCCTCCATTCCCGGAAATACCCCGTAAGCCTTTCTTATCAACCCCGCCGAAGCCGGTGGTAACGCCGTCGTATAGATCAAGGCACGTGAAAAATTGACCAGGTAGGCCTTAAGGCTTGCACTCCCCAGTACGACCGCGCCGTGACACCCCAGCGCCTTCCCGAAAGTATGCATCCGGGCGAAGCAGGCCTCACCCTGCACCAACCCTTTTCCCCTCTCCCCCACTACTCCCGTAGCGTGTGCCTCGTCCACGATC
>Ga0206863_1361_pt1 | contig 10831 bp, 14 predicted proteins | sample Alteio_BWOrgCont_41_FD_152634 | JGI IMG/M metagenome (GOLD analysis project Ga0206863, IMG submission 152634) | Enriched cells from forest soil in Barre Woods Harvard Forest LTER site, Petersham, Massachusetts, United States -... | ecosystem: Environmental > Terrestrial > Soil > Temperate forest >...
TGTCGCGCATGAGGGCGAAGCCGAGACGGATGTCGAGGGACTTGCGGAACAGGCTTGGGAGCGGGATGGCGCCGATCATGGGATTGAGGTTTGGGTGATACCTTTTCGATTCGGTGCTCGGACGGTGGTCGGGTTTGTTTTTAGCCGCAGATTAACGCAGATTTGCGCAGATTTTTGGGAAGACCGGTTGGATTTTGAGAATGTGGTGATCGTGCTTCCGGTTGCTGGAGGTTGTGTCGGGTTGAATCGAAGCTGAGGTAGGATAGCACAAAATGGGAAATCGTCGCATCAAGATACGGGGCGGGGGAGTGTCCTAATTTGACTTTTTTGCCTGATACGGAAAGGCTTTGGCGATGTTGGAGGCGGAATCACTGCGGCTGGCGATTGATGAACCGGTGAAGATTGTTCCGTATGATCTGGCATGGCCTCGGCTTTTTGATCAGGAGAAGAGGCGTCTGGAAGTAATCTGTCCGGGGGAGTTTCCTGGCATCGAGCATATCGGAAGTACGGCTGTCTCCATGCTTTCGGCGAAGCCGGTGATTGATATTATGGCTGGCGTTCATTCGCTTGCGCAAGCCGACGGGGTGCTGCCAATTCTCTGTGCAAATGGCTACACGACCTCAGCAGAGTTCAATGCGACGTTGGCGGATCGCAGATGGCTGATGAGGCATTCCGAAGGACGTAGGACGCATCACCTGCATCTTGTAATATTTGAAGGAAGCGAGTGGCGGAGAAGGGTAATGTTCAGGAATGTGCTCAGAAGGAGTTCTGAGATTCGCTGTCGATACGAAAAATTGAAATTCGAATTGGCTAAGAGCTTCATTTTGGATCGAGAGACCTATAGCGCCATGAAAACAGACTTCGTGAATGAAACGCTTCGAGGCGTGGTGTGATAAACCGGGAAAACTACCGGGGCTGCGAATGCCACCCGAACCTACACCCGACGGGTGCCCGCGAGTCCTAGCGTGGTGTCACGCGCGTCTTGTCAAGAAGCTTGTTGCGCAAGGGGACGCGGCTGTCGCGCATGAGGGCGAAGTCGAGGCGGATGTCGAGGGACTTACGGAACAGCTTTGGGAGTGGGATGGCACCGATCATGTTTAAGGTGGAATCACCTCACCTTAGCACGATGAATGACCTGTCGAAGCTGAGTAATCTGCTAACTTAGCAAATGGGCGAGCATTTGATTGATCCCGTTGCCGAGAGCAATCATTACACCGACGCAGATCATCGCAACTCCAGCTATTTTAATCTGGCGCTGCTTCTTTGCAGTTTTCGAGAAAAATAGCTGGAGCCCCGTAAATACGCACCCAATTCCCAATAGTAGGTTGAACAGCGGCGGCATATCCCGACGCTATAAAACGCGGGTAACCCGGTCAAAATTATTCCGCCCGGCGCGCGCCCGCGAGGCCTAGCTGGCCTCGGCAGGCAGGGCGGTCTCGGGGACCTTGAAGGTTAGCTTGGTCTTCTCGGCGGAGATGGTGACGGTGTCGCCTTCCTTGATGGTGTTGCGGAGGATTTCCTCGGCAAGCGGGTCCTCGAGGAAACGCTCCACGGCGCGGCGCATGGGGCGGGCGCCGTAGGTGGGATCGTAGCCTTTCTCGATGAGGAAGTCGTGTGCGGCCTGGTCGAGGCTGATCTCGATGCGCTTTGCGCGGACGCGCTTGGTGACCTTTGCGACCTCGAGATCGACGATTTTGAGGAGGTCGGGCTTGGTGAGCGTGTGGAAGACGATGAGATCGTCAAGACGGTTGATGAACTCGGGTTTGAAGACGCGCTTGGACTCCTCGAGAATCTTGTCGCGCATGTGCTCGTAGCTATCCTCATCGCCGTTTTTTACGCCGAAGCCGAGGCTGGTCTGCTTCTTGATGAGCTCCGCGCCGACATTGGAGGTCATGATGATGATCGTGTTGCGGAAATCGATCTTGCGGCCGAGGGAATCGGTGACCTTGCCTTCCTCCAGGATCTGGAGGAGGAGGTGCATGACATCGGGGTGGGCCTTCTCGATCTCGTCAAACAAAACGACGGCGTATGGGCGGCGGCGGACGGCCTCCGAGAGCTGGCCGCCCTCCTCGTAACCGACGTAACCGGGAGGGGAGCCGATGAGGCGGGAAGCGGTGAACTTCTCCATGTACTCCGACATGTCGATCTGGATGAGGGCCTCGCGATCGCCGAACATGAACTCGGCGAGGGTGTGGGCGAGGAAGGTCTTGCCGACGCCGGTGGGGCCGAGGAAAATGAATGAGCCGATGGGGCGGCGGGGATCCTTGAGATCGGCGCGTGAGCGGCGGAGGGCCTTGGAGATGGCGATGACCGCCTCGTCCTGGCCGATGACCTTGGTCTTTAGCTCGCCTTCCATGGCGAGGAGTTTCTGGGTCTCCTTTTGCTCCATGCGCTGGAGGGGGACGCCGGTCCACTTCGAGACGACGTGCATCGTATCTTCCCCCCATGCCTGCCAACACCACGGCGCCCATCACCGCAGACACCACCATGCAGGAGCTCCTCCAGCTCTCCCCCGGCGCCCAGCGTGCCCTCTTCCGCAAGTACCACATCGGCGGCTGCGCCTCCTGCGGCTTCCGCCCAGACGAGACACTCGCCCAAGTCTGTGCCCGCAACGAAAACCTCCCCGTCCCAGAAGTCATCGACTACCTCCTCGACGCCCAACAGCAAGACCAGCGCATCCTCATCACCCCCGCCGAGCTCTCCCGCGCCCTCGAGCAAAATTCCGCAAACGATCCCATCAAAATCATCGACGTCCGCACCCGCGAGGAATTCGAGTCCGCCCGCATAGAAGGCGCCCACCTACTCAGCCAGGACCTCATGCAGGAAATCCTCGCCCACTGGGACCGCACCGCCCTCACCGTCTTCGTCGACCACCAGGGCCAGCGCTCCCTCGACGCCGCCGCCTACTTCGCCGGCCACGGCTTCACCCACGCCCGCGCCCTCAGCGGCGGCATCGATGCATGGAGCCAGGACATCGACCCCTCCATCCCCCGCTACCACCTCGAGTAAGTGCCCATCCACACCTCCATCCCGCGCACCCCTCTGTCATTCTCTCTGCCGCGCCTCCCTTGGGCGGGCTTAGCCGAAGGCGACGCCTCCCCCGTTTCATACTTCATACTTCATAATTCATAATTTTCTTCATGTCCGACACCCTCCAAGCCCGCATCCAGGCCGCCATCGCAGACCCCCGCAACGTCGGCGAGCTCCCCGACGCCGACGCCGTAGGCACCGTCGGCAGTCCCGATTGCGGCGACATGCTCCGCATGTGGATCAAATTCAAAGACCAGGATGGCCGCCGCGTCATCGACCGCGCCACCTTCCAGACCTTCGGCTGCGAGACCGCCATCGCCGTCGCCAGCGTCGCCACAGAGCTCATCGCCGGCAAGACCGCCGACGAAGCCCTCAACCTCTCCAGCACAGACCTCGCTGCCCCACTCGGCGCATTGCCTCCCATGAAGATCCACTGCGCCCAGCTCGTAGAGGGCGCCCTCCGCTCAGCCCTCGCCCCAGATCAATCTCCTGCCCCACCCACCGCACCCAATTCCCCCACCCTCTTCGACCAGCTAGGCATCGCAAACGAAAAACAAGTCAAAGTAATCCTCCACAAAACAACTTAGCTGATTTTCCCTTTGCTCTCGCCAAAACCATGTTCGAACCGGAGGTTCGAGAGCTTATAGCCGGTGGTGAAGCGAAGCGTAACCACCGGATACCCTTAACTTGCGAGAGAGCGCCCCGGAGGGGCGCAAGAAGAGATTAAAATCCATCCAATTAAAAATTCTTCAATACAACCCCGCCAAATAACCCGGCCACACCTTTTTTAATATCATGCACGAAAACACCGAGCGCACACTCACCCGCGACTGCCCCGCCATCCAGATCCCCGCTGGCAATACAATCATCCTCTCCGCCGGCAGCACCGTCTTCATCACCCAGTCCCTCGGCGGCAGCTACACCGTCGCCACCGAGATGGGCCTCGCACGCGTCGCCCCGCAAAACGCCGACGCCCTCGGCATCGAAATCGAAGCCACCTCGAAAACCGACGCCGCCGCCTCCGGCCCCGTCGACGAAAAGAAAGTCTGGGACCAATTGAAAACCTGCTACGACCCCGAGATCCCCGTCAACATCGTCGACCTCGGCCTCATCTACGATTGCCACATCGCCCCCGCCACAGAGCGCGGCGCACAAGTCACCGTCAAGATGACCCTCACCGCCCCCGGCTGCGGCATGGGCCCAGTCCTCGCCCAGGAGGCCAAGTCCAAGATCGAATCCCTCCCCGGCGTAGACGAGGCCAGCGTAGAACTCGTCTGGGACCCCCCATGGAACCAGGCCATGATCTCCGAAGCCGGCAAAATGCAGCTCGGCATCATCTAAGCGCCCCTACCAGGATCCAACAATGGCTGGGTTTATTTGGTTAAGCCTCTTCCCGCTTGCACGACAAAGAGTGCCACTATAGTATCACTCCATGCGAACCGAACTGGTGACGACACTCAAGCGCAAAGCGACCGAGATCATTGCTGAATTGGAGGAGCAGCAAGAGCCGGTGCTCATTACTCAGCATGGTCGTCCTGCCGCTTACCTGGTCGACGTCGAGACATATACCGCTTTGCACCGGCGCTTGGCGATTTTGGAAGGCATAGCGCGCGGCGAGCGAGCTATCGACGAGGGCCGGGTCCTCTCTCACGCGAAAGCCAGGAAACGCATGGCACGATGGCTGAATTGATTTGGACCGAGCCCGCGCTTGCCGATCTCGATGCCATCGCCGACTACATCGCACTCGATAAGCCGGAGGCGGCGCGCCAGTTTGTCCAGCGAGTATTTCGTCACGTCGAGCAGCTCATCGATCAACCCGGCAGCGGCTCGAAACCCAGGGAGCTGCGCGGCTCGCGCTACCGGCAGATCGTCGAGCCTCCCTGCCGCATATTTTACCGCTACGACGGTCAGAGCGTCTTTATTCTCCACGTCATGCGTGGCGAGATGCGCTTCCGGAAATCCAGGCTCACTAAGCGCGACAAGAAAATAAACCCAATGCCCTAGCCATTATGCAAAGCTCCGGTGGGAGCGAATAGTGGCTCAGCCGCATCGTCGGCCAAGCCGGAGGCTTGGGAGCTGATAGCCCGTCGTGAAGCGCAGCGGAAACACCGATCCAGAATTGGTAAAAGCGGAGCGCTCCGGCAGGTGCGCGAATCTGGCCAACCACCACGGGTTGCCCTCGCCGGCCTGACCGTTGCTCCTTTTGTAGTTGCCGCCCGACCCGGTCGGCAGTGGAGAGCCTAAGTAAATCATCGCCGTCGCTTATTACCACATCATTTCTAAATCTGCTCCAATGCCCCCGCCTATCTGGCCATTCCTTTGGATTAGTTAATACCATAGCCGTGGCCGGAAAGTTGTTTTATTCAGTCATCGCACGGAAAAACCTGCGGAGAAATCCGCCGCGTACCAAAGGTACGGAGGGAGTTCCTCCGTCCTCCGGCGGACCAAACTTCGATTCATGCAATTTCAGGAACGCGTTCAATAACTTCAAAAGCCCAATACCGCCCAGCAAAGTCACTCCGATATAAATCAGGTAGTGAAAAGTACGATAGGTCACTGCGATTTTGTAAGTCATGCGCTCCGCTCCAATCGTGTGATTGCAGACCACATCAAATGTCCCAATCAAATAGGCATACCCCAATAACACCAATGCCCGGCTCCTTGTTCGCTTGTAGATCGGGTAGATGCAATAGAGCACGGTAACATTCACTCCGATTACCGAGAGCCATTCCGCAGTGTTTAAGAATTGAAGCCACGTCATGGGAAGAATCGATTTGAAGCCACGTCATGGGAAGAATCGATACTCGCTCCCGGCAATACCTACAAGCCGGATCAGCCCTTCGCTTCTCCGCCCGGCATCATCATTTCGCTTTTCCCCCATTTGCATTCACGCTAGTCTGGTACACATGAATCGTACCTTCTGGCCAATCCTCGCACTCATGGCGATCGGCTTCACCAGTACACCCGCCCGCGCCCAATCCGGCGATAACTTCTTCGGCAACAAAACCCCGGTCCTCCCATCCGCTCCCTTCATCCGGCACACAGACAGCGGCATCAAGATCATCTCCGCCGTCTGGGGCTCCGGAGATCACTTCGTGGACGTAACCGATACCGTCAATGCCCTGCTCGCCAATCCCGACGCCACTTTCAAGGCCAATCCCGATTCACTGAAAATCGATCCCATCCCTCATTGGAACAAAGCTCTCGTCATCGTTTACGAATTGGACGGTGACCGCTATCTCACAGACTCCGGCGAGGACGCCGAAGTCAGCATCCAGATGCTCAAGGACCACGCCGCCGATGAGAAGAAAAAGTAACGCTCTGCGTCCGGCTAGCCCGGCTTCCTCCATATCGCCACCGCATCAGCCCGGTTACATTCTTTCGTAATGGTAGGCGTGAATTCCATTACCCATCGGATAATTGAAGAAACCCCGCCCCGTTTCCTTCCCATCGCATACGATTGCAGTGCGTGGATCGATGACGAACACCACCTCCTGGTTCTCTTCTCCATACTCCCGGCCCACCAGGGTTTCCTTAAACTCTCCCCTTAGGCTTTCCGGCAACTCCGAGTCCGGTATTGCGACTATCGAATCCATCCCCCATCGAATTTCCGTACTTCCTCCGCTCGTTTCGCCAATCTTCGATTGGTATTTCGCTTTTAGCGCTTCCGCACAGCTTATCAGTTCATTCGGCGGATACTTCCAACTCATTCGCTGCGCAAGCCCCATCATTTCTATGGTCGCTCCCGGCCCTTCAATTACGAACAATCCCGCCTGCACGAGAATTGCGGAGACATAGATCAAAAGCTTCAACTTTACACCCTGGACGGAAACCACCCGGACAAATATCGCCGCCACAATCCACGGAAGCAGGAACATGCTTGCCGCCGCCAGGAGAAATCCCCAGGAATCCAGATAACCCAATTCAAAGTAATCCGAAAGAAACATGCAAAGCGGCGCGAGCGCGAGCAATGGCATCCAGAGGAAAAACCGTTTCATTCAATTACTCCCACCCACTTGGTCCGCTCCCCCTCCTCCGGCCTCCCGATCAACACCTCGTACGGCCGGAACCCCGACTTATACATCAAGCTCTTGCACCCGGATACCCGGTACCCAAAGTACACATGGTCCTTCCCCAGTTGCGTCGCCAGCGAGATCTCGCATAGCGCGCTATAGACTCCCAGCGATAGTTTCCCCACCTCCGGATCAAAGAAGAAGTAAGTCGACGAGAGCGACCGCGGCATCTCATCGATAATTCCGACCCCCACCAGCCGCCCATCCAGCCGGTAAGTCATCTCCCGCCCGCACTCCTGCGGAAAACAAAACTGCCTCCGGTACCCCTCCTCATCCAGCGGGTTCTCATGCCACCCGCACGCCGCCTCCCGCGCCGCGTGCCATTTCCGGTACAGCCCCACCCGCTCCTCATCCACCCGCGGCGCACCGATCTGCACCGCCACCTCCGCGCATCGCCGCACCACCCGCCGCTGGCTCTTCGTGATTCGGAAATCCTTCACCGCCACCCGCAGCGACACACACTCATTGCACCCCCGGCAGATCGGCCGGAAATACTCCGGCCCAAATCGCCTCCACCCTCGCTCCACCATCGCTTCGGTCTCCGCCGGGGAGACCTCCGTCAGCAGACGCACATCCAGCATCGCCCGCCTCCCTGGCAGGTAGGCGCAGGGATGCACCGGCGTCGGAAAGCGCGCGTGTTCGACTGCCATTTTCTCAGTACGTGTCCCCGCAATTATCGCTCTTTTCCCCTTCCCTCGCCATCCAAATGAGCCAGATTTCCCTTGCTCCGCGCCATTCCCCTTGCTATAGTGGTAAAGAGTTGTTGCCCAACTACCTGCGAAGCAAGCGGCCTAAGCGGTTTTTCCACATTTTTCAACAATCTCCCACTCTTCCGGGAACCCCCTTCATCTCATGCAACACGAAGTCATCGGCTCCACCATGCCCGTCCTCGAGGTTCACCTCGATCCCAATGAAAGCGTCATCGCCGTCTCCGGAGAGCTCTCATGGATGACCGCCTCCATCGACATGCACACCACCACCCAGCACGGCGGCGGCGGCGGCATCTTCGGCGCCCTCAAGCGCGCCGTCAGCGGCGGCTCCCTCTTCATGACAGAGTACACCGCACGCGGCACCACCGGCACCGTCGCTTTCGCGGCCAAGATCCCCGGCCACATCGTCCCCATCACCGAGACCGCCGGCAAGGAGTACATGATCCATCGTCACGGCTTCCTCTGCGGCACTCCCGATTCAGTCCTCACCGTCGGCTTCCAGCAGAGCCTCGGCGCAGGCATCTTTGGCGGCGATGGCTTCATCCTCCAGCGCCTCACTGGCGCCACCCACGCATGGGTCGAGCTTGGTGGCGAAGTCGTTACCTACGACCTCGCCCCTGGCGAAAGCATCCGCGTACATCCCGGCCACGTCGGCATGTTCGAGAGCACCGTCAACTTCGATATCGTCCGCATCCCCGGCATCCGCAACATGCTCTTCGGCGGCGATGGCATCTTCCTCGCGCGCCTCACCGGCCCTGGCAAAATCTGGCTGCAAACCCTCACCGTCAGCAATCTCGCCCACGCACTCGCTCCCTATCTCCCCTCCTCCGGCGGCGAGCGCGCCGCCAATGTCGGTACCGGCGCCGTCGTCGGCTCCCTCATCGGCAATCTTCTCAGCGGTAACGACCAGTAACCTCCCCGCGCCCCCTCACTCCACGTGCCGCAATTGCGTGGAGTCGATGATCTTCGCCCCCGCCAGCACGTTGGTGATCACCACCAGCCAGTCCCCCACCTTGCACCAGCCCCGCCGCTTCAGGTACGCAATGCAATTCTGGATCGTCTCCTCCGGGTCCTCGCTGAACTCCATGAAAAACGGCTCCACGCCCCACGGCAGCACCAATTGCCGGAAGATGTGCTCCTGGTCTGTGAACGCATAGATCGGCACTCCCTTCGGCCGCAGCGCCCCCAGCGTGTACCCGAGAAATCCGCTCCGCGTAAATACCACGATCGCCGAGTTCTCCAGTTGCTGCGCCAGCACGGTCGCGGACCTCAGCATCTTCGCCTTCGGCTCCTCCAGACGTATCGTCTCGTTCAGCATCCGCTTCTCATACGGCTCGGTGCTCCCGATGATCTGCTTGAAGACCTCCACGCACTCCAGCGGATACAGCCCCGTCGTCGTCTCCCCCGAGAGCATTACCGCATCCGCCCGCTCCCGCACCGCATTCGCAATGTCGGAGATCTCCGCTCGCGTCGGCATCGGCGAGGAGATCATCGATTCCAGCAGATGCGTCGCCACGATCACCGGCTTCCCCTGTGCAAGGCATGCATCCACGATCTGCGTCTGCACCTGCGGCAGCCGGTGGTAATCAATCTCAATCCCCAGGTCCCCGCGCGCCACCATCACCGCGTCCGCCTCGCGTACGATTTCATCCAGGTTCCGCACCCCCGCCTGGTCCTCGATCTTCGCAATGATCCGCGCCTCGGATTTCAGCTCCTTAAGAAACTCCCGCAGCTCCCGCACATCCTCCCCCTTCCTCACAAACGATAGCGCAAAAAAATCCATCCCCCCCTGCACTCCCGCACGGATATCCCGTTTATCCTTTTCGGTCAGCGCCGGCAGGTTCACATCCACACCCGGCAGATTGATATGCCTGCGCGATCCCAGCCGCCCCGGCGTCAGCACCCGGCAATGCACGGTCGTCTCATTTTTCGAGATCACCTCAAATCGCATCAGCCCGCTGTCCACCAGCATCACCGCCCCCACGCTCACATCCGCCGCCAGACCTGCGTAATTCACATCCACCCCATGGATCGGCTCCGCCGGCGCCTTGGTGTAAAACGCAAAATCATCCCCCACCGCCAGATCGATCCCCTCCGCTATTGTCCCCGTCCGGATCTCCGGCCCCTTCACATCCATCATCACCGCCACCTGCCGCTCCACCCGCTTCGACACGTCGCGGATGCGCGCCACCCGTTCCAGCACCCACTCCTCGGTCGCGTGCGCCATGTTCAGCCGGATGACATCCGCCCCCGCAAGGATCAGCTTCTCCAGTTGCTCCGGGCTCTCGGTGCTCGGCCCCAATGTCGCAACGATCTTCGTGTGTCGGTAATTTCCTCGCGTCATAAAAAAAGAATCTCACTTCTGGCGCATTCGCGCCGAAAATTCAACGCGAGGGAGCATCGCCGAATTTTCCTTGGCGCACCTTATAGCCCCTGCCCCCGCGCTGGTAAAGAGGAGTTCCGTGCGCCCCACGCATCCCAGCCGCAAATCTGATTGACCCTCATCCCCCCTCGTCCGACCTTTGTCCGCGTGAGATCCTTCTCATCAATGGCATGGCGCCGGGTGGTGCCCGCAATTCTCCTAGCCGGCCTGGGAATACTTTCCCCTGCCCTCATCGCCCAGACACCGCCAGATCACCGTCAGGAGGTCGCCATGGTTCTCGATCAATATGGCTCCGCCAAGACCGCCAGCCAGCGCACCGCCGCCGTCGAGTACCTCCAGCACTTCGACCGCAAGCTCGTCGCAGCCGCTCTCATCGATCACATCCTCGCCGCGAAGAATGGCACCGAGGCCACCGGCTTCAGCGCCCTCATTGAGGTCCTCGCCCCGGATGGCTGCGTCGCCCTCCTCGACCGCCTCGCGATCACCGATTCCGCTCTGGAAAAAGGCAAACTCATCGTCGCCTCCCGCCACTGCCAGGGAGACGAAACCATCCATGCCCTGATCGGCTGCCTCGACGATCAGCGCCCCGTCCCCTTCGAGGCGCACACCGCCCAGCCCCGCCGCGTCTGCGATTT
>Ga0206863_1363_pt1 | contig 10720 bp, 7 predicted proteins | sample Alteio_BWOrgCont_41_FD_152634 | JGI IMG/M metagenome (GOLD analysis project Ga0206863, IMG submission 152634) | Enriched cells from forest soil in Barre Woods Harvard Forest LTER site, Petersham, Massachusetts, United States -... | ecosystem: Environmental > Terrestrial > Soil > Temperate forest > O...
CTAGAGAGTAATATACCGGTCAAGATTTCCAGCGACCTTGGTGATATTCTCACCGAGACGCGGAATTTAAGCTGTTCCGGTGCGTTTTTCCGGGTGAGCCAGCGTCTTGACCCCATGACCAAGCTGAAGGTCCATCTGCTTTTGCCTTTGCGCAAAAATGATAAGGTGACAGCTAAGAAAATTACATGCCAGGGTGTTATTGTGCGCGTTCAAATAGTAGCGGAAGGAAATTATTATGACATGGCTATTTTCTTTAGTGATATAGCGCCTAAAGATGCTCGCACCATCAATGAGTTTATAGAAAACATGATGGCGGAGAAAAACGATCATGGAAAATTCAATTAATTTATCTGTAACTCCTTTTCAGGCAATTTTGGCTTTAGCTTTTCAGGTATGGATGATTGTGTTTCCCATCCTGCTGATCCGCAAAATTAATTATTTAACGGATTTGCTGCACGAGCATTTGGATGAACATAAGCCAGAACCCCCAACCCCTTAAAATTCAAATTCCGGTTCTTTACGAAGACGAGAATTGCCTGGTGTTTAATAAACCCTCCGGGCTTCTGGTTATTCCTACTGATAAGAACGAAGATCGTACGCTTGTTAACATTGTCAATCAGCAGCAGGGCGGAGATTTATACCCGGCGCATAGGCTTGACCGCGACACCACGGGTGTTATCCTTTTTGCTAAAGGCAAAGATAATCAACAAAAGCTGATGCAGTTTTTTAAGGACAAGCAGGTCAATAAAACCTATATTGCCTTTGTGCATGGCCGTGTGGCAGAGCCTCGAGGAAAAATCCGCATCCCGATCAAAGATTTTCATCAGCGTAAATTTCAAAGTCATTTACCGGCACAATCTGCCTTGACGCATTATGAGGTTAAGGATTATCATAAGGATTTTACAGTAGTTAAAGTTATGCCTATCACCGGAAGGACCAATCAGATCCGTATTCATTTTACCAAGATCGGTCATCCTTTGGTGGGTGAAGACAAGTATGCCTTTAGAAAAGATTTTGCGTTGCGATTCAGGCGTACAGCGTTACATGCCATGCGTTTAGAATGGCCGAAGATGACTGGAGCAGGCACAATCACCGTAGAATCGTCGTTAGCAACGGACATGGTTGAATTTTTAGAACGACAAGGATAATCTAAAGGAGAGAATGCATGAACTACGAAAAGTTAAGTCTTAAAGAATGGTGTGATCTTTGTCATGGCATTGCCAAAGAAAAAGGTTTTTGGGAAAAGGACCGTAATATAGGCGAAGCCTTGATGTTAGTTGTCACAGAATTGGCCGAGGCTATGGAAGGCTATCGTCATCAAGATCACGATAATTTCCGTGAAGAGTTAGCAGACACCTATATCCGTTTATTTGATTTATGCGGAGGATTAGGGATTGATATTCAGGCAGAAATTATCAAGAAATGCGAGAAGAACAAGCTGCGTCCGTATAAGCATGGAAAAATTTGTTAATACCAAATTAAATGTCACCCCCGAATGTTTTTATCGGGGGTCTAGGATTTGCGTAATGCGTTATTTAATTTTATCACTGATGTTCATTTTTTATGGCTGCGCCTCAGCACCAATGACCGGGTATATCAGCAGGGCTGACCATCCGTACAATAGAAAATTTAATGCAAGTTTTGAGAAGGTTATTAGTTCCATTGTTTATGTTTTAAAGAATGAGGGTTGGGTTATTGATAGTGAGGCTGATCCTGCTGTTTATGAGCGCGATGATCGTTATGATAGCAGTATCTATCAGAATTTGCTTATCATGACGAGTATTAAAAAGAATGGACATGTTTTATACTCAACCTTCACTCATTTGAATGTATTTATTCATTCTATAGGGAATACCTGTGATGTGGAAATCCGTTATGAAGCCCGGACACCACTAGTCCATCAATTTATCTCAGTACATAATGATCAGCTGGTGCAAGGAATTTTGGATGCGGTGGAGCAAGAGATTGACAAATAATAATGGAAAAATTTGTTCTTAAGAGTCCTTTTAAGCCTGTTGAGGAACAGCGCAAAGCTTTTGAAGTTCTAACACAGGGGCTTAATGATGGTGTGCCGGCCCAAGCGCTTTTGGGTGTCACCGGCAGCGGCAAGACTTTTACGATTGCCAATGTTATTAAAAATGTTAACCGTCCTGCCCTGGTCATTTCTCATAACAAGACTTTAGCAGCACAGCTTTACAGTGAGTTAAAAGAGTTTTTCCCCAGCAATGCCGTTGAGTATTTTGTCTCTTATTACGACTATTATCAGCCTGAAGCTTATATTCCCCAAACAGATATTTATATTGAAAAAGATTCATCGATCAACGATCGTTTAGACCGCCTGCGTTTGGCGGCAACCACCTCTTTAATGTCCCGTCGGGATACGATTATCGTAGCCAGTGTTTCATGTATTTATAATTTAGGTTCACCGGATGACTATCAGAATTATATGATCCAGTTGAAGGTAGGCCAAAAGATTGACCGGGATGAAGTATTGGCTCAATTAATTTCAATTCAATATGAGCGTAATGATTATGAATTTGCGCGCGGTAAAATACGCGTTCGTGGGGACATTCTGGAGGTGCATCCCGCTTACCGTCAGGACGCCTTAAGGATTGAGTTTTTTGACGATGAAATTGAGAAGATCAAACAAATTGATCCGGTGTCTGGAGATACAATAGCGCTTTTAGACAGGACCTTTGTTTATCCAGCCAAGCATTTTTTGATTTCACCTCCCAGATTAGAGCAAGCACTCATTGATATTGAGGCAGAGTTGAAAGGCCAGCTTGAGGAATTAGAATCCAAAGGGAAATTAGTGGAAGCTCAACGGCTTAGGTCCCGTACCCGTTATGATATGGAAATGATGAAAGAAATAGGCAGGTGCAAGGGTATTGAGAATTATTCACGTGTCCTGTCCGGCCGTCCCGCAGGCAGTAAGCCTTTTTGTCTGATGGATTATTTTCCGTCGGACTTTGTGACCATCATTGATGAAAGTCATGTTACTGTCCCGCAATTAGGAGGCATGTACGAAGGGGATCGCGCCCGCAAGGAAATGCTGGTGGCGCATGGCTTTCGCCTGCCGTCTTGTCTGGATAATCGTCCTCTTAAATTTCATGAATTAGAAAAGATGTTAAAACAGCGTATTTATGTTTCAGCCACTCCTGGGCCATATGAACGTAAAGATGTGGGGACGCATGTGGTAGAACAGATCATTCGTCCAACGGGAATCATTGATCCTCCTATTTTTGTGCGTTCGACTGAGAACCAAGTTGATGATTTGATTAAAGAATGTAAACAGCGCGCCGCTAAAAATGAACGGATACTGGTAACCACCTTGACCAAACGCATGTCTGAAGATCTATGTGCGTATGTTGAAGAAGCAGGATTGAGGGTTAAATATTTGCATTCGGATATTGAGACCATTGACCGTACCAAAATCTTACAGGATTTGCGTTTAAAGAAATTTGATTGCCTGATCGGGGTCAATCTTCTGCGCGAAGGATTGGACTTGCCGGAAGTTTCATTAGTTGCTATATTTGACGCAGACAAACAAGGCTTTTTACGTTCTCAGACAGCGTTGATCCAAACCGCTGGTCGTGCGGCACGTAATATCAATGGCATTGTCATCATGTACGCGGACAGTGTTTCTCCGGCGATGAGTGCAGCTATTGTCGAGTGTGAGCGCCGGCGCAAGATACAGATTGAGTTCAATACCAAGCACGGTATTACACCGACGACTATTTTAAAAGCTATTAATTTGGGGATTGAAGAATTTGTTGAAGCAGAGAGTGTTGTGATAGAGGCCAGCGGTCAGTCAGAAGAAGAATTTGCCATGGCTACCTACTTAAGTGATCTTGAACAACAAATGGAATCCGCCGCGCGCAATCTGGAATTTGAAAAAGCTGCAAGAATTCGAGATAAGATTAAAAAATTAAAAGATTTTCCCTCCCCTTGATGGGGAGGGCCAGGGAGGGGTGATGTTACTCGCTATCGACATAGGTAATACAACCATCGGCTTTGCAGTCATGCACAAGGCTGGCCATATTGTGTCAGTTGCTGTTATTGATACTGATGCTAAGTTAAGCAAGATCAAGGCAGTCATAGCCAAGATATTAAGGGCTCAAGCTATTTCAAAGGTTGTCATTTGTTCAGTCGTACCTAAAGCTTCAAAAATATTAGAAGGTATTTTAAAAAAGACAGTACCTGTAGACATCATCGGTCGCGATATTTTGGTGCCTATCAAAAATCGTTATAAAAATCCAAAACAGGTAGGGCAGGACCGTTTGGTAGGCGCTTATGGGGCCATGAAAATTTACGGCCATCCGTTGATTGTGGTGGATTTAGGTACAGCTATTACCTTTGATGTGATTTCGCCAAAGGGCGAGTATTTAGGAGGCGCTATAGTTCCAGGCATTCGTTTATCAGCTGAATCTTTATTCTTGAAAACAGCACTTTTACCTCATATTGAAATTAAAGCTCCTAAGAATATTATAGGCAAGACCACCCAAGAAAGCATACTTAGTGGCTTGTTTTACGGCTATGGCTCTTTATGCAAAGGAATGATTGATTTACTTTCTTCCCGATTGTCATTCCCGCGAAAGCGGGAATCCATTAAAGTAGTCATGACCGGCGGCCACACTCACTTAATGAAAAAGTTCGTCTCCCCCAAAATCCGCATTATTGATGAAGATTTAGTGTTCAAAGGAATTTATTTCCTATCAAGCCTGTAAATCATTATATTCCAAATAGATACAAATTTGACAAGCCGTGTTTATATGATAAGCTTTGATCAATTCTATGAAAATTTTCTATTTGTTTTTTTCACGTATAATCAGCTTATGCGTCATTGTTACCTTTGTGACAAGTATGGTGATTACACCAAAGGCTGCCTATGCTCAAAGCGGAGTGATGGGTTTGCCGGCACCTGGAACAATGGTGGATTTAAGTCCTAGCTATGTGCCTTTGATGGTCACTGGCTTGACCATCCATCCTGAGAATCCTTTATTAATGGATTTCATTGTCAGCACCGGTAACAGTGGATTGAATGCAGCACAAGTCAAAAAGCAATCTGACCGTCTGATCAAATATTTTTTAGCTTGCCTGACCATCCCTGAGAATGATCAATGGGTCAATCTTTCTCCTTATGAAAAGCAACGCATTGTCCCCGAAGATTTAGGGCAAACTGTTTTAGGCCAGGACATGTTGGCCCAAGATTATATTTTGAAACAATTAACTGCGTCCTTGATTTATCCAGAAAAGAATTTAGGCAAGAATTTTTGGGACAAGGTTTATGCCAAGGCTAGTGAAGAGTACGGTACCACCGAAATTCCTGTTAACACTTTTAATAAAGTATGGATTCTCCCAGACACCGCCAAAGTTTTCGAACACAACAACACCGTCATCGTCGTCAAAAGCCATCTAAAAGTAATACTCGATGAGGATTATCTGGCGATCTCCCACAATGTCATTCCCGCGAAAGCGGGAATCCATACCTTAGCCTCTCAAGTCATCCGCCAAATCATCCTTCCGGCCATCGAACAAGAAGTTAATCAAGGCCAAAATTTTGCTCAATTACGTCAAATCTACAATTCCATGATTTTAGCCGTATGGTTTAAAAAGAATCTAAAGCAAGCCTTGCTTAATCAGGTATATACAGACAAGGCCAAGATCAACGGCGTCAATGTAGATGATCCAACTATAAAAGAAAAAATATATGACCAATATTTGAAGGCCTACAAAAAAGGCGTGTTTAACTATATCAAGGAAGATCCTATTGTGTCATTCCTGAATCAAAAAAGCATGTCATCCCCGAATGCTTTTGTCGGGGATCCAGAACATGCTTTAATCCCTCGCAAGTACTTCTCCGGAGGCGTAACTCCCTTTACAGCAAGAATGCTTAAGTTAGCGACAGTGAGCGAAGTCTGGGCCTATATGAAACAAGTGCCCGGCGCAATATTCTTTAGGCTTAAAGGTTTGACCCAAAGAGCATCCATCTTTAATCAAAGCCTTCAACCCGATGTGGCAATGAACGGCGATGACTATCGCCATCTTGATATAGATGATTTGGAAATATCCCTTAGGCGAAATGTATTACCAAGCGCCGAAGACGCAATATTTGCGACCTATACTGATAGGGGGGCGCATATACTTTATTCAGAAGAGTCTCCTGGTTCAGATGCTGGTGAAGACGGGGATAGGATTTCTAAGATCATTCGTAAATTGAGAAGTGTATTTCCTGATGGGGTTGGCAGCAGGAGATTTGATTACGCTTTTGATAGGGTAGACATGGGGGATCAAATTTTATTAAATATTCACATCAGTGAATCAGAGACGGTAGATGAACAAAATGTCACCCAAGAGAATTTTGGTAGTGTCTTGAAGCCTGCCATGCAAAGAATGATAGGCTCAGGGAATCTGCAATGGGTAGAGATATTTTATAATGGCAAACCGTTTCGTAAAATAGAAGATTTTTCTACTCAACAATCACAAGATTATCTTTTTGATACTATTACTGAGTTTTTAGGAACGAGAGTAGATCTACATTCTAGGGTGTACCCTCATTTCATCGAACTTTATTTTAGAGACACAGCAATGGTGACAGAAGAGCACTTGACAAAAGCTACTTTGGATTTAAGGGATTATATTCCTGAAGAATATCGGGGCATGCGTGTCAGGTATGTCCTTGTGGCAGATAATTCCGGTACGCTTACGATGCTTTATAGCGAACCGCTTCCTGCTGAAATCGTAGCAGCGTTGAAGGATTTTTTAAGTCATTTGCAAAACCAGTTTATCCTTAATACAGGTGATCGTATTGAAGCAGTTGAGAAAGGGCATCAAGAGGTCAATATTCATTTTGCTGAGAATGGAAATTATAATAGGGTATATGCAACGTGGGAAGGCGGCACTGTTATAGGACGTTTGAACGATAAGGGAGTTTATGAGATTGATCATCAGGAGGAGAATTGGAAGGTTGGGGCGCGGTATGAGGTCATGCAAATTATAGCTAAATCTTTTTACGAAAAGGTTCGAGCGAAGCTTGCGGGCTTAAGTGAGTCAGACCCCGTTAGGCTTCAATTAAACAAAGAAAAATTGGATGCCGATGAGCGAAAAGTTTTAGGTTCAATAAGGGACGCGTATCAGGAAGGAAGACGTCCTGAAACACCTGAAGGTAAGAAAGAAGAAATAGTAACTCGTTTTTTAGAAAATATTTTTAGCAGTTCAGGCCAAATTGTTGATTCTGGAGCTAAGTTTGGTTTTGATTTGAATAAATTGAGCGACGAAATTCCTTCGTTCTTTAATCTTGATTTTTTTCAAGGATTGCAAGAAGAGATTAAAGGGAAGGTTAAAGAGGATGTGCCTTTATCAGAGTCTTTAGGTTTTTATTACACCTATGCAGGAAGTAAATTTTTTGATTTTCAAAAAACCAACAAGGCAGAAGCTGTTGATCAAATTGTCAATTCAAAAATTAAATACGACCCTAAAATGGTCACAGTTTTTCTAGTCATTGGAGATAATGCCAATGATTTAGATACGATGAAGAAAAAATTTGGCACAGGTCATCCCAATGAGGTGACTATTTCAATCTTTTTGAATCATAATAAAGGTTTTAGGGGCAAATTGCCCAGAGGTACGTTTATTTCTAAGAAACAATTTGTTTTAGGGGCGCTGGAAGGCATTCAGTGGGCGATTGAAAATAATGGGAAAACAGTTGAAGAGACATCATCATTAGAGCTTTTGGAAGATCGTGAATCTAACAAAAACTTGGAGTCACTAGCTGATGAGCATGAAGCCTCAGGGGGCGACGTGGCGGTAACGGCAACGGAAAAAGAAAAGATTATAAATGATATTTTTTCTGTCAGGGTTTTATTAAGTCACTTGGATGGTCAAGGTCATACAGAAGAAAATGAAGTGGATTGGGTAGATCTTTATGGTCTTTTGCCAGAAGTTTTTGGATATAGCGGTACTCTTCTTGTTAAGTATATCAAGAAAAACGGGATTAATCCATATGTGTGGAAGAGGATCAGAGATTTAGAGAATACACAAAAATATCCTACAGATAATCCATGGACTAAAGATGAAGATTTTAAAGAAAAAATGAAAAGTATGATAAATAGTATAGAAAAACATCCAATGAAGGCAGAGTTATTAGCAGGGGAAGATTCAAGGAGTTATTTTGAAAGAGTTATAGAACGCTTAGGGATAGAGGGGATCAAGGATATACACATTGTAGATTCACCAAAAGAAATTTATAGCAAATCACGGATTATGACTGCAAGCGGGGAGTGGAAAAGTTTATCAGAAATCGAGGATTTAGCATTTGTAGAAGGTAAAGGGAAATTGATTATCATTGACCGTGGCGCGCGGCCTTGGATAATTTATGTCAGTACAGACGCGGCGATGTATAGCAGCAGGCATTTAACTGGGAAGGGGGTTATGCAGATGCTGGTTGGTGTTGCTTTGCTGGCAGTGGTTTTTAAAGTAGCGTCTAAAATAATTCCTGATGCGAATCCTGGTCTCACCCCTCCGGCACAGAAACAATCTATTAAACCACCTAAAACAGTATTGGCTGAACCAGGTGGTATCGACCTTAATTCCAGGAATTTGAGCCTGGAAAGCGAGGGGCAGAAGGTGAAGATTACCTTTGATCCGGCCATGATAGCACAATTCAAGCGTGGGGATTTTTCTGGTGTTAAATTCCAAATTTTTGAAGTTGCTCCGGTTAGTCTTATATCACTCTTAGGAATGAAAGAGCTTACGTTTATTTGATGAATATTTAGCGTTCAAGAATCTATTTCTTATTTTGTTCATAAGTCATTTATATGTATATAGTTACAGATTTGACAACATGTTAAATTGTGTTATACTTTTTCAAATCTTAACGTAATCTTTATTTATAGAACATAAATCTTTAAAGCGTCACGCCTTGACTTTCTCGGTATTATATGGCACTCTTTAATTAAAGGTGATAACGATAAAACATGACCCCAAACGCCTTAAATACTAATAAATTTGTATTTAGAAATCTACGTAAAGCGATTGCTATAGTCATTTTGATAGCTTTTGTTAGCACTTCTGTAAAATCTCCAGTTTTTGCCCAAGCCGTATTAAGTTTACCTCCAGTGGGACAGATGGTAGGCATTAGTCAAGCTGTTCATCCAGTCCTTGTGCGTGGTATACGTCTTAATCCTAAAGATCCATTCCGTTTCGAGTTTTTGATGGATGCTGGTGAAGAGCAGCTTTCAGAAGAGCAATTCCGTGAAGAATCCAAAAAGCAGATTAAGTATTTTCTGGCAGGGCTTACAGTGCCTCCGGAAGATCAATGGGTCAATCTTTCGCCTTACGAATCCAAGCGTATCATTCCTGACCAATTAGGATTTACTGAATTAGGCAGGGATTTGTTGGCCCAGGATTACTTCCTTAAGCAATTAACTTCTTCTCTAATATATCCAGAAAAAAGCTTAGGCAAAGAGTTTTGGGGCAGGGTTTACGCAAAAGCTCAAGCTGTTTTGGGGACTACGAATATCCCGGTGAATACATTTAATAAAGTATGGATTGTGCCAGACAAGGCCGTGGTTTATGAAAATGGTTCAACAGCCTATATCACTGAAAGCCATCTTAAGGTGATGATGGAAGTTGATTATATGGCTTTTGATAAAGCAGCACGAAAGGAAGTATTTGGACTTAATGCTCTTCCAGGTCAAACTAAAAAAGAGGTCAATGATTTTTCTTCAGATGCCTTAAAGAAAATTATTCTTCCCGAAATTGAAAAAGAAGTCAATGAAGGCAAGAATTTTGCCCAGTTGCGTCAGATTTACCATTCCTTAATATTGGCGAATTGGTTTAAGGCACGTTTTTCTGAAACATTTTTAGGGGTCAATTACGTCAATCAAAATATGGTCAATGGCATTGATTTGGCAGATAAGAAGATCAAACAAAAAATTTATCAGCAATATTTGCGTGCCTATAAAAAGGGTGTTTTTAATTTTATTAAGGAAGAATATGATCCTGCTGTAAAAGACATTATCCCGCGTAAATATTTTTCAGGTGGGGCAAGATTTGGTAAGATTTTAACGGATACTACTTCTTTTACATCGGTACGACCATCATCTAACAGAGTTAGAAGAACCAGGACGGTGGATTGGGGCGCTACTGATGATGAGAACGATAATTCTCAAACTGCACAAGCCCCCGCTGGTGATAGGGCCCTTACAGCAGATGCCGCACCATTCGTAGATCTATCAAAAGTTCCGTCGTTATCGAAAATTCTTGATAATGGTGGTGAAGATCCGTTTAAATTTACTGAGGCAAATGGTACTGAATTTGATTTTAAAGCTAAAAGAAAGGAACTTGAAGAAAGATATAATAATTTTAAACAGCAGGTAGCCCAAATATCAGATTTAAATCCAGACGGGTCTGAGCCGGATTTAAAAACCAGAAAAATTAGGGCTCTCCATGCACAGATAGAGAGAATGGCCGTGGCTAGAGAGTGGTATAACATTGCTGTCCGGGCATTTAATGCAAATGGGAAGAATCCACATGGGGGTAATTTGCGGCTTGCTTTATTTGCTATCAAAAAAGCAGGGGAAACCCAGCCTGTGTTAAAGGCTAATTTTGAAGCAGCCGTTAAAGGTTCAGACTTAGTGCCTCCTGATTTATTCAAACAAGATTTATTAACCAAAAGAAATGCCTTGAAGCAATTGGCTATTATGGAAAAAGAATGGCC
>Ga0206863_1235_pt1 | contig 10616 bp, 12 predicted proteins | sample Alteio_BWOrgCont_41_FD_152634 | JGI IMG/M metagenome (GOLD analysis project Ga0206863, IMG submission 152634) | Enriched cells from forest soil in Barre Woods Harvard Forest LTER site, Petersham, Massachusetts, United States -... | ecosystem: Environmental > Terrestrial > Soil > Temperate forest >...
CGGAGCAATGGCGCATCGACGGCGAAGTGATCTTCCTCGGGCCAGCCCCACACCACGGCGGCATATTGCTTCCCGTAGCCGCCCCGCTCCATGAGCATCGAGAAATGCCGGGCCGCAAGGTGGGTCTTCGCGATGAGCACCGCCCCGCTGGTCTCGCGGTCGAGCCGATTGATGATGGAGACCTGCCCCCCGTTCACAATTTCGTAGGACAACAGCTCCCGCAGCCGGTGCCACATCGTAGCCTCGTGCGAGGGCTTGCTCGGATGCACCTGCAGCAGCGGCGGCTTGTTAATGACAATAAAATCGTCGCATTCCGCAATGATCTCCAGCCCGCCCGGCGCGGATGCGGGTTGCACGGATATGGTGGGCGGCGTCACTATGGAGACTAAGCATGAGCCTGGCAGAAAGCGCAAACCGATGATCCGCCTTGTGCATGTAACGCGCTCCTATCCCGGCGGGGTGCGCGCCTTGGATGACGTTTCCCTCGACATCGCCGACCGCGAGTTCGTCGCAGTCACCGGCCCCAGCGGCTGCGGCAAGAGCACCCTCATGCACCTCATCGGCGGCCTCGATACCCCCACTGCCGGCGAAGTCAATGTAAACGGAATCGCCCTCCACAGCGCCGGCGATGCGCAATTGACCCAGTACCGCCGCCGCAGCCTCGGCATCGTATTCCAGTTTTTCAATCTCCTCCCCACGATGACCGTTCTGGAAAACGTGAGCCTGCCCCTGCTTCTGGCCGGCACCGCCCTCAAGCCCGCGCAAGCCGCCGCCCACGCCTGGCTGGAGCGCGTCAGCCTCGCGCACCGGGCCGGACATTTCCCCCACCAGCTTTCCGGCGGCGAGATGCAGCGCACGGCCATTGCCCGGGCGCTCGTCCATCAGCCGGCCGTTTTGCTCGCGGACGAGCCGACGGGCAACCTGGATTCCGGGAACGCCGCGCAGGTCATGGAGACCCTGCAAAAGATTGCTTCTCAGCGGCTTTGCACAATGGTAATCGTGACCCACAGTGACGAAGTCGCCCGCATTCCGGACCGCACGATCGTAATGCGCGACGGCCGCATCGTCCCGCAATCCTCGCCAAGCTGACCTGACATGAACCCGGAATATTATAAATTGCTCCACGGCGTCCCGCTCTTTGCGGAATTTACCGAGGCGGAGATCGAGGGAGCGCTCGATTTGATCGACAAGGTGCAGTTCCCGGCCGGCGAGTGCATCGTCAGGCAGGATGAGAAGGGGGATTGCATGTTCGTGCTCATCGATGGGACCGCCCGTGTCGTCCATCGGCGGGATGGCAAGGAATTCGAGCTGGCGATCCTCAAGGTCGGCGACTTTTTCGGAGAGCTCGCTCTCGTGGACTCCGGTCCCCGCTCGGCGGACGTGGAGACCATCACTCCATGCACCCTCCTCCGCGTGGAGCACGGCGCCCTGCGCGCCATCGCCGGGGTTTACCCGAATGCCGCGTTCAAGCTCCTCATCGCCGTCGGCCGCGCCCTCGTGACCCGCATGCGCAAGGGCAACCAGAAGTACATCGACTCCCTTCTGGCGGGCACGGACGGCCATTAGCAAAGGTCCTCGCGCTCCGCGCAGAGTCTCGGTTGCGCCCACCCAATCAGCGATTCCGCGTCAATGGAGCATTGACATCGCAAGCCGCGGAGGCGGAAAACTGCAACTCCGCACATATACCCGATGTCCCAATCTCTCCCCCAGCAAACCCTCGCAAAAAGCGCCTCCCTCACTGGCACCGCGTTGCATACCGGAGAAAAGGTGACCCTCACTCTCCACCCTGCGCCCCCGGGGACGGGCCGCAAATTCCGTCGCGGCGACCTCCCCGACGAGCCCACCATCGACGCCCGCATCGAGAACGTGAAGACGGTGGAGCGCGCCACGACCATCGCCGAGGGCAACGTCAAGGTGCAGACCGTGGAGCATGTGCTGGCGGCCCTGGCCGGCTTCGGTGTTGACAATGCCATCATCGAGATGGACGCGAACGAGCCCCCCATCGGCGATGGCAGCGCCGGCCTCTACGTGGACCTTGTAAAACGCGCCGGCGTCGTCGCGCAGGAGGGCCAGGCGCCGGTTTTCGGCGTCCACGAGCCCATCCATCTCGAGACGAAGAGCGGCTCGCTGATGACCGTGGTGCCGGATGAAAAATTCCGCATCTCCTGCACCCAGCAGGGCCCGGATGGCCGGTTCACCCAATTCCATACCACGGAGATCACGCCGGAGATTTTCGAGAAGCAAATCGCCCCCGCCCGCACCTTCGTCTATTACGAGGACGTAAAGCCGCTGATGGACAAAGGCCTCATCAAGGGCGGCTCACTGGAAAGCGCCATCGTCATCCGCGGCGACTCGGTGCTCAGCAAGGAGCCGCTGCGGTTTCCCGATGAATTCGCGCGCCACAAGATCCTCGATATCGTGGGCGACCTCGCGCTGCTCGGCCGGCGCATCAAGGGCCACGTCATCGCCGTCAAGCCCGGCCACGGCCCTAACACGGAGCTGGCGCGCACGATGTCGAAACAGTTCGCCAAGCTCATGACCATGGTGCCCCCCTCCATTGTCCCAAAGGGTGGCTCGGTCCTCGATGTCAACGACCTCATGCGCATCCTCCCGCACCGCTATCCTTTCCTGCTCGTGGATCGCGTGGTCGGGTTCGATGGCGACACCAAGTGCACCGGCATCAAATCGGTCACAATCAACGAGCCCTTCTTCCAGGGTCATTTTCCAGGCCACCCGGTCATGCCGGGCGTCCTTCAGCTCGAGGCGATGGCGCAGGTCGCCAGCGTGATTCTGCTCCGCATATCCGGCTCGGCCGGGCAGATCGGTTATTTCATGAGCGCGGACGAGGTGAAATTCCGCAAACCCGTCGTCCCCGGCGACACCCTTTTCATCCACGTCGAGATGCTCAAGTTCCGCGGCCGCATCGCAAAGGCCGTCGGCCGATGCATGGTCAATGACGAGGTCGTCTCGGAGGCGCACATGATGTTTGGGATTGTTGAGACGTGAGCGGCGAGATCCATCCCACCGCGGTCATCGATCCCGCCGCGCGCCTCGGCGCCGGCGTCCGCGTCGGCCCATATTCTATCATCGGCGCGGGCGTGGAGGTTGGCGATGGCTGCGACCTGCAGCACCATGTCACGCTCCAGGGTCCGAGCACCATCGGCGCCTGCAATATCTTCTACGCCTACACTTCCATCGGCCAGCAGACGCAGGATTTGAAGTACCGCGGCGAGCCGACCTATCTGCGCATTGGCGAAGGCAATACTTTCCGCGAGTTCGTCACCGTCCATCGCGGCACCGCGCCGGACTCATGCACAGTCATCGGCAGCAAGGGCAATTTCCTCGCCTACAGCCACGTCGCGCACGATTGCACCGTCGGCGACAGTGTCATTTTTTCAAACAACGGCACCATCGCAGGCCACGTCGAGGTTGGCGATTTCGCAATCATCGGCGGCCTCACCGCCATCCATCAATTCTGCCGCATCGGCCGTCACGCCATCACCGGCGGCTGCTCAAAGATCGTCCAGGACGTCCCTCCCTTCATGATCGCCGATGGCAACCCCGCCACCATACGCGGCATCAACCAGGTCGGCCTCGAGCGCAACGGATTCGCCGAGGAAAACATCCGCCGCATCCGCGAAGCTTACAAACTCCTCTACCGCTCCAAGTTCAACGTCAAACAAGCCGTCGAGCAAATCCGCGCCGACCTCTGGGGCACCGCCGAGATCGACCACCTCGTCACCTTCATCGAGTCCAGCGAGCGCGGCATCATCCGCCGCCCCGTCCGCGGCGGGGAAGGGGGTTGATTGGCAGGAAAACGCCAAGCCATGCCGCCCGTCCCACGCTGCATCATCATCGCAGGGCCAAACGGTGCAGGTAAGACCACCTTCGCGAAGCGATTTCTAAGAGGCCAGATCGGCCTCCCCGATTTCATCAACGCGGACACAATAGCAGCCGGCCTTTCGCTCGATCCTCAATCGGTTGCCGTCGCTGCCGGACGTCTCTTCCTCTCGGAGTTGGACCGCCTCGTCGAGGCTCGCGCGAGCTTCGCTTTCGAAACCACCCTGAGCGGTCTCAGCCATCTTTCCCGCCTTCGTCGCATGAAGGAGGCTGGATATGTGATCGAAATCGTTTACCTTAGGATTCATTCAGCCGGCCAGTCTCTCCGCAGGGTCGCGATTAGGGTTCGTCAGGGCGGCCACAATATTCCGCGCGAAGATATATTCCGCGCGAAGATATATTGCGGCGATTCAATCGGGGCTGGAAAAACTTTAACGAGCACTATAAAACGGTTGCTGACAAATGGAGCGTATACGAAAACTCCGGCCAAAATCCGATACTGATCGACGGAAACCTGTGAAAGCAAAAAAGGCCACGATCCAGTCCGCAAAAAAGAAAGTGCCCATGAGCGAGTTCTCCGCCGAAGTCGGCCGCGCGCTTCGTCTGGCTGCGAAAGACGCCCGTAAGACCGCTCGCATGTACGGCACGCCCATCATCATTGTGAGGGACGGCAAGGTCGTCGCCGAGAAACCGTAGCCTTCGCGCAAGCCAAGGCGCGTGGCTGGGAACTACTCCGGCACTGATTCGTCCCGCTCCTCCGCAATCCCTCGCCGCTCCTCCTTAGTCGCAGCACGCACAAGAAACACGATCTCCCCCTTGGCCGGATGCGCCGTATAGTGCGCGAGTAACTCCGCCCCCGTCCCGACGCGATACTCCTCAAATTGCTTCGAGAGCTCGCGCGCCACGCATAGCACCCGCTCCGGGCAAATCGTCCCACAAGCCTCCAGCGTCTTCAAAATCCGGTGCGGCGACTCAAAGAAAACGCTCGTCTCGACGCGCCCCGCCGCGCGCTTCAGCTCCCGCTCGCGCCCACCGCTTTTCACCGGCAAAAAACCGCCATAATAAAACTCCTCCGCCGGAAACCCTGACCCCACCAGCGCCGTCAGCACCGCGGACGCCCCCGGCAACACCGTATACGCGATCCCTTCCGCCTGGCAGGCCCGCAGCAGCCGGTGCCCGGGATCCGAAATACCCGGCATCCCCGCATCGGTGATAATGGCGACAGTCTCCCCCAGCTTCAAACGCTCCAGCAATTCCGCCGTCCGCCGCGCCTCGTTATGTTCATGGTAACTCACCAGCGGCTTCCGTATCTCCAGGTGATTCAAGAGCCGCAGCGAATGTCGCGTATCTTCGCACGCGATCACATCCGCGCCGCGCAGCGCCTCTATCGCGCGCATCGTAATATCTCCCAGGTTGCCGATCGGCGTGGGCACCAGGTAGAGCATCGGCGCGGGTGGCTACACCTTTACTTTACCAGCCTTCGCTGATCTCGGAGACCATGCGCACCGCGGCGTCCTGCGTCGCCAGTGGGATGGCCTGGATCTCGTCCTGGTTCACGTCACCGCTCACGAAGAATGACGTCGTCCCATTGACCGTCTTGTCGTCCAGCACCTCGCCGGTGGCCCGCCGCGTGATGCGATAGTGCAGCGAGAGCGTCATCTCAAACTCCTGCGTAGCCTGCACGTCCCCCAGCACGGACCGCGACGCACGCCGTTTTACCTGCGTGATCTCCCCCTCCATCACCGCGTCGGAGGTATCGACTGAGCTGGCGACCTTGTAGGTGCCATCCTCCTGGATCTGCCGGATGACGGTGTCAGAGACCAGCACCTCGATGCGCGGGATCAGTGTTTCATTCCGGAAAGTCGGTATCGCGATCGAGTTCACCCCTTCCATGAACTTCGGCTTGATCGGCCCGATATGATACCCGGCGCAACCGCCGAGCGACGCGCAAACCACCGCGGCCACGGCGGCGCGGCGTACGTGGGAGAGGATGGACCGGCGGGACATTGGGCGGTGCGGAGAAGGAAGATATCGCCGGTGGGGAGAATCTATTGCTGGGGCAGCGGGGGCTCCACAGCCGGCACGGGAGCCAGGTCGTCCGGCGAGCCGCGCAGCGCCGGCTTGGGCGGAGCAGTCTGGTCCGGCACAGGCACGGGCGTCGGCTCCGCCACGGGCGGCCCGAGATAATCCGACCGGGATAGCGTATCGACCTGGGCCTTCATGTGCCGCGTGGCCTGCGCCTTTGCGCCGGTCTCGGTTTTCTCCGGGCCAGGCTCCAGCGCATCATCCCCGACCTTTGACTTGAGGTCCGCGATGCGGGCCTGCGCGGCCGTGGCTTCCGGCGAGCCGGGCTGCTCCTTGATCACCTCGTTGTAATAAATGACCGCCGCCTTGTAGTTTTTCTTTTTGTCGTAGTACTTCGCGATATCCACGGCCCCGGAGTTCTCACGGTTCTGCAGCGTCTTCATGTTATCCTGCGCCTGCGCAGCCTTCTCGCTCGTCGGGTACCGCGCCAGGAAATCCTCGAATGCCTCCTGCGCCTTGTCGGCCGCGGCCTTGTCATAAGCCGTCCGCGATTCGACCAGGTACACGTAGCCGATCTGGTATTGTGCATCCGCCGCCGTTGGATCGCTCGGGTACCGCGAGATCACCTCCTGGTAATCCGCGATCGCCTGGTCCGGCTGCCCCTCTTTCTCCAGCGCCTGCCCGGCGTAGAATTGCGCCAGCGGCGCCCACTTGCTGAAGGGGGCGGCCTTTACAATGTTCTCGAAGATTTGCTGCGCCCGCGCCATGGAGGAAAACGTCTTCACCCCGAGCAACCGGCGTTTTGCCCCTTCGAGAAATTTCTGGCCCACGTTGTACATCCCTTCCAGCGCCTCGTCGAAACCGTCCCCCTTCGGGTACTTCGTCAGGTACTCGTTATAAAGATTGTACGCCCGGTCGTAATCGCCGGCGGCCACACCCATGTCGCCGGCCTTCAACTGGGCGTCGGGCGCCGCGCCGGAGCGCGGGAACTTCCGCGCAAGGTCGTAGTACGCCACCATCGCGCGGTTGTAGCTGCCGGCCTTCTCCAGAGACTCGGCCTTGTCGAGCTGCGCGCTGGCGGTGGACTCGATGGTTTCCTCCCCATTCGGGCCCACGACGCTCCAGCCCTCGCCCTCCTTGTACTCGATGGAGGCGCCGGCCCGGTGCAGGGGCAGCGCGCAGACTGCCGTGGCGAAGAGGATAAGGGCGTGAGCTTTGCGCATGATGACAGAAAATACGGTCCTTGAAAGAGCCGGCCACGCTAACTGAACCCTCATGGGGCGTCAAATTGAGAATCGACACGTGCTGCACCGCATTCCATTGGTGTGCACATGCTCTTTGGGCAGCCGCCAGTCCACCGGCGCCGCGGCGCCCGATTCGGCTCATGAGAGAACGCCACGCACCCCGCTCCATTTGAACGCCCGCATCCACATCGGCAGTTGCGCATGGACCTATGAGGATTGGCGCGGCGCTTTCTACCCCGCCGACCTGCCGGACAATCGCCGCCTCGCCTGGTACGCTGGCATTTTCAACGCCGTGGAGATCGACTCCACCTTTTACGCAAATCCGCCCCCCGCCGTCGTCGCCCATTGGCTCGCCGAGACCCCGCCGCATTTCCGCTTCACCTGCAAGGCCCCTCGCGAAATCACCCACCAGCGCCGCCTGCGCGCGTGCGAGCAGGTATTGGAAGATTTCCTCGCCAGCATCCAGCCAATGCACGGCCATCTCGGCGCCATCCTCATCCAGCTTCCCCCTTCCTTTACCCCCGGCCGCGATGCCACCGCCCTCCGCGACTTCGTCCTCGCCCTCCCGCACGGCTGGAAGTTCGCCATCGAGTTCCGCCACCCGGAGTGGCACCAGCCCCGCTTCGTGAAGCTCCTCGAGGATCACGGCGTCTGCTGGGCATGGAGCGATACCACCACAGTCGCCGATCAGGACCAGGCTCCCTTCGGCATCCTCCCCGAGACTGCCGATTTCCTCTACGTCCGCCTCATGGGCGACCTCAAGAACAAGTACGCCGCAGGCGGCAAGCGGAAGTTTCAATATACGGAAGTCCTCTGGTCCCGCGCCCTCGCCATCGAGAGCTGGTCCGTGCGCCTCCAGAAACAGGCCGCCCACGTGCGCAACATCTACGTCCTCTGCAGCAATCACTACGAGGGATTCGCCCCCGCCACCTGCCGCGACATCGGCTCCCGCCTCGGCCTGGAGTTCAACCTGCCAGCCGAGGCGGACGCCGAGCCCTCTGGGAAAGACCCCCGTCAGCTAAAACTGCTATAGAAGTGACGCCGACCGGTCGCGCTTGATTCAAACGCCCCGCAGTAGGATAATATTGCATGGCCGCACTCGACGAGATTCAGCGACAGGCGCTTCAGCTATCTCCTCCGGAACGCGAGTCATTGGCAGGTAGCCTCCTTCACAGCCTCAAAAACGAGCCCCTCAGCGACATTGACAAAGCATGGGTTATCGAGGCTGAACGCCGTTTCGAGGAGATAATCTCCGGCACGTAAGAGGGCAAAATGGGGACGCTGATTTCCCATGCATTCAAAATAAGAATACTGATCATCGGGATTATCTGCGTTGCTATATATCCTTTCACTCCGATCGGTAGGCAGGAGTGGAATGTTCGGTGGAATATGCATCTCGCGAGAATTTATGCAGATAAATTAAGGTCGATAATCGGGAATGATCCTCGGATCAGCCAACTTACGTTAGAGCCGTCCGCGGGGAAGGGCGGGATGCTTGTGATCACGGCAGTAGTGGACAACGAAAAAACCAGAGATGATCTGGACAAGATCGTTGTTGAAAGCAGGCCACCGGTTGCCGTCGTTATGCGATTCAATACGGCCTCGGAATTGGAATACCCAGCGGACGCTTCAAGATCAGCTCGTGTTCCGGCGGAAAAATAGCCCTCCTCTCAAATTAGGCCACTCCCTCCGTCCGGCTAATCATTTGACCCCCGCCATACCCTCCCGCATAGTCTCCGGCTCTCAATGTCCGTCGCCCTTACCCGGAATTTCTGCATCATCGCCCATATCGATCACGGGAAGACCACGCTTTCCGATCGCCTCCTCGAGTACACTGGCACCATTGCGGACCGCGACGCGCAGGCTCAATTGCTCGACTCCATGGACCTGGAGCGGGAGCGCGGCATCACCATCAAGGCCCATCCGGTCACGATGCAATACAAGTCGAAGGACGGGCTCGAATACACGCTCAATCTCCTCGATACCCCTGGCCATGTGGACTTTGCGTATGAAGTCTCGCGCTCCCTGGCCGCCTGCGAGGGCGCGCTGCTGATCGTCGACGCCGCTCAGGGCGTTGAGGCCCAGACGGTCGCCAATGTCCACCTCGCGATGAAGCAGGGCCTCACCATCGTCCCGATCATCAATAAGATCGATCTCCCCAATTCCGACATCCCATCGGTCAAGAAACAGCTCGAGGAGATCCTCGCCATCCCCGCCGAGGAGGCCATCATGGCCAGCGCCAAGGCCGGCATCGGCATCGATGAGATCCTCGAGGCCGTCGTCCATCGCATCCCGCACCCGCGCCAGTGGGAGGACGACAAGCTCCGCGCCCTGGTCTTCGATTCCACTTTCGACGTCTACCGCGGCGTCGTCACCTACGTCCGCGTTTTCTCCGGCGCCATGGAGGCCGGCACAATGGTGAAGTTGATGAGCACCGGCCGCACCTACGAGATCAAGGAAGTCGGCGTCTTCATCCCGCGCATGCAGAGCCGCGACCGCCTCGACCCCGGCGCCGTCGGCTACGTTATCGCGAATATCAAGACGACCGCCGACATCAAGATCGGCGACACCCTCACGGATGCCCGCAATTCCGCCTCGGAGCCGCTCCCCGGTTTCCAGGAGATCCACCCCATGGTCTTCAGCGGCATCTACCCCATCAACACCGCCGACTTCGAGCACCTCAAGCTCGCCATGGGCAAGCTCCAGATCAACGACTCCGCCTTCCAGTACCAGGCGGAGAGCTCCGTCGCTCTCGGCTTCGGCTTCCGTTGCGGCTTCCTCGGCCTCCTCCACATGGAGATCATCCAGGAGCGCCTCCGCCGCGAGTACGACATGGACATCATCGCCACGTACCCCAGCGTGATCTACGAGGTGCACAAGACCAATGGCGAGCTGGTCATGGTCGATAACCCCGCCCACCTTCCAGACCCCAGCGTCATCGCGGAGATCCACGAGCCGGTGGTCAAGGCCTTCATCATGGTCCCAAATGAGTGCATCTCCCCCATCATGCAGCTCATCATGGACAAGCGCGGCGAGGTCGATCACACGGAATCGCTCGATACCCGCCGCGTGATGCTCAGTTGCATCCTTCCGCTCAATGAGATCCTCGTCGATTTCAACGATAAGATCAAAAGCATCACCCGCGGCTACGGTTCCATGGATTACGAGCACGGTGGCTACCGCGTGTCAAAACAGGTCAAGCTCGACGTTCTCGTCAATGGCGAGCCCGTGGACGCATTCTCAAGCATCGTCCATCGCGACAAGGCCGAGTCCCGCGGCCGCCTCCTCGCGGCCAAGCTCAAGGAGGTCATCCCGCAGCAGCTTTACCAGGTCTCCATTCAGGCCGCCATCGGCGGCAAGATCGTCGCCCGCGAGAACGTCTCCGCATTAAGAAAAAATGTAACCGCCAAGTGCTACGGCGGCGATATCACCCGCAAGCGCAAGCTCCTCGAGAAACAGAAGGAAGGCAAAAAGCGCATGAAGTCCATCGGCAGGGTGAATATCCCG
>Ga0206863_1370_pt1 | contig 10472 bp, 7 predicted proteins | sample Alteio_BWOrgCont_41_FD_152634 | JGI IMG/M metagenome (GOLD analysis project Ga0206863, IMG submission 152634) | Enriched cells from forest soil in Barre Woods Harvard Forest LTER site, Petersham, Massachusetts, United States -... | ecosystem: Environmental > Terrestrial > Soil > Temperate forest > O...
ATTTCGGTTTTTACTGGGGAAGCTCGCTCGGCGACCCGGATGGAATCCTTTTGGGCAATGGCACCCAGTACCGATATGTTTTGGTAAAGGACAAGAAGACGTTTCCAAAAGGATACATTACGAAATTGGTTCAGGAGGCCCACGTTGTCGCCTTATCCAAGATAAAGGACCCTCGGCAGGTGATTCATGGGAAAACGATTCTTAAAATGGTATCGGAAAAGAAGCGGTAATTTTTTGTAGATTCGAAACATGAGAAAGTTAACCTGCTTGCTGACGGTGTTTTGTAGCCTTAACGCCTTCGCTCAACCCAAACTCGTTCAAAAAGTCGAAAAAAAGGGAGACGAGGTTGTCATCCCATTTCAAAAGTATGTACTGGATAATGGACTGACGGTCATATTGACCGAGGACCATTCGACCCCGATCGTCCACGTGGACGTGACGTATCACGTGGGTTCCGCCCGCGAGGAAATTGGTAAATCGGGGTTTGCCCACTTCTACGAGCACATGATGTTCGAGGGATCGGATCACGTCGCCAGCGGGGAACATTTCAAAAAGATCAGCTCGGTGGGAGGGAACCTGAATGGTTCCACCAATTCGGACCGGACCAACTATTTTGAAACGGTGCCAAGCAACCAGTTGGAAAGGATTTTGTGGTTGGAGTCGGACCGGATGGGTTTCCTGATGGATGCGGTCACGCAGCCGAAGTTCGAAATCCAGCGTTCCACCGTTAAGAATGAAAGGGGTCAAAATTATGATAACCGACCCTATGGATTGGTGTCACAATATGCCAGCCAGGCCTTATACCCTTACGGGCATCCCTATTCCTGGCTGACGATAGGATACATCGAGGACCTGAACCGGGTGGATGTGAACGACCTGAAGCAATTCTTCCTACGCTGGTACGGGCCCAATAACGCTACCCTTACCATTGGGGGAGACATCGATGCGAAACAAACCCTGGCCTGGGTACAGAAGTATTTCGGAAGCATTCCCCGTTGCCCGGAAGTGACCCCAACGATCGTGCCCGCGCCCGTTCTGAGCGGGGACCGGTATATTTCTTACACCGACAATTACGCCCGCCTGCCGATGTTGAACATTCAGTATCCGGGGGCGAAGCTCTACGACAAGGACCAGGCAGCCCTCGACGCCCTTGCCTTCATCATAGGCGTTGGCAGGGGGTCTTTGTTCTATAAGAATTTTACCAAAACGCGTAAAGCTGCCCAGGCGAGCATGCGCTCGCAGAGTGCCGAACTGGCTGGATCGATCGTGATACAGATCGTTCCTTACCCCGGGTCGACGCTCGGGGCCATGAAGGCCATGGTAGATTCGACCCTGGCCGAATTCGAGCAACGCGGGGTGACGGATGATGACCTGGCCCGCTTCAAGGGGACCAGCGAGGAAAGGTATATCAATTCCCTGGGCAGTATTTCTGGAAAGGTCTCCGCATTGGCGGCGGCTCAGACCTTCACCGGGGATCCCGCGAAAACGATACAGGAGCTTCAGGACATCCGCAAGGTCACCAGGGAGGATGTGATGCGCGTCTATAACCAATACATCAAGGGTAGAGGCGCCGTGATCCTGAGCGTGTTGCCCAAGAGCGGGTCGTATCAGCCTGTTGCGCCGGACAATTATACCGTGGATACGACGCAATACAAGGCGCCCGATTATGGCTACGCGGGTCTCATGTATCACAAGGCCACGGATAACTTCGACCGCAGCGTAGAGCCGCCCGCGGGCCCTGATCCCGTCATCAAAGTGCCTGCATTCTGGAAGGCGACGACGGCTAACGGCATCCAAATGATCGGGACCTATAGCAATGAAATCCCCAGGGTTTCGGTGCGTTTGCGGATCAAGGGTGGTGGGTTATGGGCGGCGCTCGATATGAGCAAGGCGGGCCTTGCGGGTATCACGGCCCAAATGCTGAACGACGAGACGGAGCATTATACGGCCGAGCAATTCAATGCCGAACTGGAAAAATTGGGCAGCAATATCTCGGTCACCGGCACGCCGGACGAGACGATTTTTACCATGAACTCCCTGGTGGAGCACTTGCCCGCGACCCTGGCACTCCTCCAGGAACGCCTGCTGCATCCCCGCTTTACCAGTGATGCCCTGGAAAGGATCCGGAAGATGACGCTGCAGAGTTTCCAGATTGCCAAAACGCAACCTGCCACCGTGGCGACCAATGTTTTCAATAAGATACTGTACGGCACGGGCAATGTCCGGAATATAGGGCTGATCGGTACGGAGAAGACTATTCCGAACATCACCCTGGCGGATGTACAGGGATTTTATACTAATTATTTTGCACCCGGGTTGACTTCGGTTACGGTAACAGGGGACATCTCCCAAGCAGATATTCGCAAGGGTCTGGCATTTCTGGAGGCGTGGCCAAAAAAGGACATCACGCCTCCCGGGGCCGACAGCAGCACGGGGGTTTTTCAGCCCAATACCTTGTACATCGTCGACGTGCCCAGGGCCGCCCAGTCGGAACTCCGGGTCGGTTACGTCACGAAGCTGAACTATGATGCGACGGGTACCTACTTCCGCCTGTTGTTGACGAATATCCCACTGGGCGGAGGCTTTGAAGGCCGGTTGAACCTGGATTTGAGGGAAGAAAAGGGCTGGACGTATGGGGCAAGCTCCCAATTCAGTTCAGACCAATACGGAGGCATTTTCAGTTTTGCAACCGGGGTTCGGGCCAGCAGCACGGACAGCGCCCTGGCCGAAACGATGAGTATCCTTGCGGACTATTCCGCAAACGGAGTCAAGCCTTCGGAACTAGCTTTTATCAAAAGTTCGTATGGACAAAGCGAAGCGCTGCGGTACGAGACCGATGTTCAAAAGGCACTGTTCCTGGAGCGCATCCAGACCTATAACCTGTCCCCCGGCTTTGTTACGGATCAGCATCATATCCTGGCCGGCCTGACCGCTTCACAGGTCGACGACCTGGCGAAAACATGGCTGGACCCCAGCCGTATGGCCGTGTTGGTTGTCGGTGACAAGGAAAGGATATTGCCGGGCTTGTCGCGACCGGGGATTACGATCGTGGAACTGGACGCGGACGGTCGGCCTAAATAATCTTCGCAAATGAAAAAAGTCACGTTGTTTTTCAGCGCGATCGCGTGCGTGCTGGGCTCCCATTCCCAGAATAAGGTCACCATCCATGCGCACATAGCAGGCCTGCCTGCCGGAACCTGGGTATATTGTTACCCCTATATAGACGATGTGCTGAAGGACTCCGTCCAGTCTAAAGCCGGAGGGTTTACACTAACGGTGACCGTTCCCGAAGGGCAGGGGGATCAGTATATCCTTCTCCTTGGGAAAAAATGGTCATCAGAGACCCTGAAACTGCTGTACCTGGACAAAGGGAATGTTTCGCTCTCGGGTCCCGGACCCCAGTTCGCAAAAGTGGTCACGACAGGGGGGCAGGCCATTACGGACTATAACGCGTATCATTCCTTTATCGAGGGTAGCCCTGCATTGGCCGGTAGCGAGGACTTGTATAAAAAGGCCAACGACCTGTCTGCCAAAAAAGACTCGGCGGGCCTGGCGGCCCTGGGACCCGAGCTGCAACGGATGGATTCGGTGGAAAAGGCCCTGACGACGCAATGGATATTACAACATACCGGGTCCCCGGTGAGTGCACTGCTCATTACTTTCAACCTGGGACGGGAGCCCTTGTCCAAGCAAGAAGCACTGTTGAACCAACTTACGCCGGAAGCCCGGAACAATGCCCCTGCCAAACGGTTGGCGAACAGCATTCGGGTAAACAACCTTACGGGGATCGGCAAAACGGCTTTGGACTTTACCCAAAACGACACAGCCGGTATCCCGGTTTCTTTACAAGCATTCAGGGGCAGGTACGTCCTCCTGGATTTTTGGGCCAGTTGGTGCGTTCCCTGCCGCACGGAAAACCCGAATGTGGTGGCCGCTTTCCACAAATACAAGGACAAGCCGTTCACTATCCTGAGCATTTCCCTGGACCGACCCGGGGATAAAGAGGCATGGATCAACGCCATTCATATGGACAGCCTCTACTGGACCAATGTATCCGACCTCCAGTTCTGGAACAATGCGGTAGCGAAGCTTTACGACATCCAGGAGATCCCCACCAACTTGTTGCTGGATCCCAATGGGGTGATCGTGGCTAAGAACTTGCTTGGGGAAGCATTGGATCAGAAGCTGCATGAATTACTGCAATAGGCGTTGAAGTAAGAGTAGAAACGGTTGAAAGTGGCGCTGGATAATTTTCATAAAATGCATTACCGCCCGTAAAAAATGATACCCGCAGGATGCAATGGCTTAGTATATTAACTAAAAAGAAAGCCATGCGTAAATTTTCTGCTATTTTGATCGGGCTCGCGCTATCGGGTGGGCCGGTCTTTTGCCAAACGGTCAACCTTCCCCGACCCAGCCCCGCGGGGGAGGCCTCCCAAACCATCGGGATATCCACGGTCACGGTTAACTACAGCCGCCCTTCTGTAAAGGGAAGGCCCGTTTGGGGAACGCTCGTTCCCTATGGTTGGAACAAACAAGGGTTCGGCGCCGGAAACGACGCGCCCTGGAGGGCCGGAGCAAATGAAAATACGGTCCTGCAATTGAGCGATCCCGCGACGATCCAGGGTCACCAGGTCCCTGCGGGCCGATATGGTCTTTTCTTCGTCATCAACGCCGATATTAACACCGGAGTTGTCGTCCTGTCCAAGGAAAGCCGGTCCTGGGGCAGCTTCTGGTACGACCCAAAGCAGGACGAAATGCGGGAGAACATTACGTTGAAGCCAGGTCCTTTTGTGGAACAACTCACGTATGACTTCCAGAACGTGACGGATCATTCGGCGGATTTGGTGCTGAGTTGGGAAAAGTTGCAGTTTCCGGTGTCTATCGAATTCGACACCAAAAACATCGTCATGGCCAATGCCGCCCAGCAACTCAAGGGCCAAACGGGGTTCAACTGGACAGGATATGCCAGCGCCGCCAATTATGCCCTGACGGTGAAATCTTATGACACTGCCCTGGTTTGGGTGAACCAGGCGATCAACCAGAATTCCAATTTCACGGACCTTTCCATCAAATCGCAGCTGCTGAAGGCCATGGGTAAACCGGGCGACGCTTCTGCGGTGATGCAGGATGCGCTGAAGGTAGGTTCCGAGAACGAGGTCAATAACTACGGGTACCAGCTCCTGCAGCAAAACCAGCAGGACGATGCCATAGCGATATTCATCCTGAATACGCAACGCCATCCCGAGAGCGCCAATGTGTTCGACAGCCTCGGAGAGGCATATGCCTTGAAGGGGGATAAGAAAAACGCGATTATCAATTTCAAGAAGTCGCTGAGTTTGAATCCGCCGGAGGCGACGAAGGCGAATTCGGAGAAGTATTTGAAACAGTTGGGGGCGCTATAGGTCGTACACATCTTTGAGTTCGGCGATCACTTTATTAGCCTGATCCAGGAGGCCCTGGCCCTGCTGACTCGGACCTGGGTAAAGATTTCCCTGGTCTTTTCTTCCCAGGCCTGCATTTGGCGGTACAGCATGTCGTATCGGGCGAGGTCTTCGGCTACCCCTTTGTCCAGGTAGGAGAGGGCGCCTGCGTTTTTCATTTGCTCGAAGGTGGCATTATTGGAGGTAAAGGCCCGGTATGCGCCTCCGAATAAGCCGTACCAATATAGTTTACCCGAGGGTATTTTTTGAGGATCCGATGCCGTGAGCAGTTGCATGAGGGTATCGGCATTGGCGGCGGTGGTCCGGCAGTAGGTTATAAAGGGGGCGAGCGAGGCCGTATCGGACTCCAGGTCTTTGAGCAGGGAGGTTGCGAACCTTTCAGCCTGGTGCCGTTCGTGGATGCCCTCCCGGATGGTGGTGGTGAACTTCCATATTTTTTAATTATCCATTTCCTCGAAGTGGAGATCCCCGATGATCACGTCGTCCTCGATCGAATAGTACCCGAATCTGGATGAAACTTTGGAAGCGACGCCGAAGGTGGAAGCATCGAGCCAGCGGGCGTTTTTGGCCAGCTCATATACGCTGTCGGTCCAAAACCAATTACGTTTGTTGAGCAGTTGCACCTTTTTGGTGATCCCGTCCCGGATCCATTCAACGGATAAGATCGAGGTGTACATCGTCTTGTCCACGACGATCCGGGCCTGGGTGACCTTGTCCCTGGAGCGCTTGAACGGATAGGCGATCTGGAAAACGAATTGGCGGTCGATGACCTGGTGGTAGGCCTCCTCGAAAGGTGCCGTTTCCCAGTTGAAGAGGAGGCAAAGTTCCAGGCAGATACCGTGGACGATGTCCAGGATGTACCGCCATTGATCGAGCTTCCCGAGGCGAAGGTATTTATGTTCGTCCAGGGTCCCCGAAGCCATCACGATGGACCCGAAATAGGTGGGCTCGGTGTATTTCTTTTCGCCCCCCACGTGGATGCAAATACGCGATGCTTTGGGGGGTTTATAACCGAAGAGCATCTGGTGGTAGAAATCGCAGACGAAATTGACCGTTCTCCGGAAATCCCAATCTTCCGGAGCGTCCTTGATGGCTGTGCCATTATAATAAATGGTAATATCGTCCAGGGACGTGCTCATTTCCGGCAACTTAAGCAAATTTATCATTAAATTGGATTTATGAAAATCACCATCGTCGGCGCCGGAAAAATCGGAGGCGCCCTGGCGGCTGGCTTGAGCAGAGCCGGCCACCAGATCCAAATCGCCAACCGGAGCAATATTCCAGAGATGGCTCAGCAAGGAGACGTTATAATTGTGTCGGTGCCCTTCACTGCGGTGACGCAGGTGGGGGAACAGTTGAAAAATACCGATGGGCGGGCTATCATCGACACCAGCAATGCTTTTGGGAAAACGCTGCCTGGCTACGCAAATGGGGTGGAGGCACTGAAGGTACTCAGCGGGAATCCCGACGTGGCCAAATGTTTCAATACAATCGGCTCCGAAGATTTGGCCAATCCGAAGTTTTGTGGCATCCAGGCGGATTCCTTTACCGCGGGAGACAGTACCAAAGCCAAGGTAGTCGCTTTGCGGTTAAGCCTGGATATGGGCTTTGCGAACTGCTATGACCTGGGGGGAGACGACGCGTTGCCCCTCCTGGAAAACCTCACCCTCACATGGTGGGCCCTGGCGAATCACGCGGGGCTGGGGCGCAGGTCGGCGTTCAGAATCCTCACGGACTCAATCATTCCATCCTCAAACTCCTGACGGGATTCCGGCGTGCCGCACTCAGGGACTGAAAACTGACCGTCGCCAGCGTCAACAACACCATGCCTAACCCGGCTCCGGCAAATATCCACCACGGCAGGGTCGTCCGGACATCATAATTCTGCAGCCACGCGTGCATTCCATAATAGGCGAGAGGAATGGCCAGGAACAGTGAAATGGTGCTGAGTTTGATGAAATCGCGCGAAAGCAGGCTCCAAAGGTTCAGCATTCCGGCGCCCAGGACTTTGCGGATCCCTATTTCCTTGGTGCGTTGTTCGGCCATGAAAGAGGCCAGGGCGAACAATCCCAGGCAGGAAATGAAAATGGCCAGCCCGGCAAAAATTCCGGCGAGCTTGCCCAGACGCTCTTCGGACTCGAATTTCAGGGCGAACTGCGTATCATTGAATTGATACATAAAGGGGCTGGAGGGGTTGTATCGTTTGAAAGCGGCCGCCATGCTCGTCATGGCACTTTGCAGGGGCGCGCCGTCTTTGATGCGCAGGGTGATCGTTCCCGTACCGCCCCGCTCTATGAAGAGCGCAGGCTCCACGGCCCGGTAGGGGTCATTCGTAAACATATCTTTCACCACCCCGATGATGCGAAAGGGGCGGTCCCAGAATTTAACCATCAGGCCCAATGGATGGGGCTTTCCCATAATTTTCGCTGCCGTCTCATTGATGATCATGGCATCCGAATCGGTGGGGAAGGCCCTGGAGAAGTTTCGGCCCTGCGCGATGTTCCACCGGATGGTCGGCCCGAATTCGGGGGTAACCGTAACATTCCGGAAGAAGATGGACAACTGGCTGGAGTCCATGCCCGGCCAGATCAAGGAGTTGTTGTTGTTGAAATTGATAGTGGATTGGGAGGACTGTGCGATGTTATCGAACAACCCCGTTTGCAACAGGTCGTTGCGCAACGCGTCGTAATTCTTGAACAACTCCTCTGTATTGATGCCCACAGTGACCAGCCCTGTTTGCTGGAAGCCCATAGGCCGGTCCCTGGCAGTTTGGATTTGCCTGAAGACGATAACGGTGCCGATGATCAGGGTAAGAGAAACCGTAAACTGAAGGACCACCAGGATTTCGCGGGGCAGGATGGCACCGCGTCCGGCGCGGGAGAGGCCTTTCAATACTTTGATGGGCTTGAAAGCGGAAAGGTAGAATGCAGGGTAGCTGCCCGCCAAAAGCCCGGTCAATAAGGTGAAGCCAATGAAACAGGCCCAGAAGACGGGTTCCGAATACGGTACACCCATGGCCTTGCCCGCCAGGTTATCGAAAAAGGGTAACGTTAATTGCACCAGAAGGAGAGCGATCAGGCCTGCCATGAAGGCCGTCAGGATGGATTCGACGAGGAACTGTCCGATCAGTTGGCTGCGCAGGGTGCCTATGGTTTTACGAATTCCCACCTCCTTAGCCCGGCGCTCGCTGCGTGCCGTGGACAGGTTCATAAAATTGATGCAGGCCAGCAACAGGACGAAGGCACCGATGACCCCCATCAGCCAGACGATCTGGATGCCTCCGCCCTGGGCTTTCCCGTCGATAATTTCGGAGGCGAAGTGGAGTTTATCCAGGGGCTGAAGCATACATTGCTCCAGCCATTGTTTGATAAAAGGTTTGGGGATGTCCCGGATACGGGCATTCGTTTGGGCGAGGCTGATTTTGTCGCGCAGTTGCACGAAAATGCGCATGCCGTGATCGTCCCAATCCGTGACATCCTTAAGCCCATTTGTTTTATTTTCCCAGGGCAACAAGGCTTTGGTGCCTGCAAACGTCGTATTGAGTGGTAAATCTTCATATACACCGCCGACCTGGAGATCCAGGAAATTGTCCAGTTTTACTGACTTGCCAATGGGGTCGTTATTGCCGAAAAGGGCAGTGGCGAGTGAATGCGCAATCAGGATGGTACTGGGATCCTTGAGCGCGTCAACGCGTCCACGGATCATATGGTAGGTGAACATCCCGGGAAACTCAGCCTGGGCATACATCATGGTATCTGAAAAATGCTTGTCCCCATACGCCGTAATGACCGGGAAGGTCCAGGAGACCATGGCCACGTGCTCGAAGGCGTCCCGGTACCCGCTACTCAGCGCTTTGCCCAGCGGCGTGGCACACGTAGGCCCTGCATAGGCGTGCTCCTTGTTCGTTTGCAGCAGCAGCACTTCGGCGAGGCGCCGGTGGTTGGTGTGGTAATGGTCGAAGGACAGTTCGTCCTTGATCCACAGGCCTATGACCAGGGCGATGGCCATGCCCAGGGCCAGGCCAATGATGTTGATGGATCCGTGGACCTTGTTCCTTTGCAGGTTGCGGAGGGCGAGTTTGAAGTAGTTGCGCAGCATACTTTTCGCGCTCCAAAAAGATGCCGGTTCGGTAAATTATTGTGTTTGAGCTCCTTGTGTATTGGGGCTTTTGTCGGGTGTCCGGTTATGATATACTATACTGTCCGGATGACGAGGCGTTCGCCGCTTGTAATCTTTGCATTCCAGGCCGTCTCGATATCTTTGAGGTCCGCGGTTTGGGTTGCTATTTTCAGCTTGCCTTCCGCGGCGAGTTGGAACATTTCGGGAAGGATTTGGGTTTGCAGTTTTCGCATGTCTTCCTTGGATATGCTCCCAATGCCGGAGCCCAGGATTTCGATGGCGGAGCTCCTTAGGATGGAGGAAGGCAGGCTGATGCTTTCTCCCGCCATGGCTCCCACCGTTACGTAGCGCAACCGGCTGGTAAAGCGGTGCAGGCCGCCCCCTTTGACGGCATCCAGGATCTTTTCAGCGGGGGGCCCCCAGAGGTAGTCGATCACGACGTCGATGGGGGTATTCTTATGGATTTCGCGGATTCTGGCGGTGATGTCTTCTTCAAGGGAGATCACTTCGTCCACGCCGAGTTCTTTCAGCCGCTTCAGCCCTCCGGGGTTGCGCCCTGTGGCAATCACGCGGGCCGCTCCGAAGTGGCGGGCGATTTGCACGGCCACCTGGCCGGTAACCCCCGTCGCTCCGTTTACCAGCACCGTATTCCCCTGTTGCAGGCCCGCCCTGAACTTCAGGGCCATGGCCGAGCCCAGTACGGCATTGGGAAGTGCGGCAGCCATTATATCGTCGAGGGCATCGGGAACAGGGACATACCTGTCGGCTTCGATCAGCGCCTTTTCCGCGATCATGCCTGTTATTCCAGGGGCATAGACCCTTTGGCCATCGCTGAGCGTGCCTACGCCGTCGATGCCTACAACGTCGGGTAACTTTTCATGACGGGCGTAGTGGAGGCCGCTGGCCCGG
>Ga0206863_1373_pt1 | contig 10442 bp, 9 predicted proteins | sample Alteio_BWOrgCont_41_FD_152634 | JGI IMG/M metagenome (GOLD analysis project Ga0206863, IMG submission 152634) | Enriched cells from forest soil in Barre Woods Harvard Forest LTER site, Petersham, Massachusetts, United States -... | ecosystem: Environmental > Terrestrial > Soil > Temperate forest > O...
TGCCGCGGCCAATACCTCCTACGCGGGCCACTTCCTCTACTGGAGGAACCCCGGCACCGGCCCCCTCACGGGCGGCAATGGACGCCCCTACGTCAAGTACGCCTCCAACGGCTACGACAAAATCTGGTTCGCCACCACCGAGGACAGTCCTCAGAACTTTCTCGACAGCCTCTACGTCGGCTACGTCCAGTTCGATGCCAATGGCGTCGCCTCCGCGTACTCCTCAACTGGCTCGCTCATTGGTCTCGCCAGCACCGGCACCGCGCCGGCCGGCACCGCCAATCCCCCCGTCTCCGGCGGCAACCAGGGCCCCATCGTCAGCGGCAGCGGCTTTAGCTATCTGCCCACCACCTTTACCCAGATCCTCAAGGCCAACGGCAACATCAACAACGTCGATCTCAGCAGCAGCAGCCCCTTCGGCGCGGGGTATGTCAATTGGGCCAGCTCCATGTGCCTCGACGCTACTAGCAATCCTTATCTCGGCATCGTCGTCATGCGCAGCACGGCCGGCGCCTACGGCAGCAACCTCGAGTACGATTGGGCCCACCTTGTCAATGGCACATGGCATGTCTACCGCATCGCCTACGCCGGATTGCCCATGGTAAGTGACAAGAGCCAGAATCAATACGCGGGCTTGATCGCCGTAGATCCTGTCGACGTCAACAAGTGCTACATCTCCGCCGACGTCAATCCCAATACCGGCGCCGCCCTCCTGGGGCCGGATGGCGTCCAGCATTGGCAGATATTCTCCGGTGTCACCGCGACCAGCGGCTCCAGCTGGACCTGGACTCAGATCACGAATACGCCCTCCAATAACTACCGCCCGATCGTCGCTGCCGGCAGCGGCACGGAGGCCCTCCTCTGGGAGCAGGGCACCTACACCGAGTATACCAATTATAACACGAACATCCTCGGCCTCCTCCAGCCTCTGCCCGTGCCTGTCCTCACGAGCGCGACCAGTTCCGTCACCAAGTTCGTCGGAGCCCCGTTCAGCTACCAGATCGCGGCCATCAATACCCCCACGAGCTACGCGGTGGGTGCGCTTCCCTCCGGCCTTAGCTTCAATAGCTCCACCGGCGTCATAAGCGGCACTATCGGCGCCAGCGGCACCAGCACCATCACGGTCAGCGCCATCAACCTCAGCGGCACAGCTACCGGCTCATTCCCGCTCATCGCCCAGCAGGAGTCCTATTCTTTTTGGCAGAGCCAGAATTTCAGCCAGTCACAGCTCTCGAATCCCACCGTATCCAGCGGCACTGCCTCCCCCGCCAGCGATGGCGTCTCGAACCTCGAGAAATACGCCTTCAACGTCAGCCCCTTCGCCAGCGCCAATACCCTCCTCCCGATAGAGTCTACCCTTTCCGCCGGGGGCTCCAATTACCTGACCCTCACCTTCATTCAAAACATCTACGCCACCGACGTTACCTACACCCCGCAGGTCAGTGGTAATCTCGTAAGCTGGAGCTCCGGCGCCGGCTTCGTAGGGCCCGTTACCACCAGCACCAACTCCGACGGCGTCACGGAAACTGTCACCGTCCAGGATCTCGTCCCTCTCGGGCAATCCCCGCGCTTCCTGCGCCTCCAGATCACCCAGTAGCAGCTCCCTTCCCGGGGGGGAGGCGCCAGTCTCCGCATTGGATGCCCGGAAGCAGCCCATTCCGCGCTCACGGTCGGCAGGGAGCCTCGTGTCTGGCCCGCACCTGCCTCCGGATATCGGCACGGCCTCCACCCCCCTGGCGTTTTCACCAATCCCATAGCCCCTCAAATATTAAATAAACTCATAGCCAAACCCCTATCCCGCCTGCTACTCTCCCCGGCACCATGCGCACCATCTCCCTCGATCTTCGCGAACGCATCCTCGCCTCCTACGACAAAGGCGAGGGCACCCGCCCCCAGATTGCACGCCGCTACCGTGTCTCGCTCGGCATGGTCAAGAAGCTCCTTCAGCAGCGCCGGCTCACGGGGGACATCGCCCCCCTCCATGGCAATTCCGGCCGCAAGCCGGTCATCCTCCCCACACATCAGAACAAGATGCGCGCCCTCCTTGCCCGCAAGCCCAAGAGCACCCTCAAGGACCTCCGCAAAGCCATCGGGCTCGACTGCTCATTGCCCGCGATCCACTACGCCCTCCGCAAGCTCAACCTCACGACCGGCAAAAAGAAGCCCGCTTCCGCCACGAAGCGAACCTCTGCAAAAGGCCCTGCGAAATCTCCGGTAAAACGCGTTGCGAAAAAGTCCCGTACGGCCCGCAAGCCCGCCGCCAAAAAACCCGCCGCGCGCCGCTCCCCCTCCAGGAAAAAATCCAAGTCCCGGCGCTGACACAGCCTGCCGGCCTCGGCCGGCAACCCGGTCCTCTATTCGAACCAAAGCCTTCCGGGTTGGGTCGGTACCGACGGGCAGTCTAGGCAGCACTCGTCATCGATGCGTACCCCGCATCGAATGCCTCCGCAATGATGGCATGCCTTCTCAAGTGTTCCTCAAACGCTTTCCATGAGGCCGCTTCATCGAGCAACCCCTCCCGCGACAGCACCTGGCTGAATAACTTCGTGTTCATGTGCTCCGAGCCAAACAAGCGCAATGACACAGTATCCTGCGTCCTTGGGTCCGGATAAAAGTTGGCCTTGATCTTTCGGTGATCCATCCCGTTTTGCTGGAGCCCGTAAAAGGTCCGCGCCATCGCTCCGAGCATGAACTTGTGGAGCCTCTCATTACTCACCGGCGCGTCCAGCCGGCACCAGCAATGGTAACCTCTTCCGCTCGCGATCACGAGCGGCTCACAGCCTGCGCCGGCCAGGATGTCCCTTAGCAGAGTTACCGCCACCGCCATTTCCGGTATCATCACTGTGTTGTTTACCTTGTGATTTATATCCAGGTTAAAACAAAACAGCCCATTGGCATTGCCATCAAAGTACAGGCAGACATTGCACTCCTTCCGCACATGGGCCTGCAGCAGGCCGTCGATTCTTTCCTTCGGCACATTGGCCAGTTTGTACTTATAAAACCGCCCCGTTATATACCGCTCCCCGTACCGCAGCACGATCCCATCCGTGAGCAGTTTCTCCAGGAAATCGAACCCATAATGAAACGTCTCCAGCTTCACCCGGTTTGTAGGCAGCCCCTGGTAGAATTCCTTGATTAAATCTACTCTGTTATCCATTGCCGCACTTCTTCAAAGTTACCGAACCCTCTCGCAAAACCCGCCTCCGGTTCAACCTGCCCGGCCATGATAGGATAAAACACCTTCACTCCGTACCGGTCCGCAAATTGGATGCTGGAAAAATGATCATCCACCAAATAGTCGACTTCCCACGCCTTGCAAAAACTCAACTTATCCAGCGCAACGAACAAGTAATCGAATGGAATGCCGTTCTCTTGAAGCCACATCCTTGTGGACTGTTCGGTTCGCCTCATGTCCCGACTAGTGCATATCACGATGCGCCAGCCATCCTGCTTGAGCCATTGCATAAACTCAACGCCATCCGGCCGCGCCACAGCCAGGTCAAAACATTGGCCATGGATTTTTTGGCGAAAGTAACTGAATTCCGTACTGAGAAGCTCATCCTCTTCTCCCTCCTTGTTCCGCACCATCGCCAGGTACTTATCAAATATCTCCGCTGACACGGTGTACCTCGCGTCATGCGCGAAGTGAGTCTTCGCCAGCGTCTCGGAGAAGTTATTCAGAGTGTCGTCGATATCGATTGCAATTGTCTTCACTCGTCGGGGTTCCTTTTACACGTAAATCTCAGCCAAGTCAAAGCGGGTACGAATACTATTCTAGGTTAGGATAGTCCCGGCGAGGATTCTGACTGATCGCGATTACTTTCGAAAAGCTTGCACACCCGCTCTTTTATCTCTTCCTGAGCAGTGCGTCAAAACCCCTCTTTCGCGGCCGCATACTTCAATGTAACTCCGATCATTTCTGAAGCGGCCAAGGCGACGTCCCGGTAACTTGTTTCCTCCAAAATCTGAATCGACGAAATAAATGCCGCCACCGATCGGATTCATCTAAGCATTTCGTCAGCCGTTCCCCCGTCTACGAGTGTTTCCAAGGCCTGCATCATCTGTTCCCCGTCGCTGTCCATCACTGCGGAGTACGCTTCTTTGGCCTTTTTGACCGCGTCGACAACCTTCTCGGCTGCGGCAACTAGAACCCCGATTTCATTCATATTCGGATTTCATTAAGAGATGAGATTACTCGCCCGCGATGGCCACCTGAGCCCTTTGAATCTCCCCATGTGTGCGTCCTAACGCAATCATGACATTGGCCAACATTTCCTGCTTTAGGAGTGTCGGGGTCGTAGTGATAACCCAGAATGGGGAATCGGGGATTTGTTTGGGATTCACGCTGTTGCCTGCGGCCTTTAGTGGCGCGGGTCCTTTTGCAAAATATAGACGCCCGCGGCCTTTGATCTTTTCAACCAGACCGAACTGCCTTTCGTGTTTATCGTAAAGCCAGGCTAGAACAGTTAGGAATCGTCCAACTACTCCTTTAGCATATCGGAATTCCGTCGATTCGAATAGGGCGTCGAAGTCGGTGGAGCTAACTTTTCTTTGGGTGTCAGGTTGGCGTCCTATCCCAAGGTCCTCCCTCAGAATGGCTGAGATGCTTAGACCCGAATCAGTGACCTTTTTGATCAGATATTGATAGACGTCGGATTCGACTGCTATTCTATTCATTGTTTCCATAGGGTTAAACTGTTGGCACTGTTTAGACAGTGCGTCAACAAAAATGCTGATGTCCCCTGTCACGGAGATTAGATTTCATGGGTAGGAATGGTGGCTGGAGCCGGAATCGAACCGGCGACACGAGGATTTTCAGTCGTCGTGGTTTACGAGGGAAAAAAGGTTATATTTGACATTGCATGAAGGATTGCATGAAAGATATGGCCCGCATGAAGAAGAAAGAGTGGCCCCTCACCAAAGAACTTCGGGGATCTAAAGTGACGATCTATCGAGTTCCCGACCGAGGGGGAAGGTGGCTTTATCAGAATCACTGGAAAGATGGTACGGAGCGGAAGAGAAAATCATTTTCCGACCCGGAGGAGGCGAAGGGCGATGCCGATATCGTCTTGGTGGCGCTGACAAATGCCGAGGTTATCGCCGAGAGCATTTCCAACGATGACAGGCAGGTATTTGCTTCTGCGAAAGCCGCGATCCAGCGATTCGGTATTTCTCTCGACGTGGTGGCGAGGGAATATGCAGCGGCCCGGGACATTCTCGGGGAAGTGTCGCTGGTACAGGCGGCCAGGCACTATAAAGCAACCGCCCGCGACGAAATTCCGGAAATGAGCGTGGCGGAGGCGTTGAAGCAATACAAAGAAAGCATGACAGCCCGCGAGGCCGGGGGCGGGAGAGTGGGGACGAATCACCATTACCGAGGGATCTGTGGGCGTTTGGGGCGCTTTGCTGATGCTTTCTCAATGGGTATCGGTGAAGTCACGGCGGAGGCAGTTGAGCAATGGATTGGCGGGCTTCGGGATGAGCGCACCAAGCGCCCGATAAGTAACGTGACCAAGAACGGATACCAGCGCTACATCAGCGGCCTTTTCTCATTCGCGAAGAAAAGGGGCTGGCTCCCGGCACATCAGGAAACCGCCGCGAAGTCTGTCGAGACATTTAGGGAGAAGGCGAGGGAGATTCAGATATTTTCCCCGATGGAAATGGAAGCCCTCATCAATGCGGCGGACACAGAGTTTTTGCCGTTCGTGGCGCTAATTGCGTTCGGCGGCATTCGGCGAGAGGAGCTGTTTAAAGGACTGAGATGGGAGGACATTGATTTCGCGGACGGATCGATTCAAGTCGCGGCAGAGATCGCGAAGAATGGCAAGAAGCGGAAAATAACGATGCCGGCAAACCTCCGCGTGATTCTCGGCTCATACAAACACCAAACGGGTCCCATTTTCAAGATCGACCCCCGGAAGCGGATGGCGAAGCTTTCAAGGGATTCAAAAGTGCCCTGGAAACGCAATGCGTTGAGGCATAGCTTCGGCAGCTACCGAACCGAGCAAACCCGTAACTTTGGCCAGGTCGCTATGGAGATGGGGAATACGCCCGGCGTCGTACAAGCCCACTATCATGAATTTGTCAAATCAAAGGAGGCGGCGACTTACTGGGCGATTGGTCTCCCGAAAAAGCGGGGCGGCGTCCGCAAAAAACGCGCACCAAGAGCGGAAGGTCGCAAACTTACACAATAAGGATTTGTCTTGCATGTTTTTGCGGCACGCCTCAGGTTGTGGATGCGATCAAGCAGGGCTACCTGCCCAGTCGACGTAATTAACGGGTGCTGAATGGCAGGGGGTAGAAAATCCCCCACTCACCGTTAGACCGAAGGTTCCAAATTCATATCGTCTGCCGAGAGCCGCATATGCGGTGTGTCTGACGACCCGGGTGCTGACAAATTTCCAGCCCCGTCAACGGCAGGGACCCGCGTGCCCTACGCGAAATAACGATATGAACGACCATGGTAATTTGGAATCGTCGCCAGTTGCGACAGCGTCAACGGAACGCTTCGGAAACAGTCAATCCCGGAAAGTAAAAGGTCCCCAGGACCTGCTTTCCAAACGGGAGCTATGCCGCAGGTTGGGAGTATCTCCCCGGACCGTCGACACCTGGACGGGCTTGAAGAAGATTCCCTTCCTTCGCCTCTCGGCGCGGATGGTTAAGTTCAACCTGGAGCGCGTCCTCGCCGCACTTGGTCGGTACGAAGTCCTTGAAATCGGGAGGGCGATTTAATGATTCCTCCGATTCAACTCCCAAGTTGCCGAGATCCACAGGTTCAGGGTTCAAGGAATTCAGGTTCCCAGGCGCAATCCCCGGAAGACAGTTGGCTCCCTCCGTGGGTGCCGAAGAGGTCGAGAAGGAAGGTGGCGGAGATACTGCGCACCTGTCCTTACGCCGGAAACGGAGTTCATCGCTGGCTCTTTGTCGCAGCGTTGCAGCTGCATATGATGAAATTTGAGTGCGCGGAAATCGACGAGCTTCTCGAACTCGGCACATCGAATTGCGGGCGTGAACTTCAACCGAGTGAGGTGTGGGACGCAGTGCGCAATTCCGAGCCTGGGATCGTCGATCCGGAGCGACCGCGCATTCCGAAATGGCCGGAAAGAAAATGGGAGCAGATAGAGGCGATTGTGGAAGCGGGCATTACCGTCGCCGATCTCGCCGATCTCTCACCGGCCCGATTGGACCCGAAGGAGAATCACGCGGAGACAACTGTCGAGGCCCTTTTTCCCGGGAATCCGTTACTCTGCATCGGGCAGTCCACCTCCGTGTTCCGAACTAAATCGCGAGAGGAATGGAGGGGCCTATTGGATCATAGGCAGTTCATCGTTCCTTCGCCAATGACGGCGGAAACCGGAACCACGAAGGAGGGGAAGCTATCCCAGCACACCCTCGACAATACCGGACCACGCAAATTCCTTGTGATCGAATTTGATTTCGCGCCAGGGGGAGATGTTGAAGAAGATCGTGTAATTAGGGCTCTGGCCAACAAGGGGAAGAGCGTTGCGGACATTTGCGTCGCCCTCCACGCCAAATTGGCCGAATTCCGTCCTTTAGCATTGATGGTACGTAGCGGCGGAAAATCCATCCACGGGTGGTATCCGTGTGATCGGGAGACCGACGATGCCTTGCTGCCGTTTATGCGATACGCGCGGAGCATTGGTGCAGACGAAATGACATGGACGCGTTCCCAGTTCGTCCGCATGCCGGGCGGGCTGCGCGGTAACGGCAAGCGGCAAGAGGTCCTGTACTTCAACCCCGCAGTACTGGAGGGCGCAATATGATCGGAATACTACACAAGGCTTCCGCTTCGGAAATCCCAGAGGTCAATGCTGATGGGGAGGAGGCGAAGAACATGGATGTTTTTTACGATCCGTCTCGTAAGTGCTACTGGATACAGAACGCCCGTGGTGGCTGGATCGAAGTGAACGAAACAAGCCTCTCTCGCCAACTCATTCCCTGTGGGTTCTCACGGGCCAGGAACAGCGGAGGATTGTCGCCATTAGAACAAGAACTGAACGACATCCAAACAGAGCATGATATTTTCTATGCAGGTCCGCTCGCGGGCCATTTTGCGGGTTTTTTGGAGGATCATGAGACCCGGATATTAGTTACTTCGTCACCGAAGCTTATCGAGCCCGTGCCGGGAGAATTCCCGATATTTCGCCAGTTCATCGAGAACCTGCTGACGGATGACGCTGGGGACCAGCTTTCCCATTTTTATGGATGGGTGAAAACCGGCTTTGAGTGCCTTTGGGAGCGGAACCTTAGGTCCGGCCAGGCTCTGGTCCTTGCAGGGAAGCGGGGGTGCGGCAAATCCTTACTTCAGAAAGTACTTACCCTCATATTCGGAAACCGAGATGCACGACCGGCGCGGTATATGAAAGAGGGCACTAATTTTAATGGCGAACTTATTGGTGCAGAACATCTAATCATCGAGGATGACTGTGCCTCCACAAAAATAGCGGCGCGGCTGGCGTTTGGGGACCATATAAAGGCTGTCACGTCAAATGAGCTTCAATCCTGCCATATGAAAGGTCGGCAGGCGGTAGGGCTCCGGCCTTGTTGGCGAATGTCAATTAGCCTGAATGATGAAGCTGAAAACCTGATGATCTTACCCCCAATGGATGACCATCTACTCGATAAGATCATCCTATTGAGGGCGCATAAGAAACCGATGCCGATGCCAACTACTTCCATGGCAGAGCGGGCATTGTTCTGGAGTACCCTTGAATCTGAATTGCCTGCGTTCTTATATTGGTTAACCACGATATGGGAAATCCCGAAGGAACTGGGAAGCGAACGATTTGGGATCAAGGAGTTCCAAAATCCCGACCTGATGGCGGCATTGAACGACCTTTCCCCGGAAGCACGGTTGTTACGGCTCATTGACGCCGCATTATTCGAACCCCGGAAACGTGGTGTAGGTCCAGTCGATCCTCGTGAAAGGGCGTGGACGGGGACGGCAGAGAAGATTGAAGAGATGCTGATCGACTCGGGGTATGAGAAAGAAGTTGGAAAACTTCTAACCTGGCCGGGAGCCGCCGGAACTTATCTCGCAAGGCTCAAAAACTCCAGACCAGACCGTGTCACGAAGAAGCGAAGCGCCCAGGAGCGATCATGGACCCTCCACCCGCCTGTAATGACGCCGTGACGCCCTGTTTCTTAGTTTAATGAATAAAAGATAGATAGAGAGGGAGGCTCAGTACCTTGAGAAACAGCAAAACGGGCGTCATGGCGTCACAACCCGCCCCCATCCCCTGGGAAGACCAGGCTCGTAGCTAATGTCGGGGGGGGTGCACCCCATGGGGAAGCGGGAATTGAAATCCAGGTTCCAGATACCCGGATTCTAGGGTCAAGGGATCAATGTTTCCGGTTGCGGGAGCACGAATGCCAAGTTGGCGCGTGCTTCCCTGGCCGGATTCATTATGTGGTACTGGAACCGACCGACCGGGGCATGTCTCGGAGCGCATCTCCACTGGCCTTGCGTGCATCCGGACCCGGGCGCTCACATAGGAGGCAGTCTAGGACCAGGCATGCGCATCTGAGCATATGCAATCATGTGCATAAAACCGATCAGAACGTGTGCCCGAAAAAGGCTGTTTGTGGTTTGCGCCAAGGAGATGATGAAGATGGCCGGAGGGGCGAGCGCATCTTTGGTACCCTGAACCTTGAATCTTTGATTCTCGAAGGGAGGAGCCGGGAAGACGGTTTCTGGAATCAAGGGTTCAGAGGATCAGGAAGAAGATCGCAGAGACCCACAGGTGTCTTCGCCCCTAGTCCAAAAGGTCGGCACTCCAAGTCCCACAGCCCCCGATCTACTGCTACTTTAAGACAACGCACGGCTTTTCTAAGTCTGCTGCCGCATCGCCACTTCCACGCTGTGGGGGAACCGCTCCATCAACGGAATCAGGTCGTGGTGTACCGTCTTCTTCATCCCCTCCTCGTGCAGCAAGTCCATAAGGTCCTGTTCGGACCACAGGTCCGGTTCATCCAGGGCCGTCCTCACCTCATCCGGGAGCTTGTTACGGTGATACTCCAAAGATTTTCTCAATAGTATCTCGACTACCGGATGCATCGCTGGGGCCTCAACCCCCTGTAAGACCTCCGCCTCTTCATCGTCCTCCTCTGGTGCGGGGGCTCGTCTTGGCGACCATAAATGGACTGTATTTAGTGCGCCTGCCGCTGAAAAACCGAGAAGCTCGGGATATCTGCTATCCTTTGGGAAAATCCAACTAACGTCGATTTCACAATCCTTCCGGCCTAATAGCGCTCGAAGAATGAGTTGAATTCCCGTCAAACCGCATTCGGTGAGGCACATCGATAGGGACCTCTCTGATCCCGCAGACCATTCGAGCGCATCCGGCCTTGTTTCGAAAACATTCCGCGCGAGTAATATCCGGCGGTAAAAGCGAGAAATCGGGCGGCCATCATCGACTTTT